>LWDU01037491.1_pt1 | contig 12735 bp, 10 predicted proteins | sample 727161 | NCBI WGS metagenome assembly LWDU01 (sample SAMN04566230, study PRJNA314399) | hydrothermal vent metagenome | isolation source: deep sea hydrothermal plume seawater | place: Mexico: Gulf of California, Guaymas Basin | collected 2004-07-11 | reverse complement strand
CTGAAACGGCGAAGTCATGGCTTTCTGCAATCGAGGAAGGCGAAGGCCTCTCGGTCTATGTCCATATCCCTTTTTGCCGGAAGCTCTGCTGGTATTGCGGCTGCGCGACCTCTGTCCCGAACGGCTACAACCGGATCGCTTCCTATTTCGACGTCCTTCTGAAAGAGGTCGATCTCTGGTCGAACCAGATTGGCGAGGGCGAGGTCCGTCACCTTCATTTTGGTGGGGGCACGCCGAACGCACTCTCACCTGACGATTTCCGGCGCCTCACACACCATATCCGCTCACGGTTCCGGGTCGCGGAAGACGCAGAGTTCTCGGTTGAACTCGACCCCCGGGTCCTGAGCGGCGGAATGATCGAGGCGATGGCCGATAGCGGTGTGACGCGCGCCAGCCTGGGCGTCCAGACGCTGAGCCTGCCAGTCCAGAAGGCCATCAACCGGATCCAGCCGCGGTCAATGATCACCCGGCATATCGCATCGCTTCGACGGGTCGGCATCCGGGCGCTGAATGCTGATCTCATGTATGGCTTGCCGCTTCAGACCGAAGCTGATGTCGCCGAAGCGGCCGACTACTGCGCTGAGACCGGTATCAACCGCATTTCGGTCTTCGGCTATGCGCATGTGCCGTGGTTTGCGAAGCATCAGCGCGCCATCGCCGAGGCAGACCTGCCGGGGCTCGCCGAACGTATGCGCCAGGCCGAAACCGCCGAGCGCATTTTCGAAAAGGCAGGCTATGCAAGCATTGGCTTTGATCACTATGCCTTGCCAACCGACAGCCTTGCCATCGCGGCGACCGAGGGACGGCTGCGGCGTAATTTCCAGGGCTATACGGACGATCAGAGCCGCTACCTTATCGGTATCGGGCAGACGGCGATCTCAGGCTTTCCGCAAGGCTATGCCCAAGGCCAGAAGGGCCTTCTGGAATGGCGTAATAGCGTGCTGGACGGCGACCTGCCCATCGCACGCGGCATTGCGAAGACGGGCAAGGATGAGATGCGGGCTTATGCGATCGAGCGGTTGCTCTGCGATCTGAAAGTCGATCTGGGCGATGTGCTGCACCGCTTCGGCTATGACCGTCATGAGTTCGACGCTGCGCTATCGCGGATGCGCCAGCTTAAGGCACACGACCTCTGCGTCATTGATGGTCTGAAAGTCAGCGTGCCTGAGACCGCGCGCCTTCTTATCCGCAATGTGGCCGCCGCGCTCGACCCGCGTCTCGTCCAGGCAGCGAAGCGCCACGCCATCGCTGGTTAGGCACTCAGCGGTTTTTCAGTTTTCAGGAATTCAGGGGCAGCCAATTGCTCGGGCGAGGCTGTTGCGGTGAATTTCGCTCGTGCCGGAATAGATCGTCGCGGCGCGGGTAAAGAAGTATTTCGCGAGCGCCTTCTCATCGTGCGGGGCAGCCTCCAGCGCGACTTCGGTGATTTTCTGATGCAGCTCGCTGGCGCGCAGTTTCATCATCGCTGAGCGGGCCGCATCATTCAGCTGCGCATGCTCCTTTGACAGCCTTGCCTCCAGTGCTTCGAACCCGGTGATGTCCGCCTCTAAAAGATTCAGACGGCGCTTGAGGTCGGGATCATTCGCTGCCGCAGTCACGAACCGCGCGGCGGCGCGCCAGGCCTGCCTCAGCGTCCCCGTGGTGGTGTTGTTCGACCGGGCGATCTTCATCAGGACCCGCGCGATGCGCCAGCCGTCGCCTGCCTTGCCGAGCGCGGCGCTTGCAGGCGCCTTCACATTGTCGAAGTGGACTTCACAAATCTCTTCGGAGCCATCGATACAGCGGATCGGACGGACCTCGATGCCCGGGAGCGACATGTCCAGCAGCAGGAAGACGAGCCCGTCGCGGCCGCTTGAGCCTGGCTCGCTGCGGGCCAGCATGTACATATGCGTCGCCATCTCAGCGAAGCTCGTCCAGAGCTTGGTGCCATTCAGCAGGAAATGGTCACCGGTGAGCTCTGCCTTCATCGAGAGGGCAGGGAGGTCTGATCCTGCACCGGCTTCGGAGAAGCCCTGACACCATTCATGCTCACCCGTCAGGATACGCGGCAGGTAATGGGCTTTCTGAGCGGGGGTGCCTTCCTGCATCAGGAGGGGGCCGATTGTACGGATACCGGACGACATGATGAGGGGCGCGTCATTCGCCGCGCAGGCCTGCTCAAAGTAGAGCCGCTCTGGCGTGGACCAGCCCGCGCCGCCATGCATCGTTGGCCAGCTTGGCGCGAGCCATCCCTTGTCGAACAGCTTCTGGCGCCATTCCTTGCAGGCCCATGACGGGGACTTGAGACCGGTCGTCGCGCGTCCGGCGTCTCTCAGCTCTGGCGTCAGTTCCGTTGCCAGAAAGCGGTCGACCTCGCGCCGGAAACACTCCGTTGCGCCGAGATCTGTATCGGTCGCCGTTTGGCTAAACTGCGAAGAAAATGATCCATCCATGGGCAAGAGCCCTCATGTTTCAGCGTGCACCCAGCAGACGCGTCATGAGGGCAAACGCCAATGAGGAACACTACCTAGCGCGGCGTCAGCCGGGCCATGCAACTTATTTGAATATGAAATATACTGTTCCGGAATGATCAGACAAATTCGACTGCATTGCCGGGCCCGACTGTATGTTCTGTTGCGATTTCCGCACTATTGCTTATGGGCTGTACTGAGGCATAATTATTCATCTGTGGAATGACTTGAAAATGTCCAAGCAAGCTTTGGCAGACCTTCACGTCCGTGATCTGAGGCGGATAGATCTCAATCTGCTCCTCGTTTTCGAGGCAATCTTCAAAGCCGAGAGCGTTAGCCAGGCGGCGCAGACGCTGGGCATGGCGCAGCCGACCGTAAGTAACGCGCTTAATCGTCTTCGCGACCAGTTTTCTGACCGCTTGTTTGTGCGCTCTGATCGCGGGGTCCGGCCGACGCCGCTTGCCCTAAGCCTTGCCGGGCCGATCTCGGATGCGCTGAACCTGCTGCGGAGCGGGCTACAGGCAGAGGCTGACTTCGACGTCGCAACGGCCAACCGGCACTTCAAACTCATCCTGCATGATTACAGCGTGCCGTCCGTCCTGCCGCCGCTTCTGAAGCTGCTGGACCATCGCGAATCCAGCTGCAAGCTGGAAGTCATTACGCCCGACTGGCAGCGCCCGCATGATGCGCTGACGAATGGTGCAGCCGATCTCATGCTGGACGTGTACCCGGTGAAGACGCCGGGCCTTGTGTTTGAGCCGATAACAGATGTTGAGGCGGCCTATATCGTTCGCGGAGGTCACCCCGTCGTGACGCATGAGATGACGAGGGAGCATTTCGAAACGCTGGGGCACGCGGTGCTGCAAACGCCAATCCAGCAGCGCCTGCAGGTGCCTCATATGTTGATGGCCGAACAGCTGAAGCGCAGGGAGGTGTGCATTCTGCCGAATGCGTCGGATCTGGCGCTGACAGTGGCGACGACTGATCTGATCGCGGCCGTCCCGAAACGTTTCGCAACGCTGGTGGCACCGTTCTACCGTCTTCGAGTGCTGCCGGCGCCATTCGATTATCCGAAATTCAAGATGTTCCTGTCCTGGTCGAGTGACAAGAATGATGACCCCGGCCTGCGCTGGATCCGCAATGTGATCCGCAACATCTTTATCGACTAGTCGAAAGAGGCTGCCGCGCGAGGCCGGGTGTCTATGTCCGGGCGAGTTTACTCGCCGCTGACGATGGTCATTTCCTCGATCAGGCGATCAGCACCATCTACCTTGTCCATGACCCAGAGCATGTAGCGGGAGTCGACATGGATGGTGCGCGTCGTGCGGGGGTCGAAGTCCCAGTCGGAATTCACGCTTTCGATCGTGCCGTCAAAGAGAAGGCCGACCAGCTCGCCCTTGCTGTTCATCGTCGGCGAGCCGGAATTGCCGCCGGTCGAGTCGAGGTCAGACAGGAAGTTGACCGGCACCGAGCCGAGCGTGTCGAGCGCGTACTGGCCGTAATCGCCTGCCTCGATCAGGTCGAGCTGGCGCTGCGGCGAGTTGAATGGCTCTTCGCCTGTGTCTTTCTCTGTGATGCCTTCCAGCGTTGTAAACGGCGTGTAGATGAGGCCATCCTTTGGCGAGCCGCCCATCACGGTGCCATACGTCACGCGCAGGGTGGAGTTGGCATCCGGATAGGCTGCGAAGCCTTCGCTGGCCTGCCAGTCGATAATGGCCTGCATATAGTCCGGGCGCAGCGAAGCCATGCGGCCAGCGCGGTCCTTGGCGGCTGCTTCCATCTCGCGGTCAGTTTGATAAAGAGCAACGGCGAGTTCGATCAACGGGTCGCTGCTCTCTTCAAAGAAGCTTGGCTCCTGTTCCATCAGCGAGAGCCGGTACTCGGTCTCATCGAGCTGGGTTTCGGCGTAATAGGTGTCGAGGATGTCCGACACCGCTTCTTCATCCCAGTTTTCCGGCAGGCCGAGTGCTTCGTCGAAGGCGGCGACGCGCACGGTGTCGCTTGAGGTCATGTAGTCCTTGAGGAAGAGCATCCACTCTGCCTTTTCGACGGCCGGGTCGAAGCGGCGCTCAAGTGCCTGCAGACCTTGGCGGAAGAAGGTCATGTCGCGTTCCTGATAGCCGCTTTCGCGCTCTTCATTCGGCTTCTGACGCTCCAGCGACAGGCGGTAGAGACGCTTTGCTGCAGACAGTAGTTGCGAGCGATTGGCGTTGGAATAGCCCCAGTTCTCACGGCTGACTTCGGCGCTTTCGGCACTGAGGGCGTCGAGCGCAGCGAGCGTGCCTGCATAGTCCGTCTCGCCGGTCTGCTGTGCGATCCAGGTGTTGAGGGCCTCTTCGCGCTCTGCGCGCCGTCCAACCAGGTCAACGCGGCGCGCGCCTTCGATCTGGCCGCCGAGGTTCTTCATATAGTTATTGAGACCGGCGAGGCGGGACTCATACTTGATGCGCGCATCAGAGCCAGCAGGTGCTGCGTCTTCGATGGCTGCGATCCAGTCAGCGAGAAGCGCCTGAAACTCCGGATACTGCCAGTTGAAGGTCTGCTCGACCTCGGCAAGGCGCGTATAGCGCTGGGTGGAGCCTGGATAACCAGCAGCCATGACGAAGTCGCCGTCATTGAGGCCGCCTGCCGAAACCTTCAGGAAGTGGTCTGGCTCAAACGGAACGTTCTCTTCGGCATAGTCTGCAGGCAGACCGTCCGGGCCGACATAGGCGCGGTAGAAAGCAAAGTCGCCCGTGTGGCGCGGCCACATCCAGTTGTCGATGTCGCCGCCATATTTGCCGATGCTGTCGCTCGGGCCGTAGACGAGACGGACGTCGCGGATTTCGAGACGGTCGATCAGCTTATACTCAAGGCCGCCATAGAAGGAGGAGACCTGACAGCGGTGCCCAGCCTGCGCTTCGCACTCGGCGACGATCGCTTTCTCGGCATTCTCGACGACGGCGAAGATTTCCTCACCCGACATGCCTTGCTCGATATTGCCTCGAACGCGTTCGGTGACGTCTTCCACGTTTACTGTGACATAGACGCGGGTGCCTGGCGCAGCAGCGCGCTCGTCTTCAAGGCTGTTCGCGAGGAAGCCCGTTTCAAGGAAATTTTCTTCCTCGGTGGAATTGTACTGGATGGAGCCACGGGCGCAGTGATGGTTGGTCACGACGAGGCCGGCCGGCGACACGAAGCTCAGCCGCCGAGCGAGATGACGGCGCCCATAGGGAATGCGGTAAGATCGGTCAGCGAAGCCGGATCGAGCTCCAGCCCGGTTTCGCGAAGGTCATCAGCGATCTGAGGCAGTTGGTCCGGCGTCCACATGCCTTCCTTGGCTGAAGCCGTCTGGGCGATGCCAGCAATACAAAGCGCGGCAACTGAAACAGTGCCGAGGCGCCCGGCCAATTGTTTGGTCTCAGAATTTCTGGATGACATGGATAGCTCCGGTTTAGGCAAAAGGATGCAAATGAAACTATTCGATATCCGCCCAAGCGGAGGGCCACAAGGCGGCAGCGGCAATGTGCCCGTATCTGCCGCAGCTGCAACACAACACGGCTGCACTGACTGTCGTGTTGCTAATAAGAAAACGGCCGGAAGCGAGAAACGCTTCCGGCCGTCTTTGGCATGCTAGCTAGTCAGTTAGTGGTCGCCTTGGATCACGAGCGTGACGTTGCCGCGGCCAGACTGCTTGACGTTTGCGGTCTGACCTTCGCCGACCTGGATCACGCCAAGGCCGTTATACGAACCGGTCTGCGTCGTCACGGCCGTGTGGCCGTTGCCGATCTGGGCGACGCCGGTCGTGCTGGCATAGGCGTTCTGGTAGGTGTCGGCATAGTTGTAGGCACCGTTCTGGCCGACCACCGTGGAGTTGCGGCGGCCATGCTGGGCCACGATGGCGTCATTGCTTCTGCCGTACTGGCCAACGGTCGCGCCGTTGCGTGCGCCGTTCTGATAGGTGCTGATAAACTGGCCATAGCCGTTCTGGCGGACAGACAGCGATTGCTGGTAGCCGGTCTGACGCCCGGCGATCTCGTTCGAGTAACCGGACTGGTTGATGCGCACATTGTTGCGCGATTGGGCGTCGGCGGTCGAAACGGTGGCGGCGACGGAGACAACGCTGAGCGATGCGGCGAGAAGAATACGGAGGTTCATCTTCTGGTCCTTTCAGGGTCAAGTGCACGCGATGACCGCGTCACAGATCCCTGTCTAGGGAGCCCGCACTTAACCAAAACGGAGTGGGGCGTTCACCTTCCGCTCACCAATAAGATCGGGTGTCCGAGGCGCCGATCTTGTAAGTCTCTCTGGCCCGTTCAAACGCAAAAAGCAGGAAAGGCGGGCGGCCTTTCCTGCTTTATCGAAGCAGTCCGATTCTTGCGGTCTGTTCAGAAACCGCCTTGAATGACGAGCTTCACTTCACCGTCTCGCGTCTGGGTGACGTTGGTCGTCTGGCCATTGCCGACCTGAATGACACCGAGCGCGCTGTAGGACCCGGTCTGCGTTGTCACAGCCGTGTTGTTCGACCCCATCTGGGCGACGCCGGTAATGTTGTTGCTGCCGGACTGATAGGTGCTGCTGCGGTTATAGGCGCCAAGTTGTCCGAGGAAGGACCGGTTGCGCCAACCGTCCTGCGTCAGGGCAGCTTCATTCCGTGCACCATACTGCCTGATCGCGGCAACAGTCTGCGCGCCCCTCTGGGCTGCCTGGATGTACTGCCCATATCCGTCCTGCTTCACGGAAAGCGAGACCTGATAACCGCTCTGACGGCCTGCGATCTGGTTGTTGGTACCGGTTTGTTCGATGCGGATCTGGCTGCGCGGCTGGGCGTCGGCAAGTGGGGCGGCAGCAGCGACAGAGGCAAGGCCGGCCGAAGCGGCAAGAAGCAGGCGGAATTTCATTTTCGGTTTTCCTTTCAGGGTCGAAGGCGCGTTGACGACGCGCAGTGATGCCTGCCTAGAAGGTCTGCACTTAACCAAGCCGGAGTTCGCCGTTCAGCCTGTGGTCACTTCTTACGCAGCGAGCGGACAAGTTTGATGGTGCCTTTGGCCCGGCGAAAACACTTGTGCGCAATATCAGAACATGTTCTAATTTTCTGAAAATATGACGGGAGCGAAACATGTCTGACACCAAATTATCGGTCGTCCGGAAATCCATCAGGCCTCAGGCTGGCGACAGCTGGGCGACGATTGCCGACCGGGAATTGCCGAAGCTCAAAACAGAAGATGGCGTCTCCAGCCTGCAGAGCTGGAACCTTCACGTTTACATGCGCGCACCGGCCCCAGAGGGCAGCCCGCGCGCCGGCAATCCCATCCTGCCGAGCGATGTGATCTTCATCGAGCCGCCAATGGCCGCCGCATGAGCAGCGCGACTATCAAGCATGTTCAGATCGCGGCTGCCCATGACGGCATCGCCGAGCTGATTGTGACGCTCGCCTTCGAGAATGGCGGGCAGTCACTCGTGACGCTTGATGAGTACGCGACAAGCAGACTGATGGAGTCGACCGGTGCAGACCAGCCGGAAGACCTAACCGGAACCGGGTGGGAGTATGTGCGCGACGCACTCGCCGCCTCTTCGGCCAGATATCTCAACGAAAAAGAACAAGACCAGAGGGAAACGCCCCATGTATGATCTCATTATCCGCAACGGTACTGTCGTCGATGGCTCCGGCCTGCCAGGCTATCAGGCCGACGTCGCCGTCAGAGGCAACCGCATCGCCAAGATCGGCAAGATTGCTGAAACCGCAGACAAGGAAGTCGACGCATCCGGCAAGGTTGTCGCGCCTGGCTTCATTGATCCGCACACCCACTTTGACGCCCAGCTTCTCTGGGATGGGGCGGCAAAGCCTGCGCTGTCGCACGGGGTAACGACCATCGTCCCGGGCAATTGCTCGCTCTCATTGGCGCCCCTGAAGGCCGACCACCGCATGCGCCTTGTCGGCATGTTCAACCAGATTGAGGAAATGCCGTACAAAGCTTTCCGTGAGGGTGTGGTCTGGGACTGGGAGACCTTCTCCGAATACATCACGCGCATCCGCAAGGGGCTTGCGATCAATGTGGCCCCGCTTGTTGGCCACAGTGTTATTCGCCTCTGGGTGATGAATGATGCCGCCACAGAGCGCACGGCGACAGACGCGGAAATCGCGGAGATGCAGGACGTCCTGCGCGAATGCCTCGATGCAGGCGCCGCAGGCCTTTCCACCAGCTATGTCGACATGGACGAGACGCTCCAGCCGGTGCCGAGCCGCTATGCCGACGCCCGCGAAGTCGATGCGCTCGCGGCTGTTCTCGGTGAGTATGGCCGCATGCTGCAGATCGTGCCGGAATTCTACGACCCGGACCTCACGATTGCGCGCCTCGACCAGCTTGCAGAAATGTCGATCAAGTATCAGATTCCGACGACGTTCTCTCCGCTCTTCGTGAACTCTGACAATGTGGCCGCGGTCGATAAGGTGATGAACCGCGTTGATGAGCAGTTTGCGCGCGGGGCACGTGTGTGGCCGCAAGTCCAGACGCGCCCGATCGACATCTCGTTCTCCTTTGCTGTGCCGAGCCTCCTCTTCATCCGCTACCCGAACTGGTACCGGATCATGCGCTTCGGCACGCCGGAGGAGATCAAGGCGCACTTCGCTGATCCGGAGAACCGCAAGGCGCGGGCTGCTGAGGTTGCCGATGCCAAGGAACTCTGGCCGCGCCTTGTGCTGCGTCAGGTCAAGACCGACGCCAACCAGAAATATGTTGGTAAGACATTGGCTGGCATCGCGGCTGAGCGCGGTGTCACGCCGGTTGAGGCCATGATCGATATTTCGGTCGAAGAGGACCTTGAGGCACATTTCCTTGCAGCCGACATGGGCCACAACAATGACGACAAGGTTGTTAGTCTGCTGAAGCATCCTCGCGTCCATATCGGCGCAAGCGATGGCGGTGCGCACATCTTGTCCTTCTCGACCTATGGCGACACGGGCTATCTTTTCGCTCACTTCGTTCGCGACCTGAAAACCATGCGGCTTGAGGATGCGGTGAAGAAGATCACCTCAGACACAGCCTCCATCTGGGGCATTCCAGAACGTGGGCTTCTGCAGCCCGGCTATATCGCAGACATAGCAGTCTTTGATCCGCAGACCGTGGATCGCGGCGTCGAGAAGTTCGTCCAGGATGTGCCGGGCGATGGTAGCCGCTATGTGCGCGACTCCCACGGCGTCGATACGGTCATCGTCAGTGGTGGCATCGCCTGGTCTGCCAAGGGCGGCTATCAGGAAGCCCGCGGCGCCGTCTTGCCGGGCGAGACGTCCCGGCAGCCAGAACTGGTTGCTGCCGAATGAGCTGGCCGGGGGTGAGTGAGCGCCGGATCGAGACGAACGGGATCGAGCTCAATATCGCAGAAGCAGGGGAGGGGCCTCTTGTCCTGCTTCTGCATGGCTTTCCGGAATCCTGGTATTCCTGGCGCCATCAGTTCAAGCCGATCGCCGAGGCTGGCTATCATGTCGTTGCGCCGGACATGCGCGGCTATGGCAAGTCACACAAGCCGCATGAGATCGAGGCTTACAATCAGGTCGAAGTCCGCAAGGACATAATCGGTCTGATCCCAGCACTCGGTCACGAGAAGGCGATTGTTATCGGTCATGACTGGGGCGCGCCGACGGCCTGGGCGACTGCGCTTCATCATCCCGACAAGGTGCGTGCAGTCGGCGCTCTTTCGGTGCCCTTCATCCCGCGTTCTCCAGTCCCGCCAATGGCGGCCATGCGCGAGATGTTCAAAGGTCAGTTCTTCTACCAGCTCTACTTCTATGAGCCGGGCGTGGCCGAGGCCGAATTTGAAGCGGATATCCGCACCGCCCTGAAGAAATTCATGGTGCTCGCTGGCGGAGAAACCGACCTCACCCAGATGCCCGTCAAAGGGCCCGATGACGACATGTTCTCCGGCTTGCCCAATCCGGACAAACTTCCGGACTGGTTGAGTGAGGAAGACCTCGATTTCTATGCAGCCGAGTTCACCCGCTCCGGCATGCGCGGGCCACTCAATTACTATCGCAATCATGACCTTGCATGGAAGCTAACCGAGGGCGCGCCCGATCATATCGACCAGCCAGCTTTCTTCCTTGGCGGGGCTAATGACGGGGTGATCATGATGGCCGCCGAAGCCTATCAGGCCATGCCGACATTCGTTCGCGATCTGCGCATCAACGAGCTCATTCCTGGCATCGGTCACTGGACGCAGCAGGAAGCGCCAGAGAAGACCAATGAGGTCATTCTCCGCTTCCTGAAGGAGGTGGGTGGATGACAGAGACAGTTCTCGTCATTGGCGCTGGCATTGGCGGTCTTTGTACTGCGCTATCGCTTTCGCCAACCGGCCGCCAGATCACCATATTGGAGCGGGACGCGCCGCCGCCTGCTGACGATCCGGACGTCGTGTTCCTCGACTGGCACCGGCGGGGGGCAGGACATGTTCGTCAGAGCCACGCCTTCCTTGCCCGGCTTCGAAACATCATCAAACAGCATCATCCAGCCCTGCTTGAAGAGCTGAAAGCCCTCGGCACGCGTGATCTCACTTTCGATATGATGCTGACCGAGCAGCAGCGCGAGCGTTATGAACCGCTGCCTGAGGATGCTGATCTTACGATCATCACCAGCCGCCGGACCACGCTGGAGCTTGCCATTCGCCGCTATGTGGAGGGGCTGGAAAACGTCACGATCCGGTCCGGCTTCCTTGTGCGCAAGCTGACCACGCGGGCGGGCGAAGGCAGCCTCATCGAGGTTTGCGGTGTGCGCGGAGAAGAAAATAGCGAGCCTGTGGTTCTCTCTGCTGACACTATTGTCGACGCCAGCGGCAAGTCTGGCTTCCTGATCCAGCAGCTGATGGATGAAGGCGCAGCAATCGCGGAAGAAAGTGAAACGGCGGGCATTCTCTACTTCACCCGCCATTACCGGCTGCGGCCCGGGCAGGATGAACCGTCGCGGACGGAAAACCCACCTGCAAGCGGTGACCTTGGCTATATCAAGTTCGGCGTGTTTCCCGGCGACAATGGCTGCTTCTCGGTTACGATTTCCGTGCCTGAGGTCGAGCTGGAGCTGCGCAAGGCGATCATGAACCCCGATGTGTTCCACGCGATTACGCTGCAGCTTCCAGGGATTGCGCCGTGGACCAATGTGGCAAGGTCCGAGCCGCGCGGCAAGGTGCACGGCATGGGGGACCTGCACAGCCGCTGGCGGGATATGGTCGTCGATAATGTTCCAGCGACGCGCAACTACTATCCGCTCGGCGATACGCTGGTTCGAACCAATCCGCTCTATGGCCGTGGCTGTTCCTTCGCGGCCGTGAGCGCAGAGATGTTGCGCGAGACGCTGGAAGAGACGTCAGACGTGACCGAACGACAGCGCATCTATCATGCAAAGCTGCGCACAGAGCTTCGGCCCTATTACATGAACCAGCGTGCGCAGGACCGCTCTGCGATCAAGCGGGCTGAAGCGGCATTGACGCCGGGCTACAAAAAGAGCTGGCGCGGCAAGATGGTGGAAAGCTTCTTCGAGGATGGTGTACGGATTGCGCTGCGCTCTGATGTGGACTTGCTAAGACAGGCCATGCGCGGTTTTCACATGCTCGAGCACCCTAACAAATGGCTCGGCAAGCCAGCCAATCTGGGCCGCGTTCTCTGGTACTGGTCTCGTGGAAAGAAGAGGAATGCCGCTGCTTATCCACCCGAGGCCGGACCGGAGCGCCAGCAGATGATGGTGGCACTCAACCTCGACCCGAAGGCCGATATGCGACAGACACCCGTTGAGGCTGAACTTGCAGCCTGACAGTTCAGCAGCGAAGGGGCGTCAAATCGTGGAAGATTTAGGCAAGCGCGAGCAGGCCAAAGCGCGCCGGCGGACAGACATCGTGCGTGCGGCGCGCGACCTCATCCGCGAGACCGGCGAAACAGATCTCTCCATGCGGACGCTGGCGCAGCGCGCAGGTGTCAGCCTGTCGACGCCGTACAACCTGTTCGGGTCAAAGCGCGCTGTCGTGCTGGCAGTCCTCGAGGATGAGCGCGATTTCGCTGAACGTTTTCGCAAGCTCGTTAGCGGCAATAGCATCGACCGCATCTTCGGCGCGCATGATCTTGCCTTCAGCTATTATACGAGCGATCCTGAGTTCTATCGCACGCTGTGGCGCGCGTTGCTGTCGACGTCGGGGCAGGATGATACCGGACTTGCGACACCGGAACGCCTCGCCCAGACGCGTGCAATCTGGCTTGGCCTTGTCAGTAATGCTGTTCGTGATGGTTATCTGGCCGATGATATTCCAGCAGAGCTGATCATGCAGT
>LWDU01034515.1_pt1 | contig 12737 bp, 13 predicted proteins | sample 727161 | NCBI WGS metagenome assembly LWDU01 (sample SAMN04566230, study PRJNA314399) | hydrothermal vent metagenome | isolation source: deep sea hydrothermal plume seawater | place: Mexico: Gulf of California, Guaymas Basin | collected 2004-07-11 | reverse complement strand
CTATTAATGAGAAATTGACGAATTTTACTTCACAAGTAGCCTATATGCCTCAACAAGTGTTTCTAATTGATGATTCGCTTGAAAAAAATATTGCATTAAATGAAGACAATATTGACTATGTTAAACTTAAAAAATCAATTGAGAAAGCGAAATTAACAAGTATGGTTAGACAATTACCCAATGGCACTAAAACAGTATTGGGGGAAAGTGGAATAAGGTTATCTGGTGGACAAAGACAACGGATATCTCTAGCACGTGCTTTTTATCATGAAAGAAATATTTTAGTAATGGATGAGTCTACAAGTGCTCTTGATAATGAAACGGAGCATGAAGTTATGGAAGAAATAAAAAATCTTAAGGGAAAGGTAACAATGATAATAATCGCACATAGATTGTCAACTGTACAACACTGCGATTATATTTATCGTTTTGATAAAGGTAGGATAGTGCAAGAGGGATCTTTTAGTGAAGTTGTTAAATAATATTATTCAAGCCTTTATGTATATCACATGGTAATAGTTCCAGTAATTCTCTCGGGGGGTGTTGGCTCTAGATTGTGGCCATTGTCTCGTAAACAATACCCTAAGCAGTATCTACCCCTTGTTAGTGGTAACACCATGCTTCAAGAAACCATACTACGTTTAAACGGATTGAACAACCTTGTAGATCCAATTATTATTTGCAATGTTGATCATCGCTTTTTAGTGGCTGAGCAATGTCAAAAAATTGATATTAAAAACCCAACAATACTACTTGAGCCTGTTGGTAGAAATACTGCTCCTGCTATTTCCGTTGCAGCACTACAATCACTTAAAGAAATAGATAACGCAGTGCTATTAGTTTTACCGGCTGATCATGTTATTCAAGATGTTAAAGCATTCCACGTTGCCATTAATGCTGCCAGTAAACAAGCACAAGATGGCAAGCTAGCCACATTTGGTATTGTGCCAACGGATGCAAACACGGGCTACGGTTATATTAAATCCTCTAAAGAAGGTGTTGATGGCACATATAAGGTTGAAGAGTTTGTTGAAAAACCAAATCTTAGAACTGCACAGTCTTACCTAGAGCAAGGCAACTACCTTTGGAACTCTGGCATGTTCATGTTTAAGGCGAACATACTTATTGATGAACTAACCACACACTCGCCTGATATTGTTAAGTCAGCAAGTAACGCTATTAATAACGCTAAGAAAGACCTTGATTTTATTAGACTAGATGAACAAGCTTTTGAATCATCACCCTCTGATTCTATTGACTACGCACTTATGGAAAAATCCAATCATGTTGTTGTTGTGCCGCTGGATGCAAAATGGAATGATATTGGTGCTTGGTCAGCGCTTTATGATATTGGCGATAAAGATAATCAAGGTAATGCCATAAAGGGTGATGTAATCACTCAAGACACCACTAACACTTATATCAATGCTAATCACCATTTGGTGGTTACCATTGGTGTTGATAATTTAATTATTGTAGACACAGCCGACGCAACCTTTATTACCACCCAAGATAAAGCTCAAGAAGTAAAAGAAATTGTTAAATTTTTACAAGCTAATGGCAGGTGCGAAAGTAGTACGCATCGTAAAGTCTACCGTCCGTGGGGTTGGTACGACTCTTTAGATAAGAAAGAGAATTTTCAAGTGAAAAGAATTTATGTCAATCCAGGGGCGAGTCTTTCGATACAAAGTCATAAATATAGATCAGAACATTGGGTGGTAATAAAAGGTACTGCTATAGTATTAAAAGGCGACAGTAGTTTTACTTTAAATAAAAACCAATCCACCTACATACCTGCAGGAGAGAAGCACTCTCTGAAAAATAGTAGCACACAAGATTGCTTGGAAATTATTGAAGTTCAAAGTGGATCTTACTTTGGGGAAGATGATATTATTCGTTATAAAGATGAATATAATCGTAACTAGTTGATTTAAAAAAACTGTATAAATATGAGTAAAGTAGCGTTAATTACGCCAAGATGGATCGTATCTTGCAGAATTTTTGTTGGACAAGGGTTATGAGGTTCATGGAGTTATTCGTAGAGCGTCTTCATTTAATACGCAGCGCATAGATCATCTACTTCAAGAATCAAACAAAATGGTTGTCTTGCATTATGGCGACTTAACTGACAGCTTAAATCTTACTAGGTTGCTTAAAGAGATAAATCCTGATGAAGTATACAATTTAGCGGCACAGTCGCATGTTGCAGTTAGTTTCGAATCTCCAGAATATACAGCAGATGTTGTGGCAAATGGAACGTTGAGGTTGTTAGATTATCAAGCATCTACATCTGAGCTTTTTGGTGAAGTGCAAGAAACTCCTCAAACCGAAATTACTCCATTTTATCCAAGGTCACCTTATGCAGTTGCCAAGATGTACGCTTATTGGATTACTGTTAATTATCGTGAGTCTTATGGAATGTATGCCTGTAATGGCATCTTATTTAATCATGAAAGTCCAAGGCGAGGCGAAACCTTTGTAACACGAAAGATTACACGTGGCCTTGCTAATCTTGCTCAAGGATTAGAAGATTGTCTTTGTATGGGAAATATAGATGCTTTGCGTGATTGGGGTCATGCTAAAGATTATGTACGTATGCAATGGATGATGTTACAGCAAGAAACCCCAGAAGATTTTTGTATAGCAACTGGAGAGCAATATTCTGTTCGTCAATTTATCCAGTGGTCCGCAACAGAGCTAGGAATTACTATTCGATTTGAAGGAAGTAGATTAAATGAGGTGGGGATTGTTGATTCCATAAGCGGGAGTAATGCCCCAGCATTAAATAAAGGTGACATCATTGTTAAAATTGACAAAAGGTTTTTTAGACCATCAGAAGTTGAAACTCTACTTGGTGATCCAACCAAAGCTAAAGAAAAACTAGGCTGGGTACCAGAAATTACAGTGCAAGAAATGTGTAAGGAAATGGTAAGCAATGATTTGAAAGAAGCTAAGAAAAATATTTTACTAAGAAATAATAATTTTGAAGTAACCATTCCTACAGAGTAGTAAGCATGAAGTTCAATAAGGAAATAAACATTAAAGACAAGCTAATTTCAATAGAATCTCCAACATTTGTGATTGCTGAGGCCGGAGTAAATCATGGTGGTGATATGACGGTTGCTAAAAAGCTGATAGATTTGGCAGTAGATGCTAAGGCTGATGCAGTTAAATTTCAAACATTTAAGACTGAAAATTTAATATTGAGTGATATACAAAAAGCTCCATATCAAAAAGATACTACAAATGCGAGCGAATCCCAATACGATATGCTTAAGAGGCTTGAGGTTACTCGAGAACAGAATCTTGAACTTAAACAATATTGTATAGATAAAGGCATTATTTTTTTAACTACGCCATTTGATGAAGAGAGTTTGGAAGAGCTTGATGAACTCGATTTACCTGCTTACAAGGTGGCTTCTACAGACACCACAAATCTACCATTTTTAAAAAAAATAGCAAAAAAAGGCAAGCCTATTTTTCTATCTACGGGTATGAGCTATCTTTTAGAGGTCAGGTTAGCCCTTGAAACTATTTATGAATACAATAAAGACGTAGTGTTGTTACAGTGTACTGCTAATTACCCAATTCAAGATAACGAGGCAAATCTGGCAGTGATTAATACGTATAGAGATAATTTTGATATATTGTTAGGTTATTCAGATCATAGTGTGGGTGTTGGCGCAGCACCATTTGCAATCCCTATGGGGGCAAAAGTGGTTGAAAAACATTTTACAGTTAACAAAGTTGATGAAGGGCCTGATCATGCTGCATCTCTCTCGCCTGATGAGTTAGTGGATTTTGTAAAAACAGTCCGTAGAGTTGATTCTTATATGGGAAATAAAATAAAAGAACCGAGTTTGTCAGAGAAGAACACTAGAAAGTCACTGCAAAAATGTATGGTAGCTAATCAGAGTGTTAAGAAAGGAGAGTTATTTAGCAATGATAACCTTGTTGCTAAGAGAACGGGCGGTGTCGGCATTTCTCCAATTGATTATATGAAGGTGATTGGAAAAAAGGCAGACAAGGATTATAAAAAAAATGAGGTAATTTTCATTGACCAATAAGATTGCAATTATAGGGGCCGGCAGCCATACAAGATCATCAATAAATTTGTTGTTGACTTATTTTAATGGCAGTGATATGAGTATTTATGATGACTCTTTTGTGGAAGGCACTCAAGAAGTGATAAATTCAATTCCATTGGTTGGAAGTGTGGACGATGTCAGCTTAAAGCAGAGTGTTTTTTTGTCTATTGGTGATGGCGCGGAAAGAAAGAGATACTTTTTGAAGTTTAAAGATCAAATACTAAAAGCAAATATTTTTCATAGTAGTGTATTGCAAGAAGAGGGTGTGATATACGGTATTAGCAATCAATTTTTTGCACATAGTTATATTAACTCCCAAGTTGCTATTGGAGATAATAATATTATTAACACTGGTGCTATTATTGAACATGAGGCTGCAGTGGGTAGTCATAACCATATCTCTGTTGGTGTAAAAATATGTGGTAGAAGTTCTATTGGAGATATGTGTTTTATCGGTGCAGGGGCGATAATTATAGATAAATTATCTATTTGTGATAATGTAACTATTGGCGCAGGTTCTGTTGTCATTCGAGATATAAAGGAGGCTGGAACCTATGTAGGGAATCCTGCTAAGAAAGTCAAGTGATATATATTTCTACCTCATGCGTTAAAAACACCAAGATTAAAGATTCTGTAGCAGAGTTGGCCGTTAATGGATTTAAGAATATAGAGTTATCTGGAGGAACTGAGCATTATGACGACCTTGAGGTTGATTTATTAGAACTTAAAAGTAAATACAAACTTAATTATCGTTGCCATAATTATTTTCCGCCACCTAAAAAACACTTTGTATTGAATTTAGCATCACTTGATAATGAAATATTTAAAGTGAGTTTCGAGCATTTAAGGCGTGTTATTGGCTTATCTAAAAGATTAGAATCAGATAAATTTGCTTTTCATGCAGGTTTTTTTACAGATATTAAGGTTAGAGAAATAGGAAAAAAAATTACAAAAAATAATTTGTATAATCAAAAAGCTTCAATCGATAGATTTTGTAGTGCTTTTAAGATATTACAAGAGGAATCAGAAGGTCTTGATTTATACATAGAAAATAATGTTTTTTCTAAGGATAATTTTGAATCTTATAAAGGAATGAACCCATTTATGATGACTAGCTTTACTGAATACGAGCTATTAAAAAATAGAATCGATTTTAAGCTTTTATTGGATGTTGCACACCTAAAAGTAAGTTCAAAAACACTGAAATTAAATTGGAATAATGAATTTTCTAATATGATACAGTCTAGCGACTACATTCATATTAGCAATAATGATGGCTTTAATGATTTAAATTATGAGCTTAATAAGCATTCAGATATGTTTAAACTTTTGCGCCAGAGTAATCTTGAAAATAAAGACTTTACACTGGAGGTATATTCTAATATGGATAAAATTAAAGAAAGTTATGAGACTTTAGAAGAGGCTATTTTATGATTGATAATCTAATTTGCAATGATCAAGATAGTATCCTTTCAGTACTGAGGAGTATTAATACTGGATCTATGGGGTTAGTTTTTGTAGTAGATCGAGAGAAAAAATTATGTGGAGTGCTAACAGATGGCGATATACGTAGAGCATTGTTAGACAATGTTGGACTTGATGAAAAAGTGGAGAACATTATTTCGGATGTATTTGTGTATGGACATGAAGGTGATAATTATGGGTCACTTTTGCAAAAGATATCTGATCAAATTAGTATTATCCCTTTAGTAGACGACAATAATAGAGTAGTGAATTTTTTTGGATACAATGAAAAAATATTTCACCTACCTGTCGCATCACCTGATCTAAATGGTAATGAATTCAAGTATTTAGTAGATGCGTTTATGAGTACATGGATATCTAGTAGAGGGGAATATATAAATAAATTTGAAAGTAGTTTTTCAAGTTATAGCGATTGTAAGTATGGTATTGCAGTGTCAAATGGAACTAATGCGCTTCATTTAGCTCTTGTAGCTCTTGGTATCGGGATAGGCGATGAAGTAATCGTTCCAGATCTTACTTTTGCAGCAACAATAAATGCAGTGTTGAATGCTAATGCAACCCCTGTTATTGTAGATATAGAAAGAGACAGTTGGTGTATAGACCCAACAGAAATAGAGAGAGCTATTACTCCGAAAACGAAAGCAATTATACCGGTCCACCTTTATGGACAACCTTGTGATATGCATAGTATTATGAGAATAGCAAAGACACACAATTTAAGGGTTATTGAAGATTGTGCAGAGGCTCATGGTGCGACATTTTCTGGAAGAAAAGTAGGAAGTTTTGGAGATATAGGATGTTTCTCTTTTTATGGCAATAAGATTATTACAACCGGAGAAGGGGGGATGTGTACTACTAATACTCATGAGCTGGATGATAAAATGAGAATCTTGCGAGATCATGGCATGAGTAGAACAAAAAAATATTGGCATGATGTGGTGGGTTTTAATTACCGCATGACTAATTTACAGGCCGCAATTGGATTGGCACAGTTTGAAAGGATAGATGCTATTCATGAAAACAGGAAGTCTTATGAAGATAGCTATAAAAAAATATTAGATAAAAATAAATATCAATTCCAAAAAAAATTGAAATTAAGAAAAAAAGTTACTTGGCTTGTAAGTGTGACTTTAAAAGGCCTTGATAGAGATAAGTGTATTAAAAAAATGAAAGAAAATGGCATAGATGCAAGGCCTTTTTTTGTTACATTAAGTCAAATGGATATTTATAAAAAATATTGTAATGTTCAAACATTACATGCAAAAGAAGTATCAGAAATAGGTATCAACTTGCCAACATACGAGAATCTAAAAGACATTGAAAAAGTTAAAAAAATAATGAGTCAAATACGCGATACTTAATAAGGTGTGTATTGTGGCGCATTCAATAAAATAATTTTTATCAGGGAGGGTTTTCTTATGATAAAAACGGAGTATAGGAAACTTAAGCATAATTAAAAATTTTAAATGGAATCACAAACGTGTCTATCGTATTTATTGTGAACTGGGACTTAATTTTTAGATTAAACGTGACAAGGTAAACTCATAAAGCAATTAGATATGATAATGATCCAGAATACACTTCCTAAGTGCTACAAAATTAAGAGCAGGTAATAGGCATTGCATATGTACAATGTAAAAAAAATTAAAAGAGTACTGATTGTTGGACTGGGTAGTATAGGGAAACGTCATCTTCAAATAATTCGTGAGCTCTATCCAAAAATTAAAATCACAATTTTAAGGCATAGAGAATGCATTAATTATGATAACAATAAGCTTGATACAGTAGATTGTGTTACATCTGTAGAAGAGGCATTAAAATTTCAGCCAGATGTAGCAATTATAGCGACACCATCTACAAAACATATTGGTATTTCAAATAAATTAGCTAGAGCTGGAGTTCATCTATTGATTGAGAAGCCAATATCAGAAAAAACTGATGGCGTCCAGTCATTAATTAATTTTTGCCATGAAAGTAAGATTGTACTAATGACAGCATATAATCTTAGGTTTCTACCATCATTGTTGGAATTTCGTAGACAATTTCAGTGCGGAATAGCTGGAAAAGCCTTGTCTGTCAGTATTGAAGTCGGCCAATATCTTCCTAATTGGAGGCCGGACAATGATTATAGCAAAACTGTTTCTGCAAAAAAAAGTATGGGCGGCGGTGTTTTATTGGAGTTAAGCCATGAGATTGATTACATGCTTTGGATTTTTGGTTCTGTAGAATGGGTTAAGTCATGTGTGTCAAGACAAAGTAGTCTGAAGCTAGATGTTGAGGATACAGTTGACTCTATTATTGGACTAAAAGATTCAAAAGGAAACCAAATAATAGCTACTTTACATATGGATTTTATTCGTCACGATAATACGCGAAAATGTACAATAGTTGGAGATAAAGGTACGTTAAAATGGAATGCCAATAGTGGAAAGGTGAAGTTTTTCTCAAAACAAAAACAAAAATGGGAAGTAGTTTATGCTTCTGTTCAAGATAGGAATTACACGTATATGGAGGAAATTAAACATTTTTTCTCTTGTGTGGAGAATTCAAATCCTGTATCTATCTCTGGAGATGACGGATTAAGAGTTTTATTAGTTATAGAGGCTATTCGTCAATCGAGTAATAATGCAAATACTGTTTTTTTATAAATATTATTAGAATTTAATATGAAATATATAGCGCTTATTTGTGCAAGAGGTGGTTCTAAAGGGATTCCAGGAAAGAATGTTAAGTTATTAAACAACACCCCATTGATTGGATGGTCAATTAAAGCTGCAAAGCAAATAGATAAGATTTCTCGTATTATTGTTTCTACTGATTCAGAAAAAATTGCAGAAATAGCATTAAAATATGGCGCTGAAATTCCATTTATACGTCCTAGCAAATTAGCGAAAGATGACAGCCCAGAGTGGCTGGTATGGAGACACGCACTTGACTATCTTAAAGAAGAAAAGTATAAAATAGATGGATTAATAATTATTCCGCCAACTGCTCCATTGAGAAATGCACAAGATATCAATAATTGTATTAGTGTTTTTGAAGAGGGAGATTCTGATGCAATTATTACCGTAACTGATGCACATAGGAACCCTTTCTTTAATATGGTTTCAGTTGACCAAGACGGCTATTCTTCTCTTGTAATTCAGCAACAAAAAAATATTTTTAGAAGACAAGATGCCCCGTCTGTATTGGACATGACTACAGTGGCATATGTGCTTAAGCCTGAATTTATTTATAATAATAATAGTTTGTTTGAAGGTAAAGTTCGTAGCGTATATATCCCCTTAGAGAGAGCATTGGATATTGATACATTATATGATTTTGAGATTGCAGAGTATCTTATAACAAAACAAAATACAGAAGAGTAATTGAATGAGGCTTATACAGGACTTAATAAGTTTAAAAGAAAGAAATGCAGTCGTAACTGGGGCTAGTGGAGGCATTGGGCAACAAATAGCAATAACATTAGCTGAGCTTGGTGCAAATCTAGTTCTTGTGGATAGGCCTGAAGCTGACTATGGCCAACTTCTAAATACATTGAAAAATTTTAATGTAAATGTGCTAATAGTTGAATGTGATTTAGAGCATGAATCTGATAGAGATAACTTAATATTAACTATTGAAAAACAAAAAGGACCGTTAAATATTTTAGTTAATAATGCAGCTTTTGTTGGAGATTCGGATTTGGATGGCTGGACTACAAAACTTCAGGATCAAACAATCGACACGTGGAAAAGAGCTTTAGAGGTAAATTTAACTTCAGTATTTGATTTGTCTAAGAGGTTGGCACCAAAGCTTAAAAAAAGTAAACACGGGTCAATAATAAACATTTCATCTATTTATGGAGTTTTAGGGCCAAATTATTCTTTATATAGTGGCACTAAAATGGGCAATCCTGCCGCATATTCCGCTTCTAAAGGCGGTGTAACGCAATTAACACGCTGGTTCTCAACGACTTTAGCTCCAGATATAAGGGTGAATTCTATATCGCCTGGAGGCGTTTTTAGAAATCAACCTGATAAATTTGTTAATCGTTATGTGTCTAACACTCCATTATTAAGAATGGCAAAAGAAGAAGATTTTAAAGGCGCTATTGCGTATTTTTCAAGTGATTTGTCAGAATATGTTACTGGACAAGATTTGTTAGTAGATGGGGGTTGGAGTGTATGGTAATTGGTTATAAATATTAATGGAAAAAAATTATGAATAATAAGGTATTTTGGTGTAAAAATTGTATGAATATGTCAACAAGGCCTAGAATTTCATTTGATGATAGAGGATGGTGTAATGCCTGTCAATGGATGGAAGAGAAAAAATCAATGGAATGGGGCTTGAGAGAGAAAGAGCTAGTTAAATTGCTTGATAAGCACAGGTCTGACAACGGTGATTTTGATTGTATTGTTCCTGTAAGTGGCGGTAAAGATGGCTCATACGTAGCATACAATTTAAAGCATAAATATAGAATGAATCCACTTACTGTAACAATTAAGCCAGCACTGTCACTTGAAATTGGAGATAAAAATCTTTTTAATTTTATCCAATCTGGATATAGTCATATTCATATTTCTTGCAACCCTCATGTTTTAGACAGATTTAATAAATATGGATTTATAGTTAAAGGTTTTCCTTATTATGGATGGTTGGTTGCTATTATGACTGCTGTCATTAGAACTGCTTTCAATTTTAAAATACCTTTAATCTTTTATGGAGAAGATGGGGAAATTGAGTACGGAGGCTCAACTGAGAGTAAAAATAAAGCTTTATATGATGTAAGTTATATGAAAAATATTTATTTCGAAGGTGGGTATGACGAGGTCCTCAATAGAATAATTGCAGATGGAGAGTTTTCTGAGGCAGACATATCATTTTTTCAATTCCCGACAGATGATCAGATATCACAATCTAAATTATCATTTGCACATTGGTCTTATTTTGAGCCATGGGATTCCTATAGAAACTATATGGTTGCCAAAGAGCATTGTGGCCTAGTTGAGAAGGATGATGGCAATCTTGATACTTTTACTAATTTCGCACAAAATGATCAGGCATTGTATGCATTACATGCATATATTATGTATTTAAAATTTGGTTTTGGAAGGGCGACACAAGATGCTGGTATAGAAATCAGAAGAGGGTCTATGACAAGAGATCAGGCCATAAACTTAATACAAATGTATGATAACTCCTATCCATATGAGTTAATAGATACATATTTGGATTATTATGGGATGACAAAAGTTGAATTTGATTCAATTATAGATAGTTATGTGAATAAAGATTTATTTAATAAAAATAAAGGCGCATGGGAGCCAAAGTTTAAAGTTGGAAAAAGTTTTTCAATATGAAGATAACTATTGTTGATTATGGGATGGGAAATATTAAGTCAATTGTTGGCGCTTTACAATATCTAGAAGTAGAAGAAGTAATAGTATCAAATAGTCCATCTGATTTGGCATCTGCAGACAAATTGATACTTCCTGGAGTTGGTTCTTTCTCTATGGCAATGAATAACATTAAAAGACTTGATATTGATAAACATCTAAGAGAGGCTGTTATTCTTGATAGTAAGCCAATTCTTGGAATTTGTTTAGGAATGCAACTTATGGGGGAAAGTAGCACAGAGTGTGTATTTAGTAATGGATTAGGCTTTATTGATAGTACAGTCTGTGAATTTAAAAGCTCTAATTTTAAAGTTCCACATATAGGATTTAATCAAGTTGATATTGTAAAGAATTCTAAATTATTCAAAGGGTTAGATAATTTCAGTGATTTTTACTTTGTGCACAGTTATCGAATGATAAGTGAAAATAATATTAACCAGTCAATATGCCATTATGGCAATGATTTTATTGCAAGCTATGAAAAAGACAATATAGCTGGAGTTCAGTTTCATCCAGAGCTTAGCCAAACTAACGGCTTAAAACTATTAGATAATTTCATTAAATATTTTTAATGTTAAGAAAAAGATTGATCTTTACGCTCATTTATAGTAGTGGTTTTTTTAATCAAAGTAGGAATTTTCGCCTTCAAAAAGTAGGTGATATTAATTGGCTTGAAAAAAATTATGGCTTTAAAGATTTAGCATTTTCATTAGATGAATTAATAGTATTAGACGCATCGAGAACCAATAGGGATATAACAAAGTTTGCAAAAAATTTATCAAGATTAGTAGAAAATGTTTTCATACCAATTTGTGCCGGTGGCGGCATAGAATGTTTAGATGATGCAAAAATATTATTTGATAATGGTGCCGATAAAATTATCTTAAATACTGCTATTCATAACAACAAGGATTTAGTGGTTGATTTAGTTGAGAAATACGGATCCCAAAGTATAGTTGCATCTGTTGATTATAAGAAAAATGATGTTTTTATAAAGAATGGTGCACAAATAGTAAATTTTAAGTTGAATGAATATATTAGCTATATAAATAGTTTAAATATTGGAGAAGTATATTTAAATTCTATAGATAAAGATGGCACAGGTTTTGGTTATGATATAGAAGTTGCCAAAAATATTGCCAAAAATCTTTCAATACCTTTGATTATGTCAGGAGGTGCTGGAAATGAGAGGCACTTATTGGAAGGAATAATGGATACCGATATTGATGCGGTAGCTACTGCAAACTTATTTAACTTTATAGGTGATGGTTTGCCAAATGCTAGACGAGAAATTATAAAGAATAAAGGAAATATAGCTCAATGGCAACAATAAATGATTGGCATAAAGTCTTGATAAAGCCAACAGATAATATATCTTCAATTTATGGTATGAATGGTCCTGACTATTCATTATATAGAGAGACAGAAATGGGTAATCCTGCAGCCTATTCTGCTTCAAAGGGTGGATTGATTCAGCTCACCCGCTGGTTGGCCACGACTATTGTCCCAGATGTGCGTGTAAACTGTGTGTCTCCTGGCGGAGTGTGGCGTAACCAACCTGATGTTTTTGTTGAGAGATATAAGTCTAAAACCCCTTTAGCAAGGATGGCTAGCGAAGAGGATTTCAAAGGGGTGATTGCATATTTGGCTAGTGATTTATCAGCATATGTTACTGGGCAAAATATAGTTGTTGATGGTGGTTGGACAGTTTGGTAATGAATACAATTTCCCGAAAAGCGCACCTTGCGGAAAAAATAGTTTTTGTAGACGGCTTACCTGGTTG
>LWDU01035595.1_pt1 | contig 12738 bp, 12 predicted proteins | sample 727161 | NCBI WGS metagenome assembly LWDU01 (sample SAMN04566230, study PRJNA314399) | hydrothermal vent metagenome | isolation source: deep sea hydrothermal plume seawater | place: Mexico: Gulf of California, Guaymas Basin | collected 2004-07-11 | reverse complement strand
CCCCAGGATTTAGGTGTTGCGTACACCATTACGCCCACGCCATCGTCATTTTGAACCAGGTCGTAACCGACTTTTTCAAAAGCACCGAGTCCATGAATTTGGCCTATATCGTGTTCGAGTTGGTCAAGGCTAAGGGGGTCCCCTTCGTTAATCTTCAACCGCTGTGCCAATACATTGTCGTTAATCGATGATTCGTTTCTTAGAGAAACGCTCTTGACTGTTCTATCCTCAATAGAAATTTGATTGAGGCCTGCTAGATACATTTCGTAGTCTGATGAATTTAGAGATAGGGTTTGTAGACGCTCTGCCATCATCCTGGCTGCGTACTCACCTTTAGGAATCGCCTCGGCTGACCTGTCGAACTGAGCCGAGGTAATATCGCCGAGATCCGGCGAAATGAGAAAGTCGGTCTCCTTCAGGCTATCGAGACTTGCGATAACATTTCTGCCAGTCAACATTCGTGTGAGTTGATCGGTGACCGTGAGGATGTTGCCAATTTCCTCACGATTCCTGAGAGGCGCACCGATATCGACGACAATCAATATATCCGCGCCCATTCCCCGTGCGACGCTAACAGGGAGGTTGTTGACAATACCTCCGTCGACCAGAAGATGGCCATCGATTTCAATGGCTGCAAAGATACTGGGTACCGACATTGAAGCCCGCATCGCCCGGCCCAGGTTGCCGTGCTTCAATATCACCTCGTTACCATCGACAATGTCGGTTGCAACGGCACGGAACGGGATCGCGAGATTGTCAAACTCATTGATGTGAGCAACGTGTGTGGTGAGGCGCTGAAGGGCTAATTCAATCTTTTGCCCCTGAATGGCACCCGGTGGTAATTTTATCTGGCCGCCTTCGAATCCAGGCGAAATGCCGATAGAAAAGAGATCTTCCTGAAACTTCTTGTTTGGTGATATGTTGACTCGACTCTGATCGTCAGCCAGAACTTCGTCCCAATCCAATTCAGCAAGAATCTGCTCTATTTGTACAGGTGAAAGCCCGGAAGCGTATAGACCGCCAACAATGGAACCCATACTGGTTCCTGCAATGACGTCAATCGGTATACGGAGGTCCTCGAGGACCTTAAGGACGCCTACATGAGCGGCCCCTCTGGCGCCACCACCAGATAGGACCAGACCTATTTTCAGCCGTTCTGAGCCATAAAGCGGCGCGGTGATCAGTGCTGTGAAAAGTAGCAGCAGACGGAAAAATTGGAGGATCATCATAAGGAGCCATATTAAGTCAGTTATTTATGAACAAAATACACGAAGAGACGTCAGAATTCTGAGTTTCTCGGCGCTGGCGTGCTGCTTTCTTGTTCGCTGGACGCTATGCGGGGGAAATTAGGTTTTTGTAGATCCAATGGTATTATGTGCCCACTTAATTACTAAGGCCTTAGGAATATGAAGATGGGAAGAGCAATACAACAATTGATCGTACTGGTGATACTGGCACCCGGCATTAGCTATGCGGCTGAATCCTATGAATCCAGTTTTATTGAGAACTTGCCCATACTGACCAAGAGCGCCGACGATGCTGGTGTACTTGAATGGACTAAGCCGGAGGGTAATATTGCGGCTTATGACAAATTACTCGTCTCTCAGCCTCACATTATTTTGAGCGCCGACAATAAATACAAAGGTCTGCAACCTGACCAGATGGTTCTGCTTGCCGATAGGTTGGCCGCCTTGTTCACGAGTCGGTTGGGTGATGTGCTTGAAATTGTAGATGCACCATCTGAAGGGACGGTCGTGATGAACATGGCCGTTACCGAGGTGTTGCTGAAGAAGAAGCGCGGTTTGCTAAGCTATACGCCGCTTGGTGCAGCGGCGCATGCAGCAACATCAAACACGAAAGTTAAAGATCTTGAGGCGCTTGCTCAAAAAGTGCAGCTGCAGGGTGCGAACCTTGAGATTGAACTGGTGGATGCTACGACAGGTGAGCTGCTTGCTATTCGGATTCTGAAGATTGGTGGTGGCAAAAAAATAAAAGGCAGCGAATCATGGGATGTGACTCGCCAAGAGATCGGTGAATTAGTGGAAAGGTTCTATACCAATTACACGGCAGCGGTAGCTGCATCCACGTAGTTAGTTGTTCCGCATCCGTTAGCGAGTCTGCTATCAGGCTCGCTAACCTGCGGTTTGTAGATAGTTATTTTCAACCGCATTTTTCCAAAATTACAAAAGTATCCTCTTTGGTGATTTGGTCATAGAAAGTTAAGTGATACAGTTTGTCGATATTGGATGGTCAATATCTGTATGGTTGCTGGTTTGCTGGCCAACGTCAAGTGGGTTGATCGCTCAGAATATTTCTGCACTGGCAGGGTGAATTTCCCCCGTTAAAGGGTGATCAGCGACGAGACTCAGTTAATCAGGAGTAGTAAACAATGTACTTCCACCCTATTGAAGATGACCACCTAATCAGAGCAATAGGCAGAGCTTGTCTACTCTTCTGTTTCGCCTGTTTTTTTGCGTTTAACGCCTCGGCAGAGCCCGCAGCACAAGACGACAATACTGACGATGGCTGGGAATACAAAGCAATGATCTATGGGTGGCTACCCACCATTAGTGCAGAGACCCCGACAGGCGATTCTCTGGAAATTGATCTTGAGACCATTCTCAAAAATCTTGACGGTATCGCGATGCTTGCCTTTGAAGGCCGTAAAGGACGCTGGACCGCACACACTGACATTCTTTATTTTGGCATTTCCGATGATGACGCCATCGATATCACTATTCCTCTCGGTCCCATTAGTATAGAAAAGACGATTGATGTTGATGTGGAAATGAGCGCATGGGTTGTCAATTTAACAGGCAGATACGAGTTGCTGGAAACAGATTCTAGTCACGTTGCGCTTGTAGCTGGCGCACGTTACTTCTACCTTGACCTTAGTCTTGGTATTGATGTTACTAATCCAACTGCGGCAGAGATTCTTGTTGCAAAAAACCTATCGGGTTCCGATGACGTATGGGATGCCGTTGTCGGTATTACGGGCCAGCATCAGTTAAACGATCAATGGAAGATGAACTACAAGTTCGACGTTGGTGGTGGCGGATCTGATTTAACCTGGGAAGCAGTTGCAGCCGTTGGCTACGATTACAATTGGGGTGAGCTGCAACTGGGATATCGCTATACCTATTATGACTTTGACTCCAGTTTCGACCTGTTGAGCGAACTCGATGTTTACGGTCCCTATATCGGGGCGGTCTGGAATTTCTAACCTCCGCCATCTGTGTACTGACCGACTTCGTTAGACCAACTCGCAGACATAAAAGCTCATGAGCTTAAAAATCACATCCTAGGACTATCTAAGAAAAACTATCAAGACATCGCTTCAGATCTGCTCTTCAACTGCCCGGTAAGCGGCATCAAACGCAGCATTCATTAGCGGCGTCACTTCCGAGTCGGAATTGGCAATGGATATGCGGCCGAATTGTTGACGGCCAATTTCATGAGGGGCCTGACCTTCCTTCCATTCAGGATCATCAAGCCCCTGGTACCAGTAGGCGTAGCCGTGAGGGATCCTGTTAACCGTGATGGCTTTAATATCAGTTTCGTGGTCAAAGCCAAACCTGCCTAGCATCGCCTGAAGTTGTTCGCGTATCTCTTCCTCGTACTCATCGAAAGTCGTCGCATAGATTTTATGGCGACCGACTCTTAGCAGATCACGGGTCGTGCCTTCCTGACCGTCCGCTGGCGTCGGGGAGCCCATCATAAACACCACCATCGGATCATCAGGACTACGTGGAGGTTCATAACCTCCTGAAGTCATAGTCGGTGCAGCGCTCACCCATTGAAACGGATCGTAAGGACATTGGGTAATCGTCACTCCAAGTTTGGAGAATGCTCGACCATTGTCGAGAAGCACATTGGCATAGACAAAAGGTACGCGGACCCCATAACGCAAACCTGCTTTCTGGGCGTCGCTCATTTCAGGGCAGAGGTGTGGGATCAAGTTGTTGTAACATGCCAGCACACAGTGACTAGCCGTTATTCTGAGTGGCTTGTCGTGCTGCACATAGTCTACCTGTACTTGATCGCCAACTTCTTTTACGCCAACCGCTGTGCTGTTCAGGCGGATGCGAACTGGTTGCCCTTCTTGATCGAGAGCTGCGTAATCAAACCGGGTAACGGCGACATCCTCGAAACCTTTCATATCAGGTGCCACGCCAGGTATGAGCTTCTGCACCAACAACCTCGCAACCGATGCATTGCCGTCCGGGAACATGCGTATTTCCCCTGCTATGTCGTCCAGCAACAGGGCAGCAATGGAATCGACAAAATCTGCAAGCCACCCCATTGCCCGCAGTCCTGGGCTACCGGCCATAATCGCTTCAAGTACCGTGTGATTCCAGCCGGAAGGACCATTCAGGATAACCAGATGAGCGTTCAGAATAGGAATTGTCTCTTTCGAAAGCCCGACACGATCAAATAGGAACTGGTTGTAACTGACAGAGTTCACATAGTCCCATTTCTCGGTGAGGGAGAGCTCATCCAGAAAATCCTTGTCACCACCAAAAAACGCAATGAGTGTTTCTTTTTGATCATCTGGTATCGGAAGTTGGCCTACCGCACTCTGATAGTCACCCCTTCCGTGAAAGAACTTTAACCAATGACCACCCAGAGTAAGATGTTGATCTTTCTCTGGCACAGTTAAACCGACATCGGCATTGAGCTTACCACCAAGCACAAAATTGTCTGGCGTGTTAGCGTCCATTTGTGCAATGGCTTGCTCATCAATGCCAATATCAATCATCAGACTTCCTGCAGCGTCACTGTAATTGCTTGGGCTGTCCAGATTTTGTGCTCCACCCAGGCTCAGCAGCATTCGGTCCTTGTAGTGGAATTCATTTCGCTTTGCATGACCGCCAAAATCATCGTGATTGTCCAATATGAGGATGCGGGTCTCAGGGCCCACTGTCTTGCGATAATACCACGCAGCTGCGAGCCCACTCATTCCAGCGCCAACGACCACCAGGTCGTAGTGCTCATCCAGGCTTTCGTATGTCTTAGGCTTTTGCCCCTGCCAAGCCAACGCATGGGCAACTTCATATGAACCATCGTGGCTGCCACGCATACCTGTGAGGGTTGGCGGATAGTAACTGGGCATCGTCTTCGGCTCGAAGCCAGTCGTGCCAGCCGGATTGCCAACGGCTCTGCCACTGTAGGCTTGCAAGAAGCTGCCACCTGCGCCTATCACTATTCCGTTAAGCAGATCCCGCCTCGTAATTTTTGTTTCCATAGCCATCTATCGAGCCGCAGCCAGCGCTGCTTTGAAATGAAAGCCCATTGCGATTATCACGATCACCATGAGGTTGAACGTGACCTCGAGGTAGCCGTGAATCGCTGGAAGATCTACAATACCGATAAGCACCGCGCCCACAAGAACGTGATAAGAGATACCGATGTATCCCAAAGTAAGCGCCGCAATTTTTGAAGCCACTGATTCGCCGTACAGTGGAACCGCCACCAGCAGAGCAAAAACCGCCCACATCCAGAAGCCAAGATTCTCGAGAGACTCGTATAGCGAAAACGAGACGCCCCCATTCAGTATGCGAAGTAGTGGATCAGCCAACTCAGCACCAGCACCCGTCACACCGCTTGAAAGGACCTCTGCTAACTGAGGTATGGTCCACACCGCCATAAACTTCGGGATAATATAGGCAACAACGGACACCAGAACCACCATCGCCGCGAGTATCGCGCGCAGCGGATTTTTCCCGCTAATCTGCCAGGCAATCCCAAATAAAACGCCGGACGCAGAAAGCATAGCGACAATCTGGTTTGCCCAGCCGGCGATAAATGCACCTCGGTTGGTACTCAGCCAGGCCACACGGTCTGCGTGTTCCGCTGTGGAACCTGCGGGGATATCCAGTGGCAAAAACATGGAGACCACCCCCGAGACGACCAGCAGTATGGCGGACCACAAGCCCAACCGGTTGATTTGGTAATCTAGTGTGATTTTCGTGCTCATAGTTTTTCCCTTTCTCTTTATTTAGGTTCGGCAGCTTCGGATCAACGTGGTGTCGTACACCCGAGGAACATCATTTTTATGGTTTTATCTGCTTGCTAACAGCAGAATCAAAAAACTTCCCATAAGGCGGGCGAAGCAGCCTGAAAGGATCCAGCTTCGACTGGACATAAACGGCTTTAGCATGACTAAAGTTTTTAAAGCCATCAAAGCCGTGATAGGTCCCCATACCACTTTCTCCCACACCACCAAATGGTAGGTCTGACTGCAGGATATGCGCCACCATATCATTATTCTTATCCGTTAGATCGCTCATGTATTTTGCCGTTCGAATTTTGTTGCCTTGTGATGAAGGTATCCTATCCGTAGGCTTGCTGTAACAGTAAATCCTTACAGAGTTCTGAAGAGCAGGGTTGGATGGCGCAGCGACAATATGAATAACATCGACAGGCAACAGCTAAGTGAACAGCAATCAGAAAAACGTGAGGATGGTGGTCTTCTAACCTTCAGACAGCGACTTTTGTTTGTTATGGGCTTCCCGGGTTGGGTCATTACAGGCTCCATCGTTTCTTCCATTGGCATCTATTTTTACCTGCCACCCGAGGGTGCGGGGCTACAAGTACTGGTGAGCGAGGAGGTTTTTCTCGGCGTGCTAACGGCCTACGGTCTGGCCAGGCTCATTGGCGGTATTGTGGACTCGTTGCGCTCCAGGTCCCGTTGGGGTAGAAGGCGAATATTCTTGATCGTGGGAATCGTCCCTATGGTGTTTATTCCGGCTGCGCTGTTTTTCCCACCCGGTGAACCACAAAGTTTTGACACCTTTTTGTTTTTGACTATTGCGCTCGCAATGTACTACATCTTTTTCACTGTATATGTTGCGCCTTATCTTGCTTTAATCCCTGAGATAGCAAAAACAGAGAAAGATCGCGTTGAGCTTTCACGATTGCGATCGATGGTTGGTGGCCCCATTATTATGGCTTATGGAGTCCTGTGGCTTGCGGGCATCGACTTTTTCAAAGGCCAGGGTATGGACGCAACTAGCGCAATTCAGTGGGTCGTGATTCTGTCGTGCGTGTTTTCTTTTATCTGTTGTATCTGCCCAATCCTTGCAGTAGATGACTCCAAGTTCGAATCGGTGCCGTCTGAACTGGATATGCGTTCAGCTCTCCTGACCACAATGAGTAATCGACCTTTCATGATCTATCTCTTCGCGCAGATTGTCTTTGTCCTGGGCTCAAGTATGAGCGGCCCGGCCATTCCATATATCGCGAGAGTCATCCTGGGGCGGGATGAGGGTTTTGCGGCAGAACTTGGGCTGGCTATGCTACCGGGTATTCTGATCGGGTTCGCGGTGATCCATTTGGTAGTAGCAAAAATTGGCACCAAACGTTCGCTGATCCTGACGATTTTCATCCTGGGCATAACGATGATCCCCTATGGGTTGTTAACACCAAGTACACCGGGCGGGCCGGGTGATATGTTGAACCTGGTTGTGATTGTCGGTTTGACGGCGATTAAGGGTCTTGCGATAGCCGGTATTATGATCTTGCCAACTGTCATTCTGGGTCAACTCATCGACCTTGATGAATCAAACACCGGCGCCAACCGTGCGGCGATGTATTACGGCGTTCAGGGTTTATTCACCAAATGGGTTTATGCGGCTTCAGCTGCGATCCTCAGTTTCCTACTGTCCGCCTATGGGCGAAGTGCAGCCGAACCACTAGGTGTACTGCTGATAGGTCCCGTTGCCGGTGGTTTATGCCTGGTGGGCGCAATGCTGTATTTGTTCTACCCGGAGGAAGAAATCCGGCGTCGGGTGGATCAGCTAGGCAGGTCGGAGGTTTAAGCAACAATCTAAGCAATCTATGGGGTCAGTGTGAAGTGCCAGAGTAAACTCTCGCCAACTAGTCCCTCATGAGCCCACCTGGAGAGATTAGTACAGGGTGCGCAGCCGCCCGACGTAGTCGCGGGGCAGCAGAAGTGGACCCCTTTTCTTGGACAGCGTTATAAGTGCTTCCCCGGGTTAAGCTGCCTCTTTGGCAGCGTTCTCATAATACACACTATCTGGCGTTCTTCGGTCAAGGGATTGATGTCGCCGTTCCCCATTGTAAAACCCAAAGTACACTTCCAGTGATGCCCTTGCGGCGCCCATACTGTCGTATGCCTTCAGATATACTTCCTCGTACTTGACGCTCCGCCACAGGCGCTCAACAAAAACATTGTCACGCCATGCCCCTTTGCCGTCCATGCTGATCTTAATGCCCTGTTCCTTGAGCACGTTGGTAAAGTCTTCGCTGGTAAATTGGCTGCCCTGATCTGTGTTGAAAATCTCCGGCGCTCCATAGGCTTCTATAGCTTCTTCAAGTGCATCGATACAAAACTGTGTATCAAGCGTATTCGAGACTCGCCACGACAGTACCCGTCTTGAGTACCAGTCCATGATCGCGACCAAATACACAAAACCTCTGGCCATAGGCACGTATGTGATATCAGTCGCCCATACATGATTCGGACGGTCGATCGTCAGATCCCTGAGCAGATAGGGGTAAACCTTGTGTGCTCGATTCGCCAGACTTAGGATCGCTTTAGCCAGCCAGCGATCTGCCTTGGTGACCATAGGCTAAGTCTCGGTTCTGCATCAGTTTACAGATCTTGGGACGGCGCGCTCTGTCCCATGCAGCTTGATCAGCGTCGCTTGCTCGATAGCGACGTATCCCGCCGTTGCGATTTAACTCACGACTGATGGTTGAAGGGGGCGATCGAGCGATTGAGCAAGCGCTTGAAATGACAGGCCAGCAACCAGGCCACGGGAAATCTCTTCGCGCTCTGCCAATGTCAAAGAAAGGTTTGATCGCTTGCGTGCCGCCGGGCGAATGCCGCCTGTTTTATGGAAGATTCCACTGATGGAAGTATGGTATCGATCAAAGGAAGCTGCGATCTCAATTAATGAATCGCCCTTTTGATAGCGGTCCCACATCAGTGTTATTTGTTCTTGGGTATATCTAATTCTTGGTCGTCGTTTCATTCTCAACATCCTCTTCTCTATCGCTAGAGTATAGAATGTTGCATCGACCGATTGAGTTCACCATTGGTAAGCGGAAAATCAATCTGAGCCTGGCTTTTGCCGGGCAATTAGTCGGTATCAGAGAGGTTAGCGACAAAATTTGGCTTGTCAGCTTTATGAATTATGACTTAGGCTTCTTTGATGAAGATGAGGCGAGGGTGGAACCCGGAGAGAACCCCTTCGCGACAAAAGTGTTACCCATGTCTCCGCTATGAAGTGTTACCTATGTAACCGGTATGCCCCCCCTTTAAAAATGGCCCGCCCTGAAGGATGGACGTGGGCACTGGAGAACAGTAGTAGAATTTAAGACAATCCTTATCTAGAGAGTTGTATGTCGAACTAGCGGTTAAATTCCAAAACTAACACTTGCCAATATGCTGAACAAGTTTAACTTGTACTGTTTATCGTACAACATGGACATGCTATGAAAGTTATTAATTTTTCCGAAGCTAGGAATAAACTGTAGAGTGTATTGGATCAAGTTGTTGAAGATGCGGACTATACGGTAATCTCACGAAGAGACGCTGAGGATGCAGTGGTGATGTCCCTCGATCAGTTTAATGGTCTAATGGAGACCGTGCATTTACTGAAAAGCCCTGCCAACGCTACACATCTGGCGAAGTCCATAAAACAATATCGCACTGGCAAGGTAAAAAGGCACGAGTTGACGGATGGTTGACCTTCTATCATGGACGAGAGAAGCCTGGACAGATTATGTTTATTGGCAACATCAGGATAAGAAGACATTGAAAAGGATCAACAGGTTGATCCTTGACTGTCAACGACAACCATTTGAAGGTATAGGAAAGCCGGAACCTTTAAAGGAAAATCTGTCGGGATTTTGGTCTCGCCGAATTGATGATTCAAATCGGCTCGTATATGCAGTTGACGACGGCCAGTCGACTGTAATTTCTTGTATGTACCACTATGAGAGATAATTTAATGAGGTGTTGAGAAGCGGACCCTTGACCGACTATTTTAAACACTCCAAGTTTTTCTAGATAAATCACCCCATAATAAACGAGTCAGGGTTCTTGGAAGTGGCCCGCCCAGAGAGATTCATACACGCAATGTAATTGTCCCGACACCCAGGTTCGAAGCCTGCGTTTCGATACAAGGCAAGTTGCTGAAATATATTGAGTTATGAAGGGTTTCCTGTCACGTGAATGTTCCACGATAGACCGTTGAAAGCCCCCATTCCTCCTTATCGATAACGTGATTTGTGACAGCTTGACGTTATCCTTTTGGTCGAAAACGCTCTATCAAAATATCGAACAGACCCGTGATCAGAATGATCTGTGAAAAACTATAGAACTTGCTTTATGTACCGCTACTGGGCAATTGCGGATTTAGTCCGATAGTTTTCCTCGGGCAACAATAATGTCTGTTGAGACATAACATCTCTTTTTATCGCGGTGGATGAGGTGCGCGGATTGTAAAGAACTTGGATTACCTTTTTTCCTTCAGTCTTTAGGTATTCCTCGACGTCGATATTGTGCGTTTTTTTCCCCCAATCTTCTCCAACCACAAAAATGTCGGCGTTTAATTCCTTGCAGGCTGATACATATTCAAGTTCGTAGTAAGGGCGCACAATATCAACGCAACTCAGGGCTTTAAGCATTTCTTGTCGTTGATCAAGCGGTATTATCGGTACATGGGGTTTGTAAGAATTCACAACACTATCGGAAGCGACCCCAACCACCACGACATCGCCAAGTTTTCGACACTGTTCTAGCAGTGCAAGGTGTCCTACATGTAACAGGTCGAACGTGCCGACGGTATAAACAAGCATTTGTCTTTAACTCCTAATTTTTAATTGTTCACTCTCGTTAAATTCTTTTTGAATCTTTTGATATTTCAAACAAGTTTCCAACCATATATTCCGGTCATTGCAATGGTATAGAGTGCAAGCAACCAGACATTGACGGGATTGCCGGATAGTTTTGGTGTTTTAATCTGGGAGACATTCAAAGCGGCGAGACAAAGACAACTGGAATAAAGAACAAGGGAAAACATTCCTTCGCTGAATACGCCCTCGAACAAAAAAATGAAAACGAGTGCGATATTGTTGTTATCCAACGCCAGCCCGGTATATTTCGTCCCATCCGAGAGACCGAAAGTGGCAAAGTAACTCAGTCGTAAAGCACTGGCGGCCAGCATGATAAATGCCCCGACCAGATAGATAGGTTGGAAATTCCCATAGCTCAGTAGAAGCACTGCTGGTGCAACCCCGTAGCTCACGATGTCTATTAATACATCAAGTTGTCCACCGAAACTCCGGTCGCGCCCCGTTCGGCCAGCGATCCTTCTAGCGATGAGTCCATCGGCCCAATCAAATGCAACCGCCCAGACCATCCCGATCATCGCCGCAAAATAGATGCCAAGGATACTGAAATAAATAGCAAGTAGCGTGCACGCTAATCCGGCTAAAGAACACAAGTTAGGCAGATCTTTTACATAGGCGAGAATAGAAGGCTGTAAAGCTTTGAGCGGCGATTCGTTTGTAATCATAGTGACCTTGTCTGAAGTGCGGTATCGCTGTGGATCAATTTTAGGAATGTCTATGGAGGAACGCCGGGTATGCCCAGAAGTCGCATTCGATCCATTAGGATTCTTAAGAGCGTTGCTATTGTCCCTGCTCACCAATGTTGAACAGCAATGATCGCCGAATTTTCCCTGATGTAGTTCGTTCTCCACGGGTTTCGATAAATCCTCAGCTTACTCTGCGTAATTGAGAGCGTCCTGAAGCTGCTCATATTTATGGTCTCGATAATAAAAGATTGTCTTCGACTCAAAGGTATCCCCAAGTTTGGCCATCAACCGGGTTTCTTCATCTGACTTTTGTCGTGCTCCAAAAAATTAATAAATCTCATGTGTTCACGCGACTTGAAAATCAAATCGCGCGCATGCGTAAAGCAGTTAGCGTCGAGGTATATGTCTCAACTAGAAAAATTGCCGATGAACTTGGCGAGGGATTAGGCTCGGGAAGAGGATCGGAACTAGGTTCCAACGTATCGCCAGTCTACTCCTTTCATCCCACTAATGCGCCAACTATATGACTAGTCAGCAGGCGACAATTGCAGTCCAGACACAGTCATTAACGCTTTTTAACGAATTGATGGGAGGGTAGCTGTGACAGTAGGTTTGGATAGTGTGCCTACAGCGCTTTAGAAATGGTTGCCGATTCGTTCGGACCGTTAGAGGGATCGAGGGGCGCCCAGCCCGACCGACTGCAGCTCGAAGAGCTGCTGTGTATCGGTTTATCTACAACGTAAGCACTAAGAAAAAGGAAATTGGCCCGCCCAGAGGGATTCGAACCCCCGACACCCAGGTTCGAAGCCTGGTGCTTCTAAACTAAAATACTCTATATGTATCAAATACTTAGGCTGGTATTACCGCCCCACAATTGGTTACTGAAAGCTAAGCTAAGCCATTGATCTATATAGATCAGTCCTACTTCTGTGGGGCGGCTAGTAAGGCTACTTTCGTATACCGGTAATTCTCTCGAATTACTGGGATATTTTTAAAAAATACCTGATTTCACCAGCTATTCAAGACCTAACCCCCTTACTAAAATAATATAAATAACCCTATATAGGTAAATAGTTATTTTAAATAGTGTTTTCCGAGATTTCAAAAGTATCCTGATTGTATTTTTTTCGAAAAGAAGTCTGTTGAGCAGTTTTGCGGTTGAGGATAG
>LWDU01035558.1_pt1 | contig 12740 bp, 12 predicted proteins | sample 727161 | NCBI WGS metagenome assembly LWDU01 (sample SAMN04566230, study PRJNA314399) | hydrothermal vent metagenome | isolation source: deep sea hydrothermal plume seawater | place: Mexico: Gulf of California, Guaymas Basin | collected 2004-07-11 | reverse complement strand
CAACCCGAAATGCAGATTTTCTATTCACACCCGTATTCGACTTTGACCAGGCAGCAGAAACAGTCGCCGACATAAATCAACAGGCGCAAGCTGTGAACCGAAATATGGGCGTACTTACGTTCTGTGCGGTGGTGTGCAGGCCCACTCAAAAAGAAGCCGAGGAATACCTTGATTACTATGCCAATGAAAACGCAGACTGGGAGGCGGTAGATTACCTCATGAAGCTGCAAGGCATGCATGCACAGTCGTTTACCCCGGACGCACTTGCGAATTTTCGTGATCGATTCGCGGCAGGGCATGGGGGTTTCCCCCTGGTTGGCACTCCGGACCACATTGCAGATCAGTTAGAAAAACTGAGTAATGCAGGCCTAGGTGGCACTACATTGTCCTTTGTCGATTACGCAAAAGAATTTCCCTATTTCCGAGACGAAGTAATACCACGCCTCGAAAAGAAGGGCTTAAGAAACAAGGTATTGCAGTAACAACGACAAAATTACAAAACCGATAAGAAGACACCCAAATAGAAACTATTGGAGAATCCCATGCAGCGCACAGCAATCAATTTTTTACTTCCTTTGTTCTTGTTGGCTTGCCTTCCGGGCTGGCAAGCAAAGGCGGCAGAAAGCATCATTGAAGAAATTGTGGTCACCGCCCAAAAGCGTGAACAAAATCTTCAGGATGTACCGATAGCAATTACCGCATTTAGTGGTGAACAGATGAGGGCGCTAGGGGTATCACAAAGCATAGACATCGCAGCCTTTACTCCGGGCGTACACATCAGTGGTAACCTGGCGGGACAAAACACCCAGTTTTCAATTCGCGGTGTCACCCAAAATGATTTTAACGACATCATAGAAGCACCAACTGCTGTCTATCTGGACGAGGGATACCTTGCTATTGCCCAAGCGCAAACCTTCGCTGTTTTTGATGTCCAGCGTGTGGAAATTCTGAAAGGTCCCCAGGGCACCCTGTTTGGACGTAACGCAACCGGGGGTCTGGTTCATTACATTTCTAACAAGCCCAGTTTTGATGAATCTTCGGGATACCTGGACGTTCAGTTTGGCTCTTTTGATACTCCCGCAGATGCTAACTCCTACACGGTAGAAGCCGCCTTTGGTGGACCTATTAGTGATACCGTTGCCGGTCGACTGGCATTTCGTTACAACGATCAGGAAGGCTATCTGAAAAACCTTTATCCGGAATCAGCATTTTTAGGATCCCCGGGAACCGGCGCCGGTGCCGATCTGGGAGATGATGAGACCAAAGCGGTTCGCGGTTCACTGGCCTTTCAACCTTCGGATTCGCTAACTATAAATGTGTCCCTGAATTATGCGAAAACTGAAGTCTCCACAGGACCCTATCAATCCATATCTACTATCGGTGTAGTAACTAACGGTGAACTGGTAAACGTCATAGACACGCCTCCGGGAGAAACCAGAATTTCTATCGATACCGCAGGTGGAGATGGAGGCGGTGATGCAATTGATGGAGACGGATTTTTTCCGGGTGCAGGAATCGGATTACCAGGCAGGCTCGCACCGGGCGCAGATTTCTTTGGTTATCTGGATCCGGATGGTGACGACTTTACTTTCTCTAGTGACTTTGCATTTGAAGACCAGGGTGATACAGAAACCAAGGGTATCAACGTACGCGTTGAATACGAACTCGAAAGTGGCCTGCTCTTTACATCAGTTACCGATTTCAAGGATTACGACAAGTTACTGTTCATCGATGTAGACTCCGCTCCAGCCAACCAATTGGCAAACTATGGTGGCGTGGATGCTCAAAGCTTCACCCAGGAATTTCGCCTGAGTGGCGAGAGCGGAAACGCACAATGGGTAGCCGGGTTTTTCTATCTCAACATCGATACCGATTCAGACAATGGACTGAAAGCACCCGTAAACAGTATTGTAGGAACTTTTGCTGCACCTGTGGATATTGGAGTGGTAGCTACTCTCAAAACAGACTCCTACAGCGTTTTTGGGCAGATAGATTATGCCTTAAGTGATGCGCTTAGTATTACCGGTGGACTACGCATTATTCGTGAAGAAAAGGACTACGACATGGGTATTGGTGTATTTCCGTCCTTCGATAATTTTAACGTCAATCAGGGCGGCTTCATTCCAAATGCCTTTGGCGCAGGCTCGCCCTACCTGTTCGACACCGAGACTGGAGACACACTGTATGCTGGAAAACTTCAATTGGACTGGCGTCCTAACGACAGCACCTTGTATTACGCAGGTATTAATCGTGGCGTAAAAGCCGGCAGTTTTAATGCACCTTTACTGGGTGCCTATCTGGGTGCAGGAGGAAATCCCTCAATTCCCTATGACGAGGAAATTCTGACCTCTTATGAAATTGGCTTTAAGACCACGTTTAACGACGGGCGTACCCGCTTGAATGCCTCCGCATTCTATTATGATTACGAAGACTACCAGGCATTCCTGTTCGTTGGGGTTGGTGGTGTTGTCGTTAATGCTGACTCTACCAATGTCGGACTGGAATTTGAGCTACAAACAACTCCGGTAGATGGCCTGGATATAATGATTACGGGTTCTGTATTTGATGCAGAGGTAGAAGACCTGCTGCTTCGAAATGGTTCACCCCTGCCACCGCGCGATGTAAAACCCACTTATGCACCTGAGCTACAGTTCACGGGTATAGTTCGCTACGCCTGGGATGCATTGGGAGGAACCATAGCTGTGCAGGGTGATGTCTCATACTCCGATTCCTACTACTACAATTTGAGAAACTTTGACGCTGACGAGTTCGACAGTTACACCATGTTCAACGCACAGCTCAGCTGGGTGAGCAGTGACTATAAATGGACCGCCACTCTTTCAGGCAGAAACCTGTCAGACGAGCGTGCAGGTATTCAGGGATTCGACCTGGCAACCTTGTGTGGATGCAACGAAGTATCCTACCGTGCACCACGATACTGGGGCATAGGTCTAAGAAGGGATTTTTAGGGCTAGATAGGACTAGACTAGACAGCGAAACCTACAAAACAGGCGCGTGAATTAATATGAGTTCCAGACGCACCTTTATCAAACAATCAGGCGTGGCACTATCCTACATGCTGGGAGGTGCCCACGTACTGATAACCCCTGCCGCTGCTCGTGAGCGAGAAATTGCGCTGCAGGTATTTTCAAAAACCGAAGTGCTTACCCTTGAAGCATTGGCAGATGCAATTGTGCCTGGCGCTCAGGAAGCCGGCATATGCCACTTTCTGGATCACCATTTGGCGCAGGCCGCAGAAGATTGTCTTCTGATGATCAAATATCTGGGGCTAGCCAACCAGGCTTATCCCGACTTCTATCAAACCGGGATTGAAAATGCCCGGACACATGCCTTTAATCGGTTTGGCAAAAGCTGGGCTGAACTCAATCCTACCGATTCGGCTATTTTGCTGGACGAGATGGCAAACGACAGAATCGCCATGTGGAAAGGCGCACCCGCATCGTTCTTCTTTTTCGTACTGCGCTCGGACGCAGCCGATCTTGTTTACGGTACTGAGGAAGGTTTCGCCAAAATTGGTGTTCCTTACGCGGCACACATCGCACCAGAAAGCAGTTGGTAATCTGTGAAAAAAATATCAACCCTACACAAAGTAGACACCCTCATCGTAGGCGCGGGAGCTTCGGGCTGCCTGATTGCTGCAAAGTCAGCCATAGCTGGACAAAATGTCCTGATTCTGGAAGCTGGCCCGGAACGAAAACTCGAGGACTTATTCAGCTCCCAGATCTGGGCACGTAAACTTAAGTGGGGCGGAGCACATGTTGAGGAAGAAGGAAACCTGAAGATTGGCCATGCATTCAATTCAGGTTACGGAACCGGTGGCAGCGCCCTGCACCATTTCGCAGTCTGGCCGCGCCTGCACACCAATGATTTCAAAGTACGAGACACATACGGCGTAGGACTGGACTGGCCATTCGAATACGCGGAACTCCAACCGTACTATGATCGTATACAAAAAGAGATTGGTATAAGCGGGGATGCCAGCCAGGAAACCTGGAGACCTCCGGGGGACGCATATCCAATGCCAGCACTTCCCGTGTTTCCCCAGGGAAGAATCATCGCCAGAGGCTTTTCAGAGCGCGGCATGCAGACTGCACCAATACCCCTGGCAATTAACAGTGTGCCCGGAAAACAGCGACCCGCCTGCCTGTTTGATGGCTGGTGTGATGCAGGTTGCCCGACAGGCGCACTCGCTAATCCCCTTGTTACCTATCTGCCACAGGCATTAAAAGCAGGTTGCGAGATTCGGCACAAGGCTACTGTCACAAAAATACTGCACAACAAACCGGGCACAGCAGTAATCGGAGTCGAATATGTGACGCGTGACGGGAGTGTGCATCAGGTGCTTGCTGACACAGTCGTGCTTGCTGCCTTTGCGGTGCAAAATGCCAGGTTGTTACTTGCATCTCGCACAGACAAATTCCCTGATGGCCTGGCAAACGAGCATGGCCTTGTGGGCCGCTATCTTATGACCCACATTTCAACATCAATCTATGGATTGTTTAAAGAAGAGACCAGTCCCCATCTGGGACCTACAGGTGGGCAGCTTATTAACCAGGACAATTACGCAAACAAACAAAGAGAAAACGGTGCGTTCGGATCCTGGCAATGGCTAATTGCCAATGCACTCAAACCCAACGATTTATTGGGAATCGTCAATACACGGCCTGATATTTACGGCGCCGCGTTGCACCCATTTATGACCAGGGCAGCGAGGCACATGGGCAACATGGTAAATATTGGGGAGGACGTCGCTCGGTTTGAAAACCGCGTATCACTCAGTAAAACACTGGATGCATACAACATGCCCCTGGCCCACACTGTCCACAACGTTGGAGCAGAAGGCGATGCGATGAACATGCTTGCTGTAGAGGAAGGTCTGGACGTATTCAAGGCGGCCGGTGCGGTGGAGGCCTGGCAGGGTGCTCGTTTCGGTATGCATCTACTTGGTGGTACGGTAATGGGTAGCAATCCCAAAAATTCTGTTACAGACAGTTATGGGCGCTGCCACACGCTTGATAATTTATATGTCGTGGGCCCTGGAGTATTCCCCAGTAGCGGCGCTGTAAATCCAACGTTTACCATACATGCGCTTGCTTTACGTACCATAGAACACTTGCTGAAAGCTGGATAAATTATTGCTTGCTAGTTACCTTCGAAAACCGGCTTTTCCTTGTTCACGAATGCATCGTAGGCTCGCACAAAATCCTCGGTTTGCATACATATTGCCTGCGCCTGAGCTTCAGCCTCAATGGCCTGGTCTACGCCCATATTCCATTCATACTGTAACTGGTTCTTTGTTATGCCATTTGCAAAGGTAGGCCCACTGGCTATGCGCTGAGCCATTTTTGTAGCATCACTCAACGGCGCATCACTTAGACCATTATAGAAACCCCAGCGTTCGCCTTCTTCGGCATTCATGGCGCGGCCAGTATATAACAATTCACTGGTACGTCCCTGACCTATGATACGGGGTAAAATTGCACAAGCACCCATGTCACAACCCGCCAGACCGACACGGTTAAAAAGAAACGCTACCTTCGCATCAGGCGTTGCATAGCGCAGATCGCTACTCATCGCGATAATGGCGCCGGCACCCGCGCATATACCTTCTACCGCACTTATAATCGGTTGTGGGCATGCTCGCATCGCCTTTACCAGATCTCCGGTCATACGGGTAAATCGCATAAGCTCTTTCATTGACATTTTTGTCAGGGGGCCAATAATTTCATGTACGTCACCCCCGGAGCAGAAATTACCTCCAGCCCCATGTATCACTACACAAAAAATATCATCGGCATAAACCAGGGCCCGAAAAAGATCACGCAGTTCGGCATACGATTCAAAGGTAAGCGGGTTTTTTCGTTCCGGTCGATTCAGCGTGATACTAGCTACACCCTCACTGGACTCCCACAAAAAGTGCTTTGCTGAATAGTTGCTTAACTGTGTTGTTTGCATGTACTTCTCCTGAAATATGAAAGCACGGCTTACATAACCTCGCCGCCGCTTACTGAAATTGCCTGGCCAGTAATTGAGCTACTTTCCTCCGCACACAACCAGAGCACAACGTTGGCTACTTCCTCTGGAAGCACCAGCCTTGCCTGTGGATTTACACTGGTAAATTCAGCGAGTGCCTCGGCTTCGCTACGTCCCGTTTTGTCCTGAATGCTGGCGACAGAAGAACGAATAATTTCGGTATCGGTAAATCCCGGACACACTGCATTAACCGTGATGCCCTGTCGGGCAGTTTCCAGAGCCAGCGCCCGGCTTAAACCCAGCACACCGTGTTTTGCAGCACAATATGCACTCACATAAGCATAACCGCGCTGCGCAGCGGTACTGGCAATATTAATGATGCGACCAAATTTTTTCTCTCGCATGCCGGACAGCACAGCTTGAGTACAGTGATATACACCATGTAAATTTACCTCAAATACTGAATTCCACTCTTCAAAGGTCAATTTGTGGAACGGTGCGCTAGGGGCAATACCTGCATTGTTGACCAACACGTCTACTAATCCAAAACCCTCGGCATCCGCCGCCAGAGAAAAGGCCTGCTGCACACTTTTTTCGCTGCTAACATCACAGACAATAGTCTGTACTAAATCGGGTTCGCCCAGCTTGCCTGCAGTGCGCTCGAGAACATCCTTACGTCTACCCATCAGCGTGACAGGAATACTGTTGTTCACCAATAATTGCGTTATGGCAGCACCTATTCCGGTGCCCGCACCAGTTACCACTGCATGAGAAAGTTTTTTCATAGTCTGTACAACTCTAGTTTGCAGGTGCCTTTTGATCAGCCAGTGCCGCTTCCCGTTGGAGATTAATGTGCAACTGCCGATAGCCCATAAAGTATTGCTTCTGTTCAGAAACGCCAAGCCCCGTATACCCCATTTGAGCAGCAGCCCGCATAGTCCAGTTGGGGTCTGCCAAATGCGGTCGGGCCAGACACACCAGGTCTGCACGTCCCGCGGCAATAATACTGTTCACATGGTCAACTTCATAGATGTTTCCAACTGCCAATGTCGCAATACCCAACACGTTACGAATCTGGTCTGACAGTGGTGTCTGAAACATTCGACCTGGCCTTGGCCGGGATTCGTGGGAGGTTTGTCCGCTGGACACATCGATTATATCAGCGCCTGCGGCGTGGAAAGCCCGTGCAATTTCCACCGCCTCGTCTTCTACAATACCCGCATCTCCCATCCAGTCGTGGGCAGAAATGCGTACCGACATCGGTTTGCTCGCGGGCCATGCTGCGCGCATAGCGCTAAAAACTTCTAATGGAAAACGTAGCCGATTTTCAAGACTACCCCCGTACTCATCCGTACGGTTATTTAGAACTGGGGTTATGAATGAAGCAATGAGATAGCCGTGGGCTGCATGAAGTTCCAACATATCAAATTCAGCACGGTCCGCCCTACACGTTGCGGCCACGAACTGATCTTTAATGCCGTCCATGCCATCACGGTCCAGCTGCACAGGCGTATCACTATAATGGTCGTAAGCCAGCGGGCTGGCAGAAACCAGTGGCCATCTATCTTCAGGGTCCAGAGGGTCATCCAGACGATCAGGATGCCATTCCCACGGAACTTTGGTCGCGCCCTTGGCCCCGGCATGACCTAATTGCATAACAAATTTGGCCCGGGTGTGGGCGTGCACAAATTGGCTGATCTTTAACCATGCCGCTTCCTGTTCATCGTTCCAGATTCCTGCGCAACCGGGGGTGATTCGAGCATCACTTGATATATCGGTCATTTCGGTGAACACCAGGCCGGCGCCCCCCTTCGCGAGGCTTCCATAATGCACCAGGTGCCAATCGGAGGGTAAACCGTCTTCAGCACTGTACATCGACATGGGAGATACCACCACGCGATTTATGAGTGGCATGTTTCCAATCTTGTAGGGTAAAAACATGGGAGGCATTGCTTCTTCACATTCCACACCCAGCGCCTTTTGAGCAAGATGTTTTTCCATCTCCTCAAGCCACGCCTTGTCTCGCAATCGCAGGTTTTCATGGCTGACTCTCTGGCTGCGTGTCAGCAGCGAGTAGTAAAACTGTTTCGCATCAAAGGCATTGAGGTAACGGGGCGTGTTTTCAAACCAGATCATCGCATTCTGTGCTGCATTCTGAAGCCGCAAAGCTTCTACTTCACGCTCATCCTGATAAGCCTTTAAGGCCTCACCCATAGGGAGATCACTGTTTACGTGTCGCGCCAGCGTTATAGCATCTTCCAGACCCAGTTTGGTACCCGATCCTATCGCGAAATGAGCGGTATGTGCTGCATCCCCAATAAGAACAACTCGGTCATCCTTGACCCATTGTCGGCACAGCACTGAAGGAAAATTGATCCAGGCAGAACCTCGCACATGTGCTGAATTAGTCATGAGTTCATGACCATCCAGATGGGCTGAAAATATTTTGCGACAGGTTTCTGCACTCTCGGTATGTGACATTTTGTCAAACCCCAGGGCATCGTATACATCCGGATTACATTCAACGATGAACGTGGATGTGGTCTCATCAAACTGGTAGGCGTGCGCCCATATCCAACCGGCAGGAGTCTCCTCAAATATAAAGGTGAAGGCATCCCGAAAAGTCTGGTGTGTACCCAGCCACACAAACTTGTTAGGCCGCACATCAATATTACATTCAAATTCATCGAGATGTGCATTTCGTATCTTGGAATTCAGACCATCGGCAACTACCACCAAATCGGCATCGGCAAATCGATCGTCAATATCACTGGCTTCGAATTCGCTTTCAAAATCTGTGAAGAATTTCCAGCATTCGCCTTCGACCCAGGCCAATAAAACCATGCCCGTCTGATCGTTCGAGTTTTCCGGATACGAAACAATCGATCATGTCCCAGTGGATAAATTCTGCGTTAATGGCGCTCGCGCTTGCCGGGTCAACCGCCTGCAAATTTTCCATCGTCTGATCGGAAAACACCACACCCCACCCAAACGTATCATTGGGTTTGTTACGTTCATATACAGCAACTTCGTGGGATGCGTTTTTCAGTTTCATCGCTATCGCAAGGTACAGACCAGACGGTCCTCCACCAAGACACACAATTTTCATGCAAATCTCCAGCAATTAGGCTATTAAAAATGCAGTCAACTAACGCCAAATAGTTTAGGCTTAAAGTTTCCAGGGTGAGTATAACCCAGATATTTTAGATATAAAATATTATTCAGGATTAGCCATGACAAGTAACAAAAATACAGGCACATCTTCTGACCTTGAAACCAGACTTATTGAGCAGGATCACCATTCCATCAAGCTCTGGCTGCGCTTACTGACGTGTTCGAGCTTGATAGAACGAAAATTGAGAACAGCGCTCAGGGAAGAATTTAACACCACACTGCCGCGTTTTGATTTTTTGGCACAGCTTGATCGTGTACCTGAAGGGCTGTCCATGGGTGAACTATCCAATCGAATGATGGTGTCTGGCGGTAATGTTTCTGGAATAGCTGGCCAGCTGGTCAAGGAAGGGCTTATCAGCAGGCGAGCTGTGCCGGAAAACCGGCGCACCTTCATTGTGAAACTAAGCCCGAAAGGTCGACGGTTTTTCCAGAAAATGGCTGTTCGTCATGAACAATGGGTTGTTTCTCTACTGGGAGAGCTCAGCATGGAAGACGTAAATCAGATTATGGGTCTGCTGGGCAAGGTTAAAACCACACTCGGGCAAAACTAGGTTTAGCCGCTACTGACTTCATCCAGCATTGGAGCACCCAACAACTCACGAATTCGATTGGGTATGCATATGGCTTTAAGTTCTCCATTGTCCTGAATCTCTGCATACACTCTGGTAGCGGTTCCCTGGGTAACCAGGCTTGAATCGCTCAAATGGTTCGCGGTGCATTCCCACGTAAGTGTAGAATTGGAAATATCCGCCAATTTCAATCGCGTTAATATGCGATCGCCATACGCTGCCGGGCCGACAAATTCGAACTGTATGCGTCCCATAACAAACGCCGTCCGGTCTTTTTCAATCATCTCTTTTACCGGGTACCCGGATTGCGCAAAAAACTCGTGTTCCGCGTCATTAAACCACGCTAGCATTCGAGGAAAATAAACCAGGCCAAAGGGATCGGACTCCCCCCATTCAACAGTTATTTCTCTGGTATATACGAGCATAATTATTACAAAACCTGTATCAGCAAAAATCCGGGAAATAGCCCGGACTTTGGTATGTTAACGAACTCGTTAACATATAGTGATTTAGTAACAGGTTCAACCGAGCAACGAAGGGGCGACGACCTGGTAAGGTATCGCCTGCAAGTCACATCAGAGAAAGAAACTCGAACGTTTGTGCCGGTATATCACCCGCCCCGCCATCGCGGAGCGCCGTCTGTCCCTGGCCAACAACGGCAACGTCGTCATCGCCCTCAAGACGCCGTACGATGATGGAACTACCGGGACGCGCAGTCACATGTAGTCCTGAGTCCCATGGAATTCATGGGGCGCTTGGCGACACTGGTGCCCAGACCGCGAGTGAATCTGACGGGGACGCCTGGTCCCGGTTTCATGGCGTGTTCTCTCCCAACGGTTTTGCCAAGTTAACTCACCGAAATTGGTAGATCCGGTGGATGAATACATATAAACGCCACCGATTCCCACCCGACATCATCAGTTCAGTTACGCTGTCTGGCTGTACTATAGATTCAATCTGAGCCATCGCGATATCGAAGAATTGTTAGCCGAACGCGGCATCACCGTCAGCCGCGAAGCGATCCGGCTTTGGTGCATTAAATTCGGCGCTCTCTACGCCAGAAGACTGAAGAGAAAGCATCGAGGCTATGGCGATACCTTCTGCATTGAGAGGAAAATCTCATCTGGCGGCATTTGCAGGTTCCAAACATGCGCTCCGCGCGCTCACCGAAAGCATGGCGCGCGAACTATTCCCCAAAAACATCCATGTCGCCCATATAATCATTGACGGCCCTATCGACACGCCGCTTATTCGCCGTACAATGCCAGCGGTTTTTGAGGAGCGGCCCGCTGACGGTGTGCTGAATCCAGATGATATTGCAGAAACCTATTGGACCATCCATTGCCAGCCTCGTAGTGCATGGTTAAGTGAAACAACCCTACGCCCCTGGTTAGAACCCTGGTAAGCCACATCGAGAAACAGAATATGACTAAAACCGTAGAGATCTTTTTTGATTTCATGAGCCCACCCAGCTACCTGGCCTGGACCCAGATGCCGGGCATTGCTGCACGGACCGGTGCTGAAGTTAGATACAGACCCATGTACACCATCGGCCTACACGATATTGTTGGCAATCAATCGCCTGTTATGGTCCCTAATAAAGGGAAATGGATTGGCAGCGATTTACAACGCTATGCCAGAAGTTATGGTGTCACACTGAACATGAACCCCAATGGCTTTATCAAAATCGTTCCGGCAAGCCGCGCTGCAACTCTGGCAGAACAAGAAGGTGATCTGGAAAAACTCATGGCAGTGATTTTTCCCGCCATGTTTGTGGAGGGGTTAAATTTATCTGATCTTGAAGTTGTCGGTGCACTGATTGCCAAAGCGGGTTTGGACTCAACCCGCTATCTTGACGCCATAAAAACCGACGAAGTAAAAGAATTACTTAAACAAAATACTCAGGAAGCAGCAGACCGTGGTGCCTTTGGCGCACCGACATTCTTTATCGGCGAGACCATGCATTTCGGGCAGGACCGTTTACATTTTGTTGAACAGGATTTAGGCAACGTTACTTGAGTGCACGCTCACTGATAGCGAAGTTACCACACAATACTGGGCGCACTTGGGCATGCAGAACATTGACTCACTGCCAGACAGGTCTGCAGTTTCCTACTTAAGGGGCGTGATCATTCTGGCAATAATTTCCCTTCTCAGTGATTATCGAACAAGATCCATACGGTTAACTCAGCAAAAGTGTGATCGGTCATTCCCCCCCAATGTAGATCCTGACAAGTCGATCAAGAAACTCGCGCCCTTCGTAAAGCGAATTCACAGGCACCTTTTCATTGAGGCCATGCGCATTGACCTGTCCCGGGGCATAAAAAATTCCACTGACACCATAAGTTGGAATACCAGCCGGTGTAAGAAAGCGGCCATCTGTACCCCCCGCGCTCATCGACGGTAAGACAGGAATACCCAGCCACATCTGCTCTGTCACTCGCTCGATTGGTTCGAGGATCTCCCGGGTAAGCGGTGGTGGCGGTGAAGTTGATTCCGGCGGATCAGCCAGGGTAATGGCAACGGCTGAATCGTTGACAATCTGTTCAAGTGTTTGTCTTACTTCCTCCTGTGTGTGACCAGGGAATATCCTGCAGTTAACATTTGCACGGGCCCGTTGTGGCAATGCATTAGGCGCATGTCCGGCATCGAGCAACGTGGCAATACAGGTTGTATGAAGAATCGCGTTATAGGCGGGGATATCTGTCATCCGCGATAACGCGTCCAGGTTCGGCGGAGATTGGAGAATCGCCAACATATCTTCGGCGACCTGACCTGTTTCCAGACCAGACAATCTGCGGAAGTAGGTACGTGTTGTATCGCTAAACTCTATCGGAAACGAATGACTGGAAATCTGGCCAAGCGCCGTTGTGAGCCGATAAATCGCATTGTCTTTTCGAGGGCGAGATGAATGACCACCGGGGTTGGTGACCTCAAGCTGATAATCCTGGTACAACTTCTCGCCAGCCTGGATACCGTTGTAGCTGCGGACACCATCTTTGT
>LWDU01034189.1_pt1 | contig 12740 bp, 18 predicted proteins | sample 727161 | NCBI WGS metagenome assembly LWDU01 (sample SAMN04566230, study PRJNA314399) | hydrothermal vent metagenome | isolation source: deep sea hydrothermal plume seawater | place: Mexico: Gulf of California, Guaymas Basin | collected 2004-07-11 | reverse complement strand
TGGATTTACTAATATTTTTTCAGGACAAATAGAAATTAATGGAAAAGAAATTACAAACCTAACGCCAGCTGAAAAGCTTAAGTCAGTTGGTGTTGCATATATATTGCAAGATAATTCTGTTTTTCCAGATATGACTGTCGAAGAAAATTTACTTATGGGAGGTTATATAAAAAACAAAACGGAAGAATCTTATAAAGAAATGGAAAAAATTTTTGAAAAATATGAAAGATTAAGAAATAGAAGAAACCAGCCAGCAAAAGTGTTGTCAGGAGGAGAGAGAAGATTGCTAGAAATATCTAGAGCACTAGTAATGAAGCCTTCTGTATTGTTAGTAGACGAGCCCTCAATTGGTTTAGAACCAAAATATATAGATATGGTTTTTGAAATTTTAAGAGACCTACAACAAAATGAAAAAAAAACTATAATTTTAGTTGAACAAAATGCAAAAAAAGGTTTGGAGTTTGCTGATATTGGTTATGTCTTAGTTTCGGGACAAACAGTAATTGCTGGAACAGGAAACGATTTATTGAAAAATCCTGATGTTGGAAGATTATTTCTAGGAGGATAGTGGTCAATTCTAAGTATTTTTTTCAAGGACTTAAATCCGTAAAAGGTTTGGATAGTCCAGCATTTGCTCTTGGCGCAAGTTTCGTAGCTATTGGTGCCCTGTTAAAAGATATTGGTTTTAATTTAGAACAAAGTATTTTTTCAACTTTTTTAACTTATGCATTACCAGGTTCACTGGTTATGGCTGAGTCTTTTTTAGTTGGAGCTTCTTTAATTAATATATTTTTAGCAGTTTGGTTGGTAAACGCACGGTTATATCCAATGACGGTTTCTTTAATGCCTCTCTTAATTCATAAAAAACAACCAAGATGGAAATATTATTTATCTTGTCATTTTATAGCAGTTTCTGCCTGGCTGATTATGAAAAGCAAATACCAAATTATTGAAAAAAAATATCGAATAGATTTTTGGATGGGCATAGGAACAGGAACATGGCTTATAGCCATAACGTCAACTATTATTGGTTTTTTAATTTCTGATTATTTAAACAAAGATATGATGATTGGTTTAGCAATTGTTAATCCAGTTTATTTTACTTGTATGATGGTTGGAGAAATGAAAAGTTTGCAAATAAATCTTTCTATAATTTTAGGTGCAATTCTTGGACCTTTATTTTTTTTTGTTTCTCCTGAATGGTCAGTATTATACGGTGGAGTTTTAGCAGGTACTATTGCTTATTTTGTTGGAGAGTTTAAATGAGTGAAGTGTCTAGCAATATTATTCTAGTTATTTTAGTTACTTCATTTGCAACTTACTTATCTAGATTTTTAGGTGTAGTAAGTTCAGAAAAAATAGATGCAACTTCTAAAATTTTCAGATGGTTTAATTGTATTGCTTACTCAATATTAGCCGCNGCTATACTTTTATCATTATTGAATAGTTATTTATGAGCGATTTAGAAAAACATTCTGGTGGTTGCGCATGTGGAAAAGTTAGATACCACAGCATTGGAAAGCCAGTAAGAACAGGGCTTTGTCATTGTAGATATTGTCAATTAAGAACAGGAACAGCTTTCGGAATTTCTGTATATTTTAAAAAGGAAAATTTAATAATAGAATCAGGTAATCTAAAAAAGTATCCATTTACCACTGAAAGTGGAAATACATTTGAAACTAATTTTTGCACTAATTGTGGAACAAGCATGTTTTGGACACTTTCTCATATGAAAGATTTAATGGGTGCTGCAGGTGGTACTTATGATCCCCCCACATTCTGGTTTGATATTCATAGAGAATTATTTAAAAGAACTAAGGCGGAGTACGTAAGTATTAATTGTCCAGAAAATTTTGAAACATCTCCTACTTACAAGCCAAAAACTCGCGATGAAAAAAGGTTAGATGGAAAATAATCTGTTTTAAAAACAGAAAAAATAATAAAAGAATGGACAGATTACAACAAACATATGAATGTAGCTTACTATATACATGTTTTTGATATAGCTGCAGACGTTATGTTAGACAATTTTAAAATGGGTGGAGAGTCTGCCAAAAAAGATAAAAAAAGCACTTTTGTTGTTGAGATGCATACCCACTATAATCAAGAAGTTAAACTGGATGAAGAAGTCGAAACACATCTAAGCTATATTGATCATGACAAAAAAAGAATTCAATATAAACTCTCTATGTTTCATAAAGAAAAAAAATACCTAGCCGCTACAAATGAAGTGCTGTCATTATATGTGGATCTTAACCAACGAAGAGTTACTGAGTTTGATCCAGATAGAGTAAAAATAATGAATGATTACATAAAAAATAATTCATCAAAATTTGACTCTGCCAAACTATTTTTTTCTGGTAAACTAAAAAAATGAAAAATATTATTATCGCAAAGGTGTTTCTGTAACTATAGGTTGTTTTTTAATATTCTCTCTTATAAAAATATAAATTCCCCCGCACACGATTAAAAACATTCCAATAAAAGTTCGTGTATTTGGCATTTCGCCGAAAATGAACCACCCACTCAATGAGGCCCATAATAAAATGGTATATTCAAAAGGAGATATGACAGCTGGAGAGGCAATCCTATAGGCTGTAAATAAAGTAAGAAAAGAACCAGCAGCCACCACTCCTAAAATAACCATATATGGCATAGAAAATTCTAAATTATTAAACCATTTTCTGAAAATAAATTGAAAAGCAGGATGGTCTGAAGTGTTGTAATGACCATCTCCAATTATAAAATAAAATATTACACTAATAATCATTGCCGCAATATAAAACTGAAGAACTTGAGAATAAACGTTATCTTTTTCTGAAGTTTTTTTTATAATTATCATCGAACATGCGTAACAGAATGCGCATAAAACGGGCAATAAGCTGAAATAGTTAAAATTATCAAAGTCAGGATCTAAAACAATATATACACCAATAAAACCTACTACTACCGCTAGCCATCTTTGAAATCCCACATCTTCTTTTAAAATAAATCTAGCAAAAATTGTGATTATAAATGGGCTACAAAAAAATAACGCATGAAATATAAAAAGAACTAAATCCAAAAAAGAATAGTATTACTCTCAGCGTAGTAAGAATAGGGTAGTGCGTTTTAAAAATAATAGTTTTGTTTGTAATTTTTAAATACAAAATAACAATTAAAAAACTTACTAGAGATCGTATAAAATACATTTCATATAAAGCTATGCTGTTATAAATATACTTAACCAGAGTATCTTGGACTGCGAAAATAAACATTCCCAATACAATAAAAAGAATGCCTTGAGCGTTTTTATTTTTCATGTATTAATTATTTCAAAAGGTTTATTTAAGAATTCCTTTTCGTAGTCTTTGATATTGACTTTTGTTACTTCTGATGAGGGAGGACCTTTTCTGCATAGTTTGATTAAGCTATTTACTTCTTTATCATTGCCGATTAAAAGTGCCTCCACTTCCCCAGAAATTTTATTTCTAACCCAGCCTTCAATATTTCTTTGCATCGCAGCTTTGTATAACCAATATCTAAAACCAACACCCTGAACTTTACCCCCGATAATAATATGTTTTTTCATGTTTAATGTTCAATATTATTGTTTAAAAGAGGAACAAATTTAACGTCAAATAATTCTTTTTGGACAAAACTATTTTGATTAGTTTTTTTTACCAATATTAACTTTTCATTTCCGGATGGATATTTTATTGGCATAATTAATTTCCCATAATTTTTTAAATTTTGCAGCAATTTAAAAGGTATTCTTTTTGAGGCTGCGCTAACAATAATAGCATCAAACAAAATTTTTCCTTCCCACCCATCAATTCCGTTGCCAAGTTTATAAGTGACATTTTTTATTTTTAATTTGTCAATGTTAATTTTTGCTTTATTAAGTAATTCATCAAATATTTCGATTGTATAAATTTTTTGACACAAAAAAGAAATAATTGCTGTTTGATATCCACTTCCAGTTCCAATCTCTAAAACTTTGTCTGTTTTTCTCAATTTTAAACAATCAATCATATAGGCCACCACATATGGTTGACTTATGGTTTGATTGCAATCTATTGGTAGTGCTATATTTTCGTACGCTAAATTATTAAAAATTTCGGTGGTAAATAAATTTCGTGGAATCTTTTTTATAGCACTTAAAATATTTTTATCAATTATTCCTTTTTCTTTTAATTCTGCAATAAGTTCATCATTATTTTTATTAAAAAAAGTCCTTTCTTTTTCTTTATTTTTTGGCCATGTGAAAAACATTTAATTAATTTCTATTTATAATTATATCAGAAGCCTTTTCAGCAATCATAAGAGTTGGTGCGTTTAAATTTGCACTAGGAATTTCAGGCATTACAGAAGCATCTGCCACTCTAATATTTTGCAATCCATGAATTTTAAGGTTTTCATCTACTACAGCCATTTTATCTATTCCCATTTTTAATGTTCCGCATGGATGGTAAGCAGTTTCAGCTTTTGATCTAATATATTCATTTAATTCATCATCGCTTTGTAAATCTAAAGATGGCTGAGATAAGATTTTTCTTGCAACATTAATACATTCTCTTGTTTGTTTTAAATCATCTTCATGTTCTAAATAATTAAATAATATTTTAGGATAAACATAAGGATCAGAAGAATCGAGCGTAACTGAACCTCTACTTTTTGGATGATTTGGACTTGCGTGCAATTGATAACCGTGTGAACTTGGATTAACTAAACCATGATCGATCACAAAAGATGGAAAAAAATGAAATTGAATGTTCTCAATTTTACGTTCGGGAGAAGATTTTGCAAATCCTCCTGCCTCTAAATACGAATGAGAACAAGGGCCGGATTTAGATAAAAACCATTGAATACCAGCAAGCACTTTTGGAATTAGCTTAGTATAAGTATAAAGAGTATCCGGAGTTTTACATTCCTGCTGAACATAGGTTTCCAAATGATCCTGAAGATTTTTTCCTACACCTCTCAGATCGTGAACTACATTTATACCTTTTTCTTTTAGATGATCTGCGTCTCCAACTCCAGAAAGCATTAATAATTGAGGTGAATTAATTGAACCACAACTTAAAATTAGTTCTTTTTCAGCATAAATTTTTTTAACTTTATTTTTAATTTTTACCTCAATACCAATAGCTTTTTTTCCTTCAAATATAATTTTTTCAACAAATGAGTTGGAAAAAATATTTAAGTTTTTTCTCTTTTTTGCAGGATTTAAATAATATTTTGATGCACTAGCTCTTTCTCCATTATGAATTGTAGTATCAAACATCCCAAATCCTTCTTGATATTCTCCATTCATATCCGGATTAATTTTATGTCCAGCTTCAGAAGAAGCACCTAAAAAAGCTTTAAATAAAGGATTATTATTTTTCGATTGATTAACTGGAAGCTCTCCTAAAGAACCTCTATACTGATTTTCTCCACCTGACCAATTCTCAATTTTTTTAAAGTAAGGAAGAACTTTGTCATAGGACCAAGATTTTAGCCCAAAACTTTCCCATCTTTGATAATCATTTTTGTTTCCTCTTACAAAAACCATTCCATTATGCGCTGAACTTCCACCGATCATTTTTCCTCTAGGGCAAAATAATCTTCTATTATTCAAATAGGGCTCTGGTTGAGAATAATATTTCCAATTATATTTTGGATCATGCATGGTGTATAATAAAGCAAGTGGCATTTTAACTTTCCACATATCACTAGTTTTACCAGCCTCAAACACTGCGACTTTATTGTTTTGTTTTTCTGATAATCTATTTGAAAGAACACATCCAGCTGATCCTGCTCCAATAATTATATAGTCAAATCTCATAATAGTTTAGAAACTAAAAGATTTTTATATTCTTTTATAGATTTAATCTTTGGTAAGATCTTTTTAGCACCTTCATCAAATTTTCTTAATTTAATTGAATTTTCAAAAAATTCATTATTCTTAAATTCATTAGCCTCTTTTTCATCCATGATTCCGCCCTGTAATTTTAGACTAATTTTTGATGCTTTAGAAAGTATTTGATAGTATTTTTTATCTCTTGCTAAATACCTTTTTGCTTTAACATGATATTTGATGGGTTCTACGACATCTTTTACAAAATATTTTTTTAAAAATTTATAACCTACATCTTCGTGCTTTCCATCTTTTTCTTTGTTAACTAAATCGTCAGGATTTTCTAAAATAAAATGTCCATAGTCATGTAATAGACTTGAACAAATAAGACTACTTGAGCAATTATTTTTTTCAGCAAGCATAGCAGTCTGTATCATATGTTCAGTTATTGTAATTTTTTCACCAATATAAAGAGATTTATTATTCGAATAAGAAAATATAATTTGATCAACTATACTCATCTTTAAAGATTAATGAGGTCGATCCCCTTCAATTGCTATCCGATCCATTATTCTTTCATAACCCAGACTTCTGCCTGGAAAAAAATCTGATATAGCATAATGTTGAACGCTTCTATTATCCCATATTGCCACTGCGTTTTCTGTCCATCTAAAGCGACAAGTTAAATCTAATCTTGCTTGATGTTCAAATATTTTCTTTAAAATTTCATCACTCTCTTTTTTTTCCAAGCCGATTATTTTTTTAGTATAAGTCCAATTAACAAACAATATTTTTTTTCCTGTTTCTGGGTGCGTACGAACTACAGGATGTTCATTGCTGTATTCTTTATTATGTCCATTACTTTCCATTGCTTCATAATCTTTTGTAAAAAATGCACCACCCAATGAACTATGCATTGCTTTCTTGTCTTTAATTTTTTCTTTTATATTTTTATCTAACACTTCCCAGGCAAGCTCCATATTTGCAAACATTGTATCTCCACCTACTGGAGGTATTTTAATAGATCTTAAAATAATTGCTTTTGAGGGTTTAACATTGTAACTCACGTCGCTATGCCAATTTTCACCCCATTGATTTTTTTCATTTGGTCTTTTGATAATTCTAACAATTTCAGGATAGTCGTCTCGGCCTTTTACATAAATATGTTTTTCAAGCGGACCAAAATGCTTTCCTATCGTTAACTGTTCTTCTGCAGTAATATTTTGGTTTCTAAAAAAAATAACCTTATGTTCTAAAAGTAATTTATTAATTTTTTTAAAATTTTCTAAAGAGGTATCTTTTAGATCTATACCGCTTATCTCTGCTCCCAAAGCACCAGACAATAACTTTACTTCCATGGAGCTAGCTTAATCGATTTATTTTTTGATGTAAATCTTTGGTTGAGCTGTTCTTATGCTGCTATTTTAGTTAACTATTTTAATAGTTTTCGATAAGTAATTATTACAGCAAAAACAATTATTAAAGCGGCTATACCTGATTCACCTAAAGAATTTAGTAGAGCAACTAAGTTTGTTGTTACCTGTGAACCAACTGAAACCCCTAATAAAAGAACGCCAAGCTCAATAAATTGTCTTAAATATTTTCTAATTTTTGTAATCCATGCATCCATACAAATCCTTTCTAAAGTTTTAACTTACTGCCCCAACCCTAAGTAGATTGGCTGGGGCAGTTAGGTTTTTAATCGTTAGTTAAAATTAAGAGGGAAACTAACGGAATAAAAAATCTATTTGTAAAAACCTAATATAATAATAGCAGCTATTAAGCCCACTATTCCTGCATCACCTAGTGACTGAACTAAACCAACAATATTGTCAGCTATGCCACTTACAAATGGAACATTTCCACCTAGTAGTGATACTACGATCCCTAATCCAAGTAGTGATATCACTACATGAGTAAGGCTATTAACTGTGCTTGAAAATCCTGATAGCATTTTCATAATTAACACCTCCCTTAGTACCTTGTTTAAACAAGTGCTATCGAATCAACTATCGATAGCGTATGGCTCTTAGTATCATACTATATATGGATATCTAGATAATAATATGGCGAAAAATACAGCAAAATCAGTGTTTTTAGGTCTTTCCACAGGATTGTTTTAAAAATAAAACTACCAATTATAAGAGATTTTTTATTAAAACCGTATATATAAAGGGTAACTCACCATTATAAATATGAACCTTACCTACGCATATATACTTCTTGCTTTTGCAATAGTTCTTGAAATTACCGGCACTAGTCTTGTCAAGGATACTGCGGGTTTTACAAGATGGATACCCTCAATAATTTGTTTAGTAACAATATGCTTTTCTTATTACCTAATGTCCCATGTAGTAACTTTTATACCCGTGGGCATAACATACGCAACATGGTCAGGATTAGGAATAGCTGCGATAACAATTATTGGAATATTGAAATATAATCAAATTCCAAATATACCAACTATTATCGGGCTTTTTCTTATAATTAGCGGCGTTATTATTGTTAATCTGATGAATGATATTGATGTTAAATAATGCAACAAGTATTTCACGAAATTAATATAAATACTACAGGTCAAGGTTTATATGATTTTACAAAAAAGACAGTTTCATGGTTAAACAGCCAAAAAATAGCAAATGGGATCCTTAATATTAATATTTTACACACCAGTGCATCATTAGTTATTCAAGAAAATGCTGATCCTGATGTCTTGCATGACTTAAAAAACTTCTTTGATAAATTAGCTCCCATGGATAATAAACTTTATAAACATACAACAGAAGGTAAAGATGATATGCCAGCTCACATAAAATCAGCCCTTACAAATAATCAATTAACATTAAGTTTTAAAGACAAAAAATTAATGCTTGGTACTTGGCAAGGACTTTATTTATTCGAACATCGTATTAAACAACACACTAGAACATTAACGCATCACTTGATTGGAGATTAAATAGTTTATAAAATAATAAATATGTATAGTAAATTTGGTCAGTTTATTGATGGGAAATGGCAAGCTTCTTCAAACAAAGAAACTTATGACGTTATGAATCCAGCGACAGAAGAAGTAATAGGAAAAGCATCTAAAGCTACTTCAGTGGATGTAGAAAAAGCTTTAAAATCAGCAGCAAAAGGATTTGAAGTTTGGAAAAAAGTAAAACCATGGGAAAGATCAAAAATAATTAAAAAAATAGCTGATGAAATAAGGAAAAAAAGTAAAATTTTTTCTCAATGGATGACTTTAGAAACAGGAAAAACACTTGCGGAAGGAGAAGCAGAAGCAAGTGCGTCTGCGGATATTTTTGAATGGAATGCAGAGGAAACAAAAAGAATTTATGGTCAATCGCTACAAAGTAGATTTGACAATACAAAAATTCAAATTATTTACCAACCGGTGGGCGTAGTTGCGGCTTTAACACCATGGAATTTTCCTTTAATTTTAGCTGCAAGAAAAATTTCAGCTGCGCTTGCTGCGGGATGTTCAGTAATTTGCAAGCCAGATGTAATTACTCCGGGAACGGTTATGGAACTGGTTGATGTTATTAAGAGTTGTGGAGTGCCGCCAGGGACTGTAAATTTGCTTTCCGGCGATCCTCCATCAATAGCAACTCAATTGATTTCATCTGATATTGTTAAAAAAGTTTCAATTACAGGCTCCACGAGAGTAGGAAAAATCATTTTAAAGCAAGCAGCGGAAAAAGTTCAAAGAGTTACAATGGAATTAAGTGGGCATGCGCCCTTTATTGTTTTTAAAGATGCAAATATTGACAAAGTTACGGATATTGCAATGGCATGCAAATATAGAAACAATGGTCAAGTCTGTATTTCACCTAGTAGATTTTATATACACGAAAGTAAAAAAAATGAGTTTGCAAAATCTTTTGTTGAAAAAACTAAAAAATTAAAAATAGGAAATGGATTAGATGAGGGAGTGCAATTAGGTCCATTAACGACAAAAAAAAGATTAGAAGAAGTCGAACAACTTGTTGAGGAAACAAAAAAAGAAGGAGCAAAAGTTTTATGTGGAGGTCAAAGACCAGCTGGCTTTAATAAAGGTTATTTTTATGAACCAACAGTTTTCGATAATGTAAAAGATAATTTTAAAATAATGACAGTGGAGCCATTTGGTCCACTATCTCCAATAACTACATTTAAAAGTTTTGATGAAGTTATAGAAAGAGCAAACAATCATTCTGCTGGATTAGCAAGTTACTTATGTACTAATTCTATGGAATTGGCATATAAAGCATCTGATGCATTAGAAACTGGTATGGTTGCAGTCAATACTCCATTTTTATCATCAGCAGAAACTCCTTTCGGTGGAATTAAGCAAAGTGGATACGGAAGAGAAGGGGGATCTGTCGGCATTAAAGATTATCTTAATCTTAAATATACTCACCTAGGAATTATTGGTTAATGAGGAAAATCTTGAATGCAATAAAATGAAATTATTAAGAGTTGGAACTAAGGGAAATGAAAAACCTGCAATATTAGATAAAAATGGAAAGATAAGAGACTTAAGTTCAGAAATTAAAGATTTAAATCCAGATAGTTTAAATTTTGAAACAATTTCAAAACTAAAAAACATTAATTTAGAAAAATTACCAGAACTTTCAAAAACAGATAGAATTGGATCTTGTGTAAAGAAACCAGGAAAATTTATAGGTATTGGATTAAATTATTCTGATCATGCTGCAGAAACTGGAGCAAAAGTTCCTTCTGAGCCAATTGTTTTTATGAAAGCGACAAGTTCAATTAGCGGACCAAATGATGATATTAAAATATCAAAAGATTCAAAGAAACTAGATTGGGAAGTAGAATTAGGAGTTGTTGTTGGCAAAGAAACGAAAAATATTATGGAGAAAGATGCACCAAATTATATTCTAATGGCAAATTGAAAAAATGGGTCAATGGGTTAAAGGAAAATCACATGACACATATGGACCAATAGGACCTTATTTAGTTACTAAAGATGAAATTTTAAATATTAATAATTTGAATTTAAGCTTAGATGTTAATGGTAAAAGAATGCAAACAGGCAATACTGATAAAATGATTTTTAATGTAAATTTTATAGTATCTTACCTAAGTAAATTTATGTCATTACAAGCAGGTGATATAATTACTACAGGAACACCTCCAGGAGTAGGAATGGGAATGAAACCACAGACATTTTTGAAAGCAGGAGATAAGTTGAAATTGTCCATTGATAATCTTGGAGAACAAAACTCAAAAATAATACTAGAATAAGGTGACAAATTTTTTATTTTAACAATCTAAAGTATTTATTTTTTCCCAATCTGTTACCGGCTCTTTTTTTGAAAAGGTTTCTTTTGAATTAAAATCTTTCAATTCTCGTTCTTTTAATTTTAAATAACTTGTAATAATTTTTTCTCCAAATGCTGCAATTAAAACTTCATTATTACTTAAATATTCTAGTGCATTTTCTAAATCTTTAGGAAGCTTTTTTAAATTTGGATAATTATCTCCATCTGTATACATATTTATAAACAAAGGCTGACCAGGATCACGTTTTTTTTCCATTCCATCAATTCCAGTAGCTATTACACCAGCCTGGAGAAGGTAAGGATTGACAGAGCCGTCCATTAAGCGCAATTCAAAACGACCAGGATCAGGTATTCTAATCATGTGGGTTCTATTGTTTCCAGTATAAGATATTTTACTTGGAGACCAAGTTGCCCCCGAAGTAGTAACGGGTGCATCAATTCTTCGATAACTGTTAATTGAAGGATTAAAAAAAGCACTTAATCCTTCTGCTGAATGTAGAATTCCACCTAAAAAATTATAAGCTATTCTTGTAAGGCCTAACTTATCTCCTTTATCTAAAAATAGATTTTTATTTCCGTTCCAAAGAGATATATGAGCATGACAACCATTGCCCGTTAAGTTTTCAAAAGGTTTAGGCATAAAAGTAGCTCTTAAGCCGTGCTTTTCAGCGATTGTTTTAACCATAAATTTAAAAAAGACATGACGGTCAGCAGTTATAAGACTCTCAGCATAATTCCAATTCATTTCAAATTGACCATTAGCATCTTCATGATCGTTTTGATAAGGGCCCCAACCTAAATTGATCATTGAGTTACAAATTTCTTTTATCAATTCGTATTGTCTCATTAGAGATGATTGATCGTAGCAAGGTTTTGGTTGTGTATCTCTACTATCTGCTATCGCTGTACCTTCAGGATTTGTTAAAAAATACTCACATTCCACTCCTGATTTTAAAACCATATTATTATTAGATAATTTCTTAATTTGTTTTTTCAGTATAACTCTGGGTGAAGCTTCAACAGGTTTACCGTTCATCCATAAATCAGAGGCTAACCATCCCACTTCCTTTTGCCAAGGAAGCTGAATCAAACTGTCAGGATCTGGTATAGCAAACATATCAGTGTCTGCTGGTGTCATATCTAACCAAGTAGCAAAACCAGCAAAACCTGCCCCATTTTTTTGCATTTCTTTGATGGCTTCAGTGGGAACTAACTTAGATCTTAGAACTCCAAATAGATCTACAAAACTAATTAAAAAATATTTAATTCTTTTTTGTTTTGCTATTTTTGATAAATCTTTTGCCATAAAATTAATTATTTATAAAATTAAATCTTTGTAAAGTACCAATAAAGCAAGAAGAATAATAATTAACGCTAAGTAAAGCCCATACTTAGCTTTTGGCCAAGCAATTCGACTCATTCGGTGTGGTTTTTCTGGTTTTTTTTGTTCTTCGTCGGACATAATAATTTTTTAAATCTACCATAAAAAAAGGGCGCTGACAAAAGCAGCGCCCTAATTTTTTAATATTTTATAATATTACCACTCGGCAATATTCTTTTTATAGTCGTTTGATCCGTGTCTTTTCCGAGCTAATTTTTCTTGCTCTTCAGCTTCTCCATTAGCTGTG
>LWDU01036705.1_pt1 | contig 12743 bp, 11 predicted proteins | sample 727161 | NCBI WGS metagenome assembly LWDU01 (sample SAMN04566230, study PRJNA314399) | hydrothermal vent metagenome | isolation source: deep sea hydrothermal plume seawater | place: Mexico: Gulf of California, Guaymas Basin | collected 2004-07-11 | reverse complement strand
GGGGCAATACTTACGTCTTTGGATCGATCGAATACAGCATTCCCATTATCAGCATGTTGCGCTTCGCGGTATTCTACGACATAGGCACTATCAATGTGGATTCCTATGATTTTGGTGTAAATGATTACAATTCCAATTTCGGGTTTGGAGTCCGTTTGAACATTCCTCGATTAGGACCTCTTCAATTGGATTACGGGATTCCGCTGGAAGCGGATGATCACAACGACAGCAGTGGAAAATTCCAGTTCGGAGTCAGCGGATTCCGTGATTTTTAGCCTTTGATCACCATGCAGAAAAAGTCACATCTTTTTGTTTTTTTAGTCCTCTTCTTTGTTTTTCCAGCTCCGGATGTCTTCGGGCAGTTGCGTATTGGAGTCATCGATCTAAAAAAAGTGTTCGATGATTTCCATGAGACGAAAGCCTACGACGCCAAGTTACAGGGCCGAAAGTCTGAATTCAGCCTTAACAAGGACAAGGAAAGGATCAAGTATCAGGGAGCCAATGAAGCTTACCGGAAACTAGCTCGGCAATCCAAAGATCCGGGCTCTTCGGCGAGCGCCATTGAAAAGGCAAAGAAGTCTGCCGATGAACAGTGGCTCGAAGTGAAACGAATCGAACAGAATCTGACTCAGTTGGATCGCGTCGCCTTTCAGAATCTACAGAGTCAGCGTGAACGCTTTCGAGAGAAAATTCTGAATCGAATCATGGAAGTGCTGCGTCACCAAGCCAAAGAAAAAGGCTTTATGTTCGTTTTTAACATATCTTCAGAAGATGCCAATCGCCTGCCGATCATTGCTTACCAGTCGGGGAATCCTGACTTGACGACTGAGGTTCTGAATGAACTGAACGCCGGAATCGAAACCGAATAGCCAACCGGACATGCGGCGAGCTGAGACAGCGAGCCCCACTGCCATTCGGTTAAGGATATAAATTATCAGACCACTGGACTTGCTGCTCAGGTCTCCCGATCCAAAGAGGCGACTTCTTCGCGCGCCGTCCAAAACCTCCCGGAATATCAGAGCTTGGTGGACAAACGCGTCTGCGGTATGGATTGCGTCGACCAGTTCAACGAAGTCGACGATTTCCGTTGGATGACCAGATCAGGCTTAACCGAATGGCAGTACAGCGGACCCTGCCCTTGGTTGGCTATTTCTTATGATTCGCTTTCTCGTTTGACGGGTTTGTCGAATAGCATTTCATGAGCTTCCCGCAGAATCGAAGGAATCCGTTTAGAAAAGGGACTGTCTTTCAAGGCGGCCAGTATCTCTTTCTCATCAAACTGTGACGCATTGGTCCCGGGAAACCAGTGATCGCCCTGTCCCAGTAGATTGTAACGCATTTTTGCCCAATCAACCAGATCCAGGGAGCGGGCATAGCTCCATAGTCTCAGAATTTCTGAAATGTTGATTTCTCCCGGCACGTCGATATAATTCGGCAATCCTTCATGCCATTTTTCCCACCAGTCTGTTCCCAGACATTGGTTCATTTCCCTTCGCAATCGGTCCTCGATCAGCTGGATGGTTTCCGGGATTTTACCGTAATAGTCCAAGGCCTTCACATGTTCGTCGAAATCGGATGGTTTTGCAGCACCGCAACTGAGTGTATGAATCTCAGGGCGAGCCAGGCAATAGAGGTCGTTGAAAATCATTGGTGATAAAGGGCTGCACAGATCGATAAGTTTTTTTGGTGGGGCGTAGAGTAATCCTCCCTTGTGGTTGGGACTGATGATGAAAACTCCCATGTCGAGACGGTTTGCTTCTTCGATGGCCGACCTGTTCAAGTCATTCACAAAGTACCAATGGAGGTTCAGATAATCGAATTCGCCACTTCCCACTGCTTTCAGGATGATGTCCGTTGTGGCGTGGGTTGAGAAACCTATGAAACGGACCCGACCCTCTGCCTGGAGTTTTCTTGCTGCCTCCAGGCATCCTCCCTTTTTCATCGACCAATCCAGGTGATCATTGTCATTGATGCCGTGAAGCGAAAGCAGATCGACATAATCGAGTTGCAGGTAATTCATGGAGGTTTCAAAAGTCTTCAAGAACTCAGCGGGATCGGGGAAGGGGGGAACTTTCGTTTGCACGATGATTTTTTCCCGGGGCAATTTGGGAAGAATCTGACCCAATTGCATTTCCGAGGAACCATAGCCTCGCGCGGTTTCGATATGATTAATGCCCAACTCCAAAGCCCGGTGAATCGTCGCCTCCAGATTCTCCTGATTGTTTTTCGGGATTTCTTCCGGTTTCACATCCTGCCATTTATGCTGATACCGCATTCCCCCGCAGGAGATCACAGGAATAGACAGCTCTGTTTTTCCGAATCTTCGATATTTCATAGGACTGGGATATGCCATTTTCAGGGCCGTTTTTCAACATCTGGTTGATTGCAGTCTTTTTCAAACATGGAATTCTCTTCTAATTCAGCGAAGTTGGTGCTATATTTCCAATTTCTGAATCTACTTGAGATTCAAAAAGTAATGAGAAATTTGTCGCGTTGCATATTAATCATACTCTGCTGTGGAGCGTTGTTCCTGCCGGCTCCGTCACGGCAAGTCGAACCGGTTTATAGAACCGGTTTGAAGACGATGCGAACACTTGGAATGGATGTTCACAGCATGCTGGACCGGAAATACAGGAATGATCTCAGCAAAAGACCCATCTTTGTCCATACCGATGTTACCCCTTTCGTCCGTGCGGATTCGGATTCCCAAAACGGTGACAACATCGTCTGGGTGTCAATCGGCTTTGTGGACCTAGCCAACCATCTGGGCCATGCACAGGCGATTAATAAAATCGCCAAGAAGGGTTATCTTGAAGATTACATCTCCCAACTGGCAAGGGAGACTGGACAATCCGCCTTGAAAGCTCCACCGGGAATCCTCAACAGCAAATTCTGGAGTGATAATATCATGGACGAACAATACAGCACGTTCAACCAGATTGTCGGGTTTGCTGTCGCTGTGGAAATGGCTCACCATTACTTAGGGCATTACAAAAAATACAAAGGTAAACTCAAGAATGCAGATGACCAATGGGTCGGGAAAATAAACAAGTATCTGAGCACAAAGGAATGGCAGAAAGCCATGGAATACGGAGCTTGGAATTCTCTGGACGCTGTGGGGGGAATTGATGGGATTCTCATGCTTTACCAATCGTTTGATAAGATGAAGAACCGCCCCGATTGGTCGTATTATTTCCTTCCAGAAAAAACCAGTTACAAAAAAATCCGGAAAGAGCTCAAGAAAATAGAAAAGAGGTTTTACGCCGGTGGATCGCTCTGACGAGCGAATCTTTTATTCGGTTCCTATTTATTCTACGAATTCCAAATGTTGCTGGTGAGGAATGATATTCCGCTCATGAGCCGCGTGTAGGAACCGTCGGATCGATTCGCGTCCTTTTTCACCATAATCCAAGGTCCAGTGATTCACATACATGCCGACAAACTGGTCCGCGAGTTCAATGCCCATGTCACGTGCGTATTGAAGGGCATGCTCAACCGCTTCTTTCCGGTGATCCAGACTGAACTGGATGCTGGTGGTTAAAATATCAGAAACCATTTTGCGGACCTCCGGTTCCATTCTTTTGCTGATGACATTCGCTCCCAGCGGCAATGGTAATCCATCGTTTTCTTCCCCCCACCATTTGCCGAAATCCAAACTCAAGACGAATCCCTGATCCTGATAGGTCAGCTGGCCCTCGTGAATAATCAATCCGACATCTGCCGAACCTTCTTTGACCGCGTTGAAAATCTGATCGAACGGGACCACCCTATAATTCAATTCTTCAGCCTTTTTTCCTGTCCATAACTGCAAGGCAAGAAACGCACTGGTGAGCGTGCCGGGAACGGCTATTTTTTTACGGCAGATCTCGTCTTTGGAATAAGCTTTGGGACCGACCAGCATGGGCCCATAACCGTCTCCCATGCTTGCTCCACTGGGGAGAAGTGCGTAATTCTCACTGACATAATTCCATAGCCAAGCCCATGGCACTTACATAAGTGAAGGAGCGAAGTCCGGCATCCTGAAGGATGTGCTCGAATTGGAATCCAGGTGAAGGGATCAACCCTTTGGCCAGGGCATAAAACATAAAGGCATCATCCGGATCAGGTGAATGGCCCAGCGTCAGGGTTTTCGTCTGCATCGCGCAGGTTAATGGTCTGGTGCTCCATGTGGGAAGTCTAAAATAGAAAATCCCTGGAATTCTCAAAACGCTTTTTGGGGTTCGAAAATGGGTGATTGACACGGGAGCGCTGTCTCAGCGGACCGCAAATACATGGATGATACCAGTCAAACGGTGCGCAGGGGACAGCCTGCCCTACCTGAACCGTTTCCTTCCTCTTTACCTTACATCCTGGATGATCTATTATGCTGTGGATCATGAAAAAACTTGTTGTCCCATTATGCCTGTCCATTGTTTGCCTTGCTTTGCCATCCTTGCACGGACAAAAGGTGTGGTTGGGTAATGAGGTGCTCCGGGCTGAAGGTTTTCCAGGTCTCTCCGGGAAACGGGTTGGTCTTTTGACCAATCCTTCCGGGATAGATAGCCGAGGCCTTTCAACGGTTCAAGTTTTCAGGCAGGTTGAGAATGTTCAGCTAGTTGCCTTGTTCGCAGTGGAACATGGGATTTATGGAAAGGTGAAGGCCGGTGACAAGGTCGGCGGCCTTATGGATCCTCAAACAGGTATCCCTGTGTTCTCAATTTACGGGACGGATGATAATGGGAAACCTCTCCGGAAACCCACACCTGAAATGTTGAGGCAAATTGATGTCCTGGTTTATGACCTTCAGGATGCCGGACTTCGCTCCTTCACTTATGTAAGTGCCATGGGCTTGGCTATGGAAGCCTGCGGGGAGCAGGGGGTGGAGTTTATGGTGCTGGATCGTCCCAACCCTTTAGGGGGCGTTACGGTTGAAGGTCCGATGCTGGATAAGGAGTTTCGTTCCTATGTCGGTCAATGGGAAATTCCTTATCGTTATGCCATGACCTGCGGCGAACTGGCCTGGATGATTCGTGAGGAGAATTGGTTGTCGGCTAAGTGCAAATTGACGATTGCCAAAATGCATGGATGGAGAAGATCCATGTCATGGAAAGATACCGAACTGGCATGGGTGGCCCCTTCTCCGATGTTGCCGGATTCCGAAAGGCCCGCCTACCTTGCTTCTACTGGAATTATTGGGGAAATTTGCGGCTTGAGTGGTTTGACTCTCGGTGGGGGATCCCCATTTGCCTTTCAATGTGTGGCCGCTGCCTGGTTGGACCCCAAAGACCTCATGATGCAGTTGAAACAATACAACCTGCCCGGAATTGAGTTTACTCCCATCGAGTATCAACGAACTACTCCGCGCGGATTAAAAAACGTTCGAGGTACTCGAATTCTCATAAAAGACTTGGTGAGAGCCCCTCTAACCGCGTTGAATTTCTATCTCTTTGAAGCGGTACGCGAGGTGGCCGGGCGCGATCTCATTCAAATTGCCTCGAAGACCCGCCCGGACAGAATTCGTTTTTTCGAAAAGATTGTTGGATCAGATAACGTGAGAAAGTCCTTGAGCCGACAGGTTCCGGTTTCTGATCTCCTCAAGCATTGGGAAAAGGATTTGAAACAATTCGAGAAAGTCCGTCAGAAATACTTAATCCCGGATTATTCAGATAACTAGCACTCATCACTGTGAGCTATAACGGTAAAGTAGCGAATTCTCCAATTTTTTTAAAATGGTGTTTGGAATTCAACTCAGGACTTCCTACAAAGGTGCCGATTAATTTCATATAACAGCTCCAAACATAAGAGGTGTAAGGAAACCTTAGGGTTGGACTGGCTTTTTTGTGAAAAATAGGTCATTGTTTTATTATGAAACTCATTCTTAATACCCACAATATATCATTAACCGAAGCGATTGAGGATCATGTTCGGGGACGCATCGAAAAACTGGAACATATTGAAACTCACGCAATGAGTGTGCGAGTTAATTTGGAATTCGATAAGAATTCTCTCCCTGAAAAACAATTTCGATGTTCAATGAAGTTGAGTTTTTCTGGACCGGATGTGTTTGCTGAAGATACAGCGAATGATATGTATGCGGCGATTGATCTGGTAACTCAGAAAGTACAGGCCCAGATTCGGAAACGACACAGCAAGTTCAAGGCCCGCAATCACAGCGAAGCCATCAAGGTGAAAGAGGCTAGCGAGGAAGCAAGCGCCTGAGATCTTTATATCTTCGAGCGCGGTTAGTATTGCCGATCGGTAGGCTTCCGATTGAAAACGGTGGTCTTAGGATTGTCGATGGCCGGATTGTCGAAATCGGCGAATGGAATTCGCTGACTGCTGATTTCGGGGATGTCGTTGTGGATTTGGGTGAGGTCGTTCTGCTCCCGGGTTTGATCAATTCCCACTGCCACTTGGAATACTCTGGTTGGAGTGGAAATAAGTTTCCAAGAAAAAGTTTTCCTGAATGGGCCAAGGCGGTCATTGCATTTAAGAAAACTCGAAATGATGATCAGTATACGGATTCTGTTTCCATTGGAATTCAAATGCTCCTGAAGACCGGGGTGACTTCAGTTGCAGATACAGTCAGTTGCGGTCAACTGATCTCTGATTATTATTCCCAATGTCCCCTGAACGTATTCGGGTTTCTGGAAATGACTCACGTCCTCGATCGCAAGTCTCCGGAGTTGGTAATTGATGAAGCACTCTGTCTAGGTCAATCGGGTGATCATTGGTTGGAAGACTTTGGGCTTTCACCTCATGCGCTATACTCCACATCCAGCGAGTTAATACGATTATCGGCAAAAACATCGATTGAAAGTGCCCTCCGACTTTCGGTTCACATTTCTGAATCTCCTGAAGAATATTCAATGTTCCGTCATTCACGGGGCGAGATGTTCGATTGGTTAGCGTCGATCGGAAGAGATATGAGTGATTGTGGATTCGAGACGCCGGTCGGATTGCTGGACAAGTCTGGAGCGCTGACAGATCAAACCATGGTGGTGCACGCCAATTATCTGGAAGATACCGATATCCAACGCATTTCTGATGCAAAGGCACATGTGGTGCATTGTCCGCAGAGTTGGCATTTTTTCGGTTATCAAAATTTTTCCCATGAAAAACTGACTGCAAAAGAAATCAATGTATGTCTGGGAACCGATAGCACTGCGAGCATGGATCTAAGTGATGGCGAACCTTCTGGGTTGAATATGTTTGCTGAAATGAACTGTTTTTGTAGGCATCATCCGGAGGTTTCTCCGGAAGAAATTCTGAGGATGACTACAATGAACGGGGCGAAAGCACTCGGGAGAGAAGGTCAAATTGGAGAATTGTCGACGGGCGCTCATGCCGACTTGATCGTGATTCCCTATCAGGGGAGATCAGATTCCGTCGGGGAGTTTCTGATTCATCATTCCGGTAGGGTTGGGGCATCCATGATTCGTGGAGAGTGGGTGATTCCCCCTGACAATCAAACGGCCATTTCTAATAAATGACTGGATTCAATCAGGAGATTCAGAAGGAATTGGATCAGATTCAATCACTTGGATTCCGTCGGAATCTGCGTGCCTATGAAACCCTTGCCGACGGAAGACTCGCCATTGAGAGGCGATTTTTCCTGAATTTTTCTTCCAATGATTATCTAGGGATTGCCCGGGATCCCAGGCTTCAGGAGGTTGCCGTCGAGGCAATGAAGAAGTGGGGGGTCGGCACCGGAGCATCCAGGCTGATCTGCGGTAACTTGAGGCCGCATATTGAATTGGAAGAGTCCCTTGCTGATTGGAAAAAATCCGAAGCCGGGATCGTTTTTTCAAGTGGTTATTCGGCCGCCATCGGTACTGTTAATGCCTTAGTCGATAAAAACGATTTGGTGATAACCGACCAACTGATCCACGCCTCCCTGATCGATGCAGCCCGGTTGAGCAAAGCAGAAATTCAAATCTACCCACATAATGATCTGAATGAACTGCAATGCCTTCTTGAGAAAGCCCAATCTCGTTTCCCGAGAAATTCCTCTAGAATTCTGATTCTAACAGAGTCCGTCTTTTCAATGGACGGCGATATAGCTCCGCTCCGGGAAATTGTTGAGTTGAAGGATCGGTTTGGAGCATGCCTCATGCTGGACGAAGCGCATGCGACCGGGCTGTATGGTCCGGAAGGAGCCGGTTTGTCTGCCCGGGAAGGCGTTGAAAACCGAATCGAAGTTCGAATGGGAACACTCAGCAAAGCGTTGGGTGTCAGTGGGGGATTCATCTGCGGGAGTCAGGCACTGATTGACTTGTTGATTAACCGTGCCAGACCTTTTATTTTCTCCACTTCGCCGCCGGCGATGATATGTGCGGCCGCTTCTGAGGCACTGAGAATCGTTCGATCCGAAGAGGGGGATTGCAAGCGGACAAAACTCTGGGGACATGTTGAACTCATCGCTGCTGAACTGAGGGGGATTGTCAATCATTCATCATCGAATGCTTTCGGACAAAGTGCGATTTTCCCTTTGGTTCTAGGATCAGAAGAGAGAGCTATGGAAGGCGCTCAATGGGTCGGAAAAGAAGGGCTATTGATTCATCCAGTACGTTATCCCAGTGTGCCGAAGGGTGAGGCACGTCTGCGTATGACCGTGAGTGCAGATCATACCGAACAAGAGATTGAAACCCTGTTATCTTCGATCAAACGCTTGTATCGGGGAGGAGATAGTATCAAGCCTTAACCGAAAAAGCTATCAGGCGCAGAGAAAAAGGTCCTGATGGAACATGTTGTTGTAGCCTCGGTCATAGTCTCCAAACTTCTGCGTCTCTGCGGGATCATTTTTACGCACTTGGTGCTGCCTTGATATCCAGTCTGATGACGACCTCATTTCTGATCAGGTCATTTGGTTTTCCGGGATACACGATATCAAAATCGTTTCGCTTGATAAAAAATTCAGCGTTCATGGTGAGCCCGGATGATGTCACGTTGATCGTTGCCGGAAAAGTGATGCTCTTGCTTATCCCGTGAAGTTTGAAATTTCCGGTTACGTTGAACCCCTTTCCACTTTTTTCGATGGCGGTGGCCTCAAAAGTCGAAGAAGGAAAGGAGGCTACATCAAAGAAATCGGGGCTCTTCAGGTGCCCGGTCAGTCGTTGACTGTCCGACCAAGTGGAATCCATATCGATTTCAAAGGAGGTGCCGGTTGCAAGAATCGCCCCGTTTTCAACTTGAAAACTTCCTGTGAAGCGATTGAATCCTCCGCTTTGTGAGCCGGTGACCTTGGATCCGGTGAATTCAATTTTTGAATCCACTGAAAGTGTGTAAGTGGTTCCGGGAGCATCGACGACGCTCTGAGTCTTTTTCGCCTGAGTTACATCGGCCTCAACGACATCGTCGGCAGGATTTGAACATCCGGTCATCCATGTTGCGGCACTGGCGATCAGTAAGGATGCAAAAAGTTGTGTCTTCATTTGATTCTATTTGCTTTGATTGTTTTGTGGTCCATTCCTCAGGTGAAAAATTTTCCTGAGAATCGATTTCAAGATGAATCCGTCATCCCTTTTGAGACTGAGATGTTGGAACAACCCAGGAATACTGGCTTGGCTTACTTCAGCTAGACGAACAGAGAGTTGATATATTCAAGCAAGGTATTTATTTTATCGATATGAGTCACGCCGCAAATCTGGATAAAAAGTACATTTGGCATCCATTCACTCAAATGAAGGATTGGATAAAGCAAAAGCCCATCGTGATCTGCGAAGGTAAAGGGGCGGTTCTGAAGGATGATCAGGGGAATAAATACCTCGATGCCAACTCCTCTATCTGGACCAATCTACATGGGCATGCCCACCCGGTTCTCAACAAGGCAATCCAAGGTCAGTTGACCCGAATTTCACATTCATCCGGTCTCGGTTTGGCGAATGAGCCTTCTTCATTCCTGTCCCAAAAACTGACTCGCGCCGCCCACCCGGCTTCCTCTGCCCGATGGAACAACATGGTTCGTCTGAAAAAGGTCTTTTATTCGGACAATGGATCGACTGCTATGGAAGTCGCCCTCAAGTTGGCCTATGAGGCGGCACGTCGGACTCGCGGTATTCGGCATCCTGGTTTTGTATCTGTGAAGGGCGGTTATCATGGTGACACGGTGGGAGCTGTCAGTGTCGGCCACATCGATTTGTTCCATAAATCTTTTTCCGGGCTTCTTTTCAAATCTAAATCTGTGATGAGCCCGTACTGTTATCGCTGTCCTCACAACCGGGCAACGCCGGAGCGGCAGGATGCCAGGGACTATCGTAAATGCAAATGGGAGTGCCTGGATCCTGTCGAGAGTGCCTTTCGAACTCGAGGTGGGAATTCCCGTACGCGCAAGCCGGCCGCCATGGTGGTGGAGCCTCTGATGCAGGGGGCTGCAGGAATGATTCCTCAACCCAAAGGTTGGTTGAGTCGTGTTGCTGAGATTGTCCGTGGGCAGGGAGCCTTTTTAATTGCCGATGAAGTGATGACCGGATTCGGACGGACAGGAACTCTGTTTGCATCTCACCAGGAAAAGGTTCAACCGGATTTTATGGTTTTGGCCAAGGGGCTGACCGGGGGCTATCTCCCCATGGCTGCCACGCTGATGACCCAAGAGGTGTTCGATGCCTTTTTAGGTGATTACGGGGAGTTCAAGACGTTTTTTCACGGACACAGTTATTTCGGCAATCAACTGGGAAGTGCTGTGGCAGATGCCAGTCTGGGTTTACTTTCTCTGCCCGATAACCGCCGAAAACGAAAAAACCTCGAAAAGGAGCTTCGCAGGCTTTTGAAAGGATTATGGGTGCTGCCTCAGGTTGGAGACATTAGACAGGTCGGATTGATTGCTGGAATTGAACTGGTTAAAGATTGGAAATCACGACTCAGTTTTCCATTGAAGGATCAAGCGGGGATTCGGGTTTGCCAGAAAATGGCTGAAAAGGGAGTTCTGACGCGTCCGATCGGAAATGTGGTTTTACTGATGCCCCCTTACTGCACCACCATCGCGCAAGTTCGAAAGATGGTTCGAGTTTTGGAGGAGTCCGTTACCGAAGTTTTCAACCAGACCTAGTCCTGCGTGATTCCTTAATCCATCAGTTTTCCCCGGTTGGGGTTGGAATCTGCTCTTGGCCGGGTAAGTGGAATGACAAATCCTTGATGGGGTTTTCTCCGAAATCATAAAACACAAGATGAAGGTTCCGGGCATTTGCAGAAACTCGAAAGGTTGCCTTCCATGATTTTTCATCCGGAAAATCAACGGTTCCGGAAAGATTGTTCAATTTGATGTCATACGCGATGGGGGGGGCGGTTCCTGATAGTTCCAATTCATAGCTTTTTCTATCAGAAAATGCCGTTCGAGACATATTGGTAATTTGGAAAGTGCTGTTTGGAATCTGATAAAGAATGTCGGAGCGCTGGCTTGAGGCGAACCATTCAAAGGACTCCGAATCGGTTCCGACAAATTTACTGAACTGGTTCAGTACAGATCTGAAATGCTCCGATTCCAGTGGGCGTGTGACCAGGTAGGAAATATACGAGTAGAAGGTTCTTCGATACTTTGGGATAGTAAGAAGCCTTTCAAAAGAAGGGAACTTCCATGAAATCAGACCGTTGCCTCCGTAACGACCTCGTTGACTCCATGTCAGATCTGCATCCCAGGGAACCAGATACCAGAGTTGATCGACAGGAGATCTGTAAATGAAAGTATTCTTGCCTCGGTGCCTTCCCATGGTGTCCCAGTCATTGGCAACAGTTCTTGCTGCAATGACTCGGAGCCATTCATCAACCTGAATCATGGATTCGATGATCTGTTCAAATTCCTCGTCGGGGGTTACCGAAGGATCCATCAATCTGATCAGATTTAATAAGGGAGAAAAATTCTCGAAACCACCTTCGGCACGAGGTGGGAAATTCCAACGATAGAATTCAGGATCATCTGATTGGTAACGAAAATAGGTTTCCTGGTAGTTGCGTCCATAGCCTCGAAAGGATCCCCCTGAATTGGAAGCGACATCCAACTCCCAGTAGTCATCGATTTTATGAAGGAGACCTTGCCTGGAATTCGATGCTATCCGATCCGTTATTGAATCATCATAGAATGCGGATTCTTTGAACCATCGGGCTAGATAGTCTCCATCGACTTTTTCGACCTCTTCATAAAGCCCCCCTTCATAATCAAATCCGGGAAATCTAACTTCGACAAACTTTTGACGTGAATTCGGAGCATGAAGGGAATCGATCAACCAATAAGTAAGACGTTCTTTGGGGTTTCTGACGTCTCCTCTTTGTCCATCCAGCGTTAGTGACCCACGGCCATCGATAGATTCCGAACCGAATACCACCCGCCAGTTGTCATTGCTTCGGGTAAAGGGGCTGCCTCGTCGACGCAGTCCTACATTATATCGGATAATGGAGTCTCTGTAGACCAGAGTCGCATCCATCAGCTTGTTGGACATCTTGGGACGTTGTTCAGCTGCTTGCCACTCCTTGTCGGTTACCAAGAGGGTATAGATTGGTATGCGGGATGGATCAACCTTCAGACCGCTTGCGTAAAGGGCAGTTTTGAGTGGGGCACCCTTTGGAAATGCGCCTTCATTTCCCGTGACATCTTTCGCCGTGATGATGAATTCCACGCGTCCCCTGGGTTGAGTCGGGATTTCGCCGAACCATAGGTTCGATGTCCCCTCCGATGAACGGGTTGGTCGGCTCGGTTCAAGGATAGGATTCAGCTCTATACTTGACCAGTTTTTCCGGGATTCATGGCGGAAAAGAACTTTCGCAGATTCAAT
>LWDU01044795.1_pt1 | contig 12751 bp, 10 predicted proteins | sample 727161 | NCBI WGS metagenome assembly LWDU01 (sample SAMN04566230, study PRJNA314399) | hydrothermal vent metagenome | isolation source: deep sea hydrothermal plume seawater | place: Mexico: Gulf of California, Guaymas Basin | collected 2004-07-11 | reverse complement strand
TTAGATAGTGATTCGGAAATATTTCAAAGTGAGATGTTGACTAGAGCTGTTGAAATATTTAAAAGCGAATCAATGATCAAGGGTGTTGGCGAGGAAGTATACCTTTTTGATGGAAAAGCATGGACTCAGCAGTTTAAATGGTACCCAAGCTATTTGTTTGACGTTAGCTTTAGTGTGTTTGAGGAATCGCCAGCAGGTTATCGTTACCTAATTCCATCCTCAAATTTAATTGTTGAAAGAACGTTGTTTGATGAGATCGGCTTGTTTAACCCTGAATTTACGTCGTTAGAAGATAAAGATGTTTGTTGCAGGATACGAAAAAACGGTTATAAGTTATATGCTTGCAAAGAAGTCGCAGCCTATCATCACGCCTCAACAGCAGGTAGAGATCATTCTGCTTTTGATTTCTATATTGACTTGACAAAATACGCTAAGGCCTGTCATTTTAATAGGGTAAGGTTAGTCGCTTTGCACAAAAATTACCTGTTACCATTTCTGCCAGTTATTGATTTGTATTTTTCAGCTTTGATTTTTTGTAAACAATTGTTTCGAAAGCATAACTCAAAAGATATAATTTCATCTAAGAAGGGCGAAAGTATTAGTTTTTTTAAATATGCCCTGCATCATTTTTGGGCAATGGTTAGTTCTCATTTTTATGCATATAAAATTTTCATGAGTAGAAAATTATGAACATAATAACGCAGTTATATAAAAACGTTGGTCTCTTAGATGTAATTTTCCCCTACTATCAAAAGTTGCCTAGTGTTTTCCATAAAGTAGTAGCTGAAAAATTCACAGAGAAAGCTCATCAAGAAATTGAAAGTCGCGCATTCCCTAACCACCTTGTTTTTTTTGTAACTAATAAGTGTAATTTACAATGTTCTCATTGCTTTTACATAGATGAACTCAATTCAAAAACGCGTGAATTAGATATTGACGAAATTAGAACTATAGCATCTTCCCTCAAGGGCAAGATCTCGCAGTTAGTATTAACAGGAGGAGAGGTTTTTTTAAGAGAAGACTTGGCGGATATCGTTAAGGTTTTTGAGGAGTTTGCAGGTATTAAAAGTGTGAATATGCTAACAAGTGGTTTTTTCCCAAAAAAAATTGAGAAAACAGTTCAAAAGATTCTGAATGAGACATCACTAACATTGTATTTTCAGATCTCAATTGACGGAATTAAGGAGAAGCATGATTCGATTAGGAAGAATTCCAATTCGTTTGATAATGCTATGCAGACGATCGAAACTCTTCAGAGATTACGTGGAAATAGTGGCAGAATTAACAGGATTTCAACTTTAACAACGCTTGGTAAGCCTAATTATAATGACATTGAAAAAATTGTGAATGAGTTGTCGTCATTAAAGAAAGTAAATTTTGGGTTTGGTTTTGCGAGAAGTACTTTTAACGATATCTATGGTGAATTCGATAAAGATCAGTTAAGCAGCTTTGAGCCTGACGATGAAGATGTGTTTCTGACTGTTGAGCAGATGAAAGAGTCTTACCAAAGGATTGACGAGTGCTTATGGAATAAATTAAAAGCTAGTTTTTTTTACAGTGAAAATAAAGCAGTTCTGAGAAATATAATTAGGTTGAAGGAAACAAGCTACCAGAGTTCTTTCAGTTGCATGGCAGGAGTTACAGATTTTATAATTTACCCAAATGGCGATGTCGCCTTATGTGAAATGTTTAAGCCCTTTGGAAATCTTAAAAAGTATGATTTGGATGCTCTGAGATTTTGGGAGAATGAATATGAAACATACAAAAGCACTGTTCTTGGTTGCAAATGTACACATTCCTGTAATGTTGCGTCAATGATTAAGTATGATAAAAATGAAATTTATGATCTTTTCTCATGAAAAAGAGAGCCTGTTCATATTAGAGTGAGAGTTTAAGAAGTTTTTTGTTGTCTGAATGGTAGGTTCTGTTATAAGTCATGCCTCACTGGTTCTATTATTATACAGTTTTGAATCAAGACTAGTTTTTTCCCTCCGTTTTTTGGTTCAGGGGTGGCTTTAAAATTCTATACTTTACAGATTCTAAGGAGAATATGCGTAAGCTTTTAAATAAGTTTTATAATGAAGATGTTGAAGATTTTTGTACTCGTCTGCTATATTTTTTCAATACAATTGATTCATATTTTTTTATCGCAGGGCTGTCCTCGTTTTTTTTCTATTTAGTCTACTTCGACGTCAGCTATTCTGTAATCCCTTTTTTGTTGATCTTTGGCTCAGTTTATGGGGTATATCGCATTTGTGATTTTTATCCGCTGTTTGTTTTGCTGAGCCCTTTCTTCTTATTTTTTCTTCTTCAAATGCCTGATTTTAGTTTTCAGGCTTGCGGCGTTCTATTAGCTTTAAATACGGTGGTATTTGTCGTCATTCAAATATTGTTTATGGGAATTCCAGATTCTATAGTTTCACGTGATCCTACTATTAGTTTTCGAAAACTTTGGAATTCGATATTTACGATAGCTCCAACGACGGTTAGCTTGTCGATGTCCCTATTTTTTTCTTGGCTGTTTTCGTTAATTTTGGTTTTTCGACCTTCTCCTTTAGAAAATAATGGTCTTCTTTTTTGGGTCACTATTTTTCTTGCCGCCGGGATCACCTATTATTTTCGACCTAAATCGTTTGTTTCTGAAAATTTCAAACCCGAAACAAACGGAAAAATTGTTGATAAAGTCATAGTCCTTAATATTGATGGGTGTCGGCTGGATAAGTTCAAGGAGGCTAATCTTCCTTTTCTGACTGATTTGAAGGAAAAAAACACCTATTCTCCAGATGGGTTGCAGACGGTTTACAGGGCTTTAACCAATCCAGCTTTTGCAAGCATTCTTACAGGTGCAGTGCCTGAAATTCATGGAATAAAAAATAATAATCTGGGCCAAACTATTAAGGTAGAAGGTCTCCCTGATCTCGTAAAGTCTAAATTATATGGGTCTATGCATGTTAAACATTTTTCAAAGCCTGAATGGGAGACCAAAATTGTTTCTCTTCCTACCCATGGAATTTATAAATCTGATGATATTATGATGGATTTACTTAAAGAGGATTTACTCGCTGATGATGGGACGCGATTGTTTGTTGCGGATTTAAGTGAGGTAGATTTTTTGGGACACGCATATGGAAGCGATTCGCTCAATTATATTGAAGCCATAAGAAGAGCAGATAAACGAATTGAAGAATTCTTTAGTTATTTGAAGAAAAAAGAGTTGATGGGCGATGCGGTGGTTATTATTTGTTCGGACCACGGTATGGTTAGAATCGATCACTCCTATCTTTTATCTGATGCGGAAATCTATGTTCCCTTTATTATTTCTGGAGAAAAAATAAAGAAAAACCTTATCTCTTACCCTGCTTCTATAATGGATATCACCCCTACAATAAGCTATTTGTTGGGCATAAAATACCCAAGCCATTCATCGGGTCGAGTTTTTATTGAGGCCTTTAACTGACATTCTATGGCTAATTATACTTCGAAGATAATTAATGCCTTAAAAGTTTTCAAGAGCCTTTATGCAATAAAACTTCTAAAAAGAAGAATACCAGTTTATTGCGAGTGGGAATTAACCAACTTTTGCAATATGTCCTGCTATTTTTGTAGTACCTATACCAATGACCGTAATGCTGCCAATGATATTTCTGAGGAAAGGGCTAATGAAATTTTGGACCAATTGGAAGAGATGGGGACCCTGATCCTTCATTTCTCGGGCGGGGAGCCTACTCTGTGGAAAGGGTTTTCCCGTTTGGTGCAGCGGGCTAAGAGTAAAAATATGATTGTTTCCTTTACAACCAACGGCTCGGCTTCCCAAAAACTCATGGAAAGCGTTATTGAGACCGACATTATACGTATAAGCATTGATGGGCCTCAAAGATTGCATGATTCAGGAAGAGGTTATCCGGGAGCTTTTGCAAGAGCGATCGAAAATATTCGTTTTTTAAAAAGTCGCGGAGTTTCACCGTTGATCACAACAGTATTTAAGGAAGATTCTTCAAGGCAAGACCTTGAGGATTTGGCCAAGCTCGCGAGCGACCTTGGAGTTCAAATTTCTTTAAATATTTTCAGTAAGAACTTGTATTCAGGTGAGATGGCAAAAAATGATTCTACCGATACGAAGGATTCGCTTCACGCTGATTTTTTTAGGATTATTGATGAAGTTAGGTTAGAATACTCCAAAGTGTTTGCCAACCCTGAGCCGTATTTGACGATCCTTAAATTAGGTGGTCTGAATAATTATGGTTGTCGGGCGATGGATGTGTCAATTTCTATAAAGCCCGATGGAAGTGTGTGGCTACCCTGTACAGGCCTTGCCAAAATTTAGCCAAGAAGCTGAGGAGCTTTTAGATCTCCAAGGGAAAGATGAGGGATGTATCCCTTGTACAATAAGATGTATGAGTTCCGCTAGCGCGCTATTGAATTTTAGAACACAGATTTCAATTTTTGATTCGTACTGTAAAAGTTTTTTTTAAGTGGTTTCTGATTTTAAATCAACTTTTCAAGTTAACTAATATAACTGGTTTTGTGTTATGAAAATTACTCTTGTAAACCCACCAAGCTTGCTTCTTTTCAACCGCCGGTTGGTCTAGCCTCATTGGCCGGGTATCTGCTACCCCATGGCCATGAAGTGCAAATTATTGATTGTAATGCTTTGGGTATGTCAGTTAAACAGGCGGTTCGCGAAATTCAATCGAATCCCCCAGACCTTCTGGGGCTGTACACTATTTCTTACAACTATCCATGTATTGAGAGGTTGGTTAAGGGAATAAGAGATGTTAACAAGTCTCTTAAAATAGTTGCTGGAGGCCCGCATGTGACTTTTTTACCCGAACAAACTATGGAAGATACAACTATTGACTATTGTGTTCTGGGTGAAGGAGAGGAAACCCTTCTTGAATTGGTGCAGCGTCTCGATGGTGATTTAAATAATCGTGACCTGTCCGATGTTGCAGGTCTTGCTTACCGTTCTTCCGATGGAGAAATCATTGTCACCTCCGAAAGATTGACGGTGAAAGATATTGACTCAATTCCGTTTCCCGCGATCCATCTGTTGCCTTCTCTTGATAAATATGAGTTGTATCTTTTACACCATAAAAGATTACCCTATATGACAGTCGCTAGTTCGCGAGGTTGTCCTTATAAGTGCGTATTTTGTGAAACCCCTTCAGGGAAAACCGTTAGGGCCCACAGTCCAGAATATGTCGTGGATTATCTGCAACATTTATCTAAGGATTATGGAGTTAAAGAAGCTTTTTTTGTAGATGATACGTTCACTTTAAACGAAAAAAGAGTACTTAAAATATGTGACTTGATGCTTAAAAAGAATCTGGATTTTACTTGGAGTGGGACTGCTCACGCTAATGTGAAAAATATGGATATGTTTAAAGTTATGAGAAAGGCTGGGTGCTGGATTGTAGCTTTGGGGGCTGAAACGGGGAATCAAAAAATAATTGATATTCTTGATAAAGGCACAACTCTCGAAAATATCCGAGCAACAGCTAAGGGAATTACAGATGCGGGGTTGAAACTTAAAACGTTTTTCGTTTTAGGAAATCCTGGGGACACAATAGAGACTATTGATGAAACAATTCAATTTGCCAAGTCATTGAAATCTCATTTCCCTGTTTTTAGCTTGATGACTCCTTACCCAGGGGCTCCTCTTTGGAAAACCGCTGAACAATATGGGACTTTTGATCGATCGGGGTTTGATAAATTATTGCTGGCCACATCCGATCCAGTATTTGTTCCCTATGGGTTGACGCAAAAAGATTTAATCAGTAAGCAAAAAGAAGCTTTTAGAACAAATTATTTTTCTGTAGGTATGGTATTGAGGCATTTGAAGAAAACAGAGTCCTTGCGTGATTTTATGGTTTTAGTTAAAGCTTTTATACAGTTTTTAAAAGTACAGTTTACTTTCATAAAACAGTTCGAGCTTGTTGGGAAAAAAAGTTTAAACTTCAAATCCAATAAGCTTCCGTCTCCTCTTAGTGTTGAGACTAATTTGAATAAGGTCTAGTTACATTTAAAATTATCCAGCGCAATTTAAGTTCTGGTAATTGTGTTGAAGTGAGTGTTGAGACTAAACATCAGGTAGATTAAGGGAAAGAATTATGAAAAAAACAAAAATTTTATTGATTTATCCTCCAGATCATAATCAGGTGGATAGCCAGACTCCTAATTTTGCTCATCAAGAGCTAGTTATATATCCTCCATTAGGGCTCCTATACCTCGCTGGAATGTTCCGAGGGGACCCTACCGTTGATATTAAAGTCGTAGACTGTCAGGTGGATTTCAAGGGTTTTGATGATTTGGCTCGGTTGATAAAAGCGGAAAACCCAGACATTGTGGGAGTCACTCTAATTTCGAATATGTTGTTTGATGCATACGAGATTTTGAAAGTTGTTAAGAAAACAGCTCCTTTTGCTCGCCTCGTTGTAGGAGGTCCTCATGTGACTCTATACCCCGAAATAGTTGCAAGCTCTGATTTGGTAGATTTTGCTATCTTTGGGGACGGGGAATACGGCTTCAAACAATTGGTGGATGTGCTTAAAGAAGGATCTTTTCCGTCAAAAGACCTTTTAGCAAAAGTTCCTGGTTTAACATACAAAGATGAAAATAAAAAGATCGTCAAAATACCAAACCATTTACATGATGCCACTGATTTGGACCAAATTCCATTTCCTGATCGAACTCTTGTTGACCCAGCTGTTTATGGAAACCCAGGAAATAAAAGCCAAACTGCAGCAACCATCATAACATCAAGAGGTTGCCCTTATAAGTGTAATTTTTGTGATATACCTCATAAGGAATATAATTTTAGAACTGCGGCTAATGTCGCGGATGAAATTGAGGAAATCCTGAGTCTCGGTATTAATGAGATCAATGTTATGGACGATACCTTCAATCTTCGTCGTCAGAGAATTGTAGATATATGCAACGAGATCATAGACCGTAAATTGAAATTTAATTGGGTTGGAAGGGGTCGTGTATACCCTTTTGATGAAGAACTTGCAATGTTATTAAAAAAATCGGGTTGTTACCGATTCCATATAGGAATAGAGAGCGGATCAAAAGAAATATTAGCTGATATTGGGAAGAAAATTTCTCTTAAACAAATTAGAAATTTTTTTAAATTTTGCAGAAAGGCCAAAATAGATGTATTGGCATACTTTATTCTTGGATTTCCTGACGAGACTGAAGAACAAATTCAGGAATCAATCGACTTCTCTAAAGAGATTGGTTGTAAGTACGCCTATTTTTCGATCTTATCACTCTTCCCAGGAACACCGGTATACGAATTGGGGAAAACAAAAAATGTTGTTCAAGGTGACCCTTGGTTGGAATTTGCAAAAAATCCAGTTAAGGATTTTAAAATTCCTTTCTGGACAGAGACTATATCAAGAGATCGACTCTTTGAAATCCTGAGAGAAGCTTATACTCAGTTTTATTTCTCTCCGAAATATTTGGGGCAGCGTGTTATTGAGGTTCTACGTTCTCCAAAACACACTGGGGGAATGGTAAAAGCAGGAATGGCTATGGCTAAGTACGTGGTCTCAAATAAGAAGGGTTTCTAAGGCCCACTCTTTTTTTAACTCAAATATTGAATGAAAAAGGGTGTGTCTTGGGAGATGGCGCGTCTCAATAAACGTAGTTAGATTAAGGCCAATCCAAAATACTGCTGTTAAAACTTTCCACCACCGTTAAGAACATACCTTTCTCAGTTTCATAGCACTTTATTCTTCCTTTTGAGCTTCGATTTTAAAATTTGATTCGGAGATCCATGTGATTGATAAATATTCCGGGAGTTTTGTATCTCGGTTAATAAATGCTAAGTTTAATTCATTAACTGGAATATTTTGAGCTTCAGTCAAGTCAGCGCCATAAAAACTTGTTCTATTAATTTTCGTATTAGTCATATTTGCGTTTTTAAATATCACACCATCCAAATTACACTCAAAGAACTGAGCCTCAGAAAGATTAGCCTGGGAAAGATTGGCATTAGATAAATCCGCTTCACTCAGGTCTGCTTCAGTGAGATCTGCCTCGGAAAGATCAGCTCCTCGAAGGTTTGCCTTTCTCAGGTTCGCTTTTTTTAGCGAAGCTCGTTTTAAGTTTGCTTCCTCAAGATGTGCGCCTCTCAAATAGGCCTTGTTCAGTTTAGCGTCAACAAGGTTGTCTTTTGAAGCAATGGTTTTTTTTCGCAGAGACAAATCTAATTTTGCCATACCGATATTCTCCTATATTTATCAACTTAACTATTCATGAACTATAAAGGCTATAAAGTTGTAACTATGGATCACATATAAAGTTGTGATCAAAGCTTTTCACAAGGGGTTATTATTATAATTATTTCCCATTTAATGAGCTCAATATTAATTGGTGAAGAGGAAAATTTAAGCGAGGTTCATAATAGCAGAGCATCATACTCCCACGACACTTTTCACAGTTTTCTAATTCTTTTTGTAACATTCTAAAACTATGTGACTGAACATATGTCGTTAGATCGGTACCTTTTGTAGGATTACTATTTGCGGGACAACCAGTTAAACAGGGTGTTGGGTGTCCGTAAGAATCAAACTGTATTGAATAGTAGGGATAAGTGCATTTTTTTTGTTCTGATAAAACATCTTTGGCTCCATTAAAAAAACTTTTTGCACGTCGTAAAAAATGCGTTGAGTTTACAACGTTTGGATCTAAAATCGCCGCATCGATAAATTCTTTAATTTCCTCGCATGAGGAAGCCTCATTGCCCTCAAGAAAAAAACTATTTTTATTGGCATTTAAGAATAACTCGTGGTAGGTAAGAGGAAGGTATTTAGAGTAAATCCCGGGGAAAGTTTCTTCTAATTTTTGTTTTAGTTCGCGCAAACTATTAAGATTGTAAGGAGTTAGAATAGAGTTGATAACTACATCGACTTTAGGCGCGTGAGTTCGAAGCAAATGAATTGCGTTCCAGCCTTTTTTAAAGGCATTAGTAACTCCCCTCATTTGGTTGTGAAATTCTTCTAAACCATCTAGAGAAACGCTAATTTCCTGAATACCTGTTGCTCCAAGTCGTTTAGCTAAGTCGACAGTCATGGTTGAACCATTAGTGACAAGATGAACGTAGGGCAATTTGGTACAAGCATAGGCTAAACGTTCTGGAAGATCTTTAACCAATGTTGGTTCTCCACCGCTTATTGAATAATAAATCACTCCCATGTTACTTAATGCATCAATATCTCGCTCCTGAGCCTTGCGTGGATAAATCACAGGATCATCTTTCATCCGAATGTCACACATCTGGCACTTATAGTTGCAAACATCGTTAATATATACACCAGCGCTTATTGGAGTGCCATGCCCTAAAAAGTAGTATTTTAAATGCCAGTTTATCATACGAGCGATAAACTTAAAATTAAGGTGTTTCTTAAAGATCAAAGATTTCATTACAAGAATTTGTTTATTTCTATTGTATGCATTACGGTTTGGGGATTAATCTTTTTAAGACAAATATTATCCTGACAGTCCGACTTCTTTGAATTATAAATATTGATACAGGGACTACAAAATGTATCATCGTAAAATACTTTGTGTCTAGGTCCTATTGGGCCATAGAGGCGTGGTGTTTCAGGACCAAAAAAAGAAACAGTAGGAAGGTCAATAATATGGGCTATGTGTAGTGGCCCGCTATCATTCGTTATTAATAGGCGACTTTTAGTGAATAAATAAATAAGTTCTTTGATTGATAACTTTCCACAAAAATTATAGATCTCAATTGTATTGGAAAGGTATTTGGAAAACTCATCAACATAACTTATATCGTCTCTTCCGCCAATTAATACAGTTTGAATTTCGAATCTATTATGCAAACTAAAAATCAATTCAGAATAGTTTTCTTGAGGCCATCTGCGTAAGTGACATAATTTACCGGCATTAATATTGACGCAAACAATTTTATTCATCTCCGATTTAGATTCTAGAAGGTTTGTGACGAGAGATGATTGCCTTGCGGCTGAAAGAAGATCTTTCCTTGAAACTTTAAAATCTATTTCAAAGAACTTATTGGTTAATGGTGAAAATAGTTTTCTAAAAATCTCGGTAATATGACGACTATGATCAAAGGGGATGGCTATAGAGTATACTTGATTTCTCCATTTGAAGTGAGATGAAAACCCAATTGTTACTGGAGGCTTTGATGAAAAAGAAACCAATAAAGTCGTCAGTGCCGAAAAATTTGTAATAAATTCAAGATCAAGAACAACATCATAGTGTTTACTTCTAATCTTTCGGATAAGTTTCAAGTACTCCAAAAAAAATGAAAAAAAGCTTTTTAGGTCAAGATAATAAATATGATCTATTGCCGAAATAAGTGAACAGGTTTCTTTGTTTTCGGCGAGCGTAATTATGCTTACTTCGGCATTTGGATGACATTCTTTTATTTTATAAATTGTCGGGGATGCTAAAAGTATAGACCCGCTTCCAAAGAACTTAATAATAAGAACTTTTTTTATGACTCCTAATGATAGTGGGGTCTCAATTCGACGAGGACCAAAAGCTAGCCAAATTAGGAATGAAAACCGGACTATGATAGAGCTAAATATTTTATCTGCCCATCGAATAAAATTTAAATTCACAGATTTAAGGAATCCTATATAAATATTATATTTTTTCAGATGAGCGCGAAAAAACTATTAGGCTACATCTTAGGTGGGAAAGTGTCATATGCCCCGAAAAACTTATATCATTAACCCGAAATTTACTGATTCGAATAGAGCATAGCACAAACTACCCAGAACATTTGACTAGACCTAAAAAGGGTGTCACTCGGGTGCCAAATCGTAAACTAACCAGTTATCAGAGCTGTAAATCAACTTATGACCTTCAATTCTATTTCTGATTTTTAATTTGGCTGTTTCTGTAAAACGATAAAACATCAAATAACGGAGATGTCCTTGATAACGTGTAATAATTTTTCATCTTTTGAAAAGACTAGCTTGACGTCGCCATACATCTTTAAATTTGTCAGAATTTCTGTGGGCCTAACGGGATCAGAATAAACTCGAATTTGTTCTTTAGATATCAGACCCATAAAGTACTTTAATTTGGCAGTTCTGTTGTAAACTACATAGTCGTGAAGGGGAAAATTGTTTCGATCAGCGTAAATCCAGGCATATTGGCCTTGCTTCAGCACTCCATTCATTTCTTTTGTAATATGCGTGGAACGCTGTTCGATATCCTGGGCTGAAACGAAATTGATTGAGAAAATCAGAACCGAGCAGATAACCGATACTAAGCTAATTGCCGCTGAATATGTATAATTGGGCCTAATTCTAAAATCATCCTGTATCTTTTCTTCTATCCAACGCGCTCCAAGGCCGGCAATTATTGAAGCAAATGGAACCATGACTAGCAAATAATATTCGTGAGGCGTAACCATGGCACCAAAGATTAAATGGTATGCGAAGATGGAATAAACTAAGGCTATTCGTTCACACTTTAGGTGATCTCTAAAAAATAAAAGAACTCCAAGGATAAAAAATAAAAATGTAACAGGGTTTAAAACAACCAACATCCATCTAAAAATAATACGCAAATAAAATAGTAAATCGAAAACATGATAAAAGGATAAAAACTGAGAGGCATTCAATTTTGAATGTGAAGTTGTGTTAAGTTGACTTTGAATTGCAAGCCAAAGAAACGTAATAAGTGTGATTAGTGTAAATGCACCGATAATACCTCGGTGGTTAATAATATAATCCAAAATTTTTTTCGGCTGAGACAACACTCTTTGTTGAAAAAAATGAGTGATAAGTAACACCCCAGAGGGTAGAAAGTATAATGGTTTGGTTACAACGCAACATGCGCCTGCTAAAAAAAATACAAAAAAAACGGTTATGCTTTTGTTTCCTTTAAAATATTGAACTAACATCCAATAAGCTGTCGTCGCAAAAAAAGTTGTTGAAACATCAATCAACGTTGCTGCTTGGTACATTAAATTCAGGGGGGCAAAGCTGTAAAATACAACTGCATAAGCGGCTGTTTTTCTACAAAAATATGTTGCTGTAATCTGAAAAATTGCTGGAAGTGTTAGCAGGGTGAAAAAAAGATTAGTAGCTCGGGAGGCAGATAAAACAGTATCAGTAAATCCAGAAACCCAAGCTGATAAAGCTTGATAAATAGACAGTTCTAAGACATAAAAATGCTCCCAAGTACCAGTCCAATACCTTTTGGGTTGAAAGAAATCAATACCTGAACGTGCATAGGCTTCGATAGTATCTAGTGTGGTTATCTGTCTATCATATTTTAGTCCCCAAACAGGATCATTCCACCAAATCATTTTGATAAAGAAGCTACTTGCAATCAAAGTTAGACAAAAAAGCATATAAATTTGAGATGCTTTCACATTCCTCACTTGATCCCCTTCAAAAGAGTTTATTTTATTTACACAACAAAACGACAGAACTTTCGCAGCATATTACCCCAGCAATCAATTTCTACTTAACTTATTTGAAAATAAGGATGCTAGCCTCCGCTCTAATAACATAAAGGGGAAAACTATAACACTAAAGGTTAATGAGTTGCGAATTAAAAGGTCTTAAATCAAAACGCGAGAAGACAGTTATTATAGCCTACTTGGTTAGTGTATGGTTATATTCACTTAAAGAGCTAGAACCATGATTAAGAAAAAGGATGTTCTGGCAAATATCTCAAATATAAAGTTTTTTATTACAATGATATTCTTTTCATCGAATTTATCTAACTTTAATTC
>LWDU01000641.1_pt1 | contig 12751 bp, 15 predicted proteins | sample 727161 | NCBI WGS metagenome assembly LWDU01 (sample SAMN04566230, study PRJNA314399) | hydrothermal vent metagenome | isolation source: deep sea hydrothermal plume seawater | place: Mexico: Gulf of California, Guaymas Basin | collected 2004-07-11 | reverse complement strand
GCTCTTTGTTGAGCTTGTCCGATATGTTTTGAAGCTTTATTTACTGCGTCTTGTGAATGTTTCATTGCTTCTTTATTTGACCATTTAATGTGTCCTAATGATGAGGCTGGAAAGGATTCTCCTAAATGTTGTTGTGTTACATTTTTAATATCTAATCCAAATTCAACGATATGTTTTTTAAATGATGATTGAATTTCTTTAACTGATTTTCTCATACCTTGTTTTGATAATAATTTTGAAATGATTTTTACTTCATTTTTTATATAACTAATGTTAGTATTTATTGCTCTAAATGCAGATTCCATTTGTCTTTTTTCTCTTGGACTCATTTGTTCTGAAAGAGAATTTATTTCTGTTTGAATATCACGAATTTTATTAAACTTTTCGTATATTGCTCTTAATTGTGTATCTGATGTTCTTGCCATTGTTTTATCTCAAGTTTAAGTATTTTTTTAATATATTAACACTAACTGATATTCTTTGTAATACATCATCAAAACTTTTTCCGTCTTTAATTCTTACTGTCTTTTCTAAATCATTCATAGTTAATTTCATATTTTTGACTATTATTGGAAGTTTCTTATCATTCCATACATCAAATCCAGTTCTTTTGTTAAGGTATTCTCTATTATAATCAGAAACTTTTTCGTTAATTTCTACTGATTCATTTTCCATATCTTTGAACGCTTGTTCTTTTGCTTTTCTTTTCATTTCTTTTTCAGCTGCATCCATTTTAGCGTTTGCATCAGTTGCGGCTTTCATAGATTTCTTTTCAATATCTTTTGCTGAACCTTTTTCTGGTTTTCTACCACTGCCTTTACCACCTTCTTGTTGATATTTTTCCATCACACTATCTAATGTAGGTAATGGTTCACCAAAGTTTCTTTCCCAAACCATTGATTCTTTTAATAAGTCTTTTAATTTCATCATATCTCCTTAACTGACAAATGTATGTGCTTTTAATTTTAATATATTTCTTGTAGAATCTACAACTCTTTCAGCGTATGAATTTAAGTTGTCATCACTATACGAACTTTTTCTATTAGCTTCTCTTAGATAATCTGCATAATCACCAAATAAGTTTTGTGACCTACTTGCGATATTACTTGCTGCTGACCATAATTTATTATCAAAGACATCCATTCCATATTCTTTTGATAATCTTTTCATATGTTTTTTCATTGCTGGACTTTTAGCGGAAATAACTTCTTTCATCATTTTATCAAGATGTTTAGTTGCTTTAGTAACTTCCTTCTTAATTCTTTTTGGGTCGTTTTTCATTTTTGCAACAGCTTTACCATATCTTTCTTTTTGTGCTTTTGAAAATTCTTCAGGTGTAGTAAATTTACTTGCTCCATATCTTGCAGCTCTTCTTAGTTTTCCTACCTCTATTGCTCCCATATATTCTGCTGCTTTAGATAAGTCCAAGTGATACCACATTAGTCCAGGAATTTCTTTTATTGTTTTTAAACTTCTGTATCCGAATGCGTCTAATCCGACCATTGTTCTTGAATAACTATCTATTTCACCTGCTGTTCCAATTTCTGGTTTTCTATAATTTGAACCCATATGTAATGGTTTTCCGTCTTTAACAACTGCGATAAGTCTTCCTTTTGTTATACCTACATAAATTCTACTACTATCATAATAACTACTTTGTCTTGTTTTACTTCGTAGATATTCTATATTTTTACCAGCGACTGCGAAACTAATTCCTTTTTTCTTTGGTGTTCTTAATCTTTCAATCTGGTGGTCTTCAACTTTATCCCATTGAATACCATATTTATTTGCTGTGGCTGAAAAGAAATCACGATTTATTCTTCCGGCTGATAGTTTTCTCAAAGTATCACTTTGAAAAGTTTCTGTTAGTAAAGAATTTTTTACATCTTTGATTTCTTCACGAATTATTTGTCTTAAATGTCCTTTTGTTATCTTCATACTTACCCTTTTACCTTTTTACTTTTGATGAATTGTTTTCTTTCTCTTACTCTATCGTAAACTGCTTTTTTAAGAGCTTTTGGATTTGTTCTTGCCATATACAAAACTCTACCAATATCATATTCTTCACCTAAGTCTCTAATTGCATTTAATTCATCTGGTCTGTTTACTTTGATAGCTTTTGCTATTTCCATATATATGCTTGAATAAGATTCTTTCATTGATGTTTTCATTATATTTTTATAATTTGACATCTATCTCTCCGTAATAATATCGTGTATTAATTGTTCTGTTTTACACCAAATACCACAATCTGGTCTTTGTTCATATTGTTGATTTTTATCAACTGATTCATTTACAGGTGATAGGAAAGCTCCGTGTGTTGATGGATTTGATACAAAGTCAAATGCAATTAATTCAAAGTCTGGTTGAACTTCTTGTGCTCCTTCACCAACTGATTCTACTGAACCTAATCCTCTTGAACTAATTCCTAACTTAATTCCTGATTTGAATAATTCTTTTAAAATGTTTCCACTCGGTGTTCCCAATACTTCAACAGTACCTATTAAATCATCACCATTGAAATGCATTTCAGTTATATTATGTGATGTGTTTTGTAAATTCACTACTGAACTATCTGGGTGGTCTAATTCACCAAGTGCTCTTTTCTCATTAATGAAGTTTTCTGTGTATTTCTTTGCTTCTCTCATTAATAAATCTTTTGGATATACTCTACCATTTTGATTTTGTGATTCTGCTCTTTGTAAAACACCTTTTACGATTAATCTTCCATCATTTGTTGTGATGGATTCATTAATCTGTTGAGTTGATATCTCGAATGGTAAATAATCTACTATTAATTGTCTCATTGTAATTTTCCTACTTTATTTGCTAATTTTACTAATCTTTCTGAAATCTTTCCTAATGCGTTGTGAGTTGTTTTCCAATAATCTGATGAATTAACTTTTAATTCATTTTTTAGTTTAACACTCATATCAATTGTTTTTGATAATGAATTTAATGAATCTCTTACTTCTCTTATTGAACGACCAATTTTTTGTTTTGGTGTTATTGATTCATCATTTCTCCAAGTGTGATAACGACCCTCGTTTAAATTTTTATTCTTTAATATTTGTAAGACTACTTATTACTTGGTCATCTTTTTCTGTAGCTTTTCCAACTGACTTCTTGTTAATTAATTTAGATAATGCTTTAACATACTTAACATCAAGTGTTAATTCTCTTTTGAATTCTTTAACACCCCTGTCGTTTAGAGTTTCATTTACTTTTATAAATCCAGTTGAGTTAGTTACTATCTCATCTTCTTTCTTTTTGTCTTGTGCTCTTTTTTTCTTGGATTGGAATGCGTATGGTGTTTGTGGTGGCCCCTCACCTCCGTCTAAATTACCAGTCATTGAAGCTTCTTCAAGTTCTTCTTCAGACTGAATATTTAGATTATCGTATTCTACCAGTTCTTTTCTGATAGCTCGTCTTAATTTTTCTTTAAGTTGTTTTAATTTTGGTGACATCTTCCAATTCCTTTATAAGTTCATAATATCTCATTAAAGTAACCACTTGGTTATCTCTAACAAACGATTTAGTTGTAAAGTTTTTAGCTTGATTAATAGCTTCACTTAGTTTTATTTTAACCACCTTATCATTTACTTTTTTGAGTAATGGTTTTAATTCGTTTACAACCTTTGTTATTTCTTCATTTATGAACTCACCGAAAGAATTTGAATTGGATACATTGTTAATGTATTCTCTTAGAAGTGACTTTTGTGATTCTGATAAGTTGGTATATTTTTGGTTGAATTTATCGACCAAAATTTCGTATGATAATAATTGAGTATCTCTTTCTTCTTTTCTTAGTGTTTCAGAAACTTTACTTGGTTTCTTTATTCTTCGTGTAGAAGTTATACTCTCCAAAATACTATATTTTGTATCAACTATTTCTTTTGGACTAAAATCTATCCTTGTTGTTTCTGTTAGGAAAAATTTGTAAATGGATGCTAAAGTTTTATAATTTGATACTCTTGTATTAAAAAAGTCTTTAGCTGAAAAAGTTTCGGAAATTTCTTTAATCAAGTTATATTTTTCTTTTTTTAAATCTTGATTACTAATTCTTTGTCTTGTCTTGACTACAGCTTCTAATAATTTTTCTGCTCGTCTTTCATCCTTGTAAGAATTAGTTAAAATTATATCGTAAAGTTCTTTCTCTTTACCTAATGCAGTATTTTCATTGAAATATTTCTTCAATAAGTTAACCGACTTTGACTCTCTTCCATCTAAAATATCAGCGGTAACTTGTCTTGTTAAGATTTCATATAGTAAACCTGTATTTTTTATTTTAGAATGTTTTATTTTTTGGGACATAAATTCCTCAACTCCGTTTCGCAAACACCAATTTAATTATTGATATATTCTATCAATTATAAATATAAAGTTTGTAAATTATTAATCAGTTTAATTATCACTTAAAGACGAAGAAACTTCATTTTTATACTCTGCTTCTACATCTGTGGTTTCATTTAATATTTTTTTATCAACTTTAGACTTTAATTTATCAAAATGGGACAAGTTCAAGGACTTCCTATACGAGTTACCGTATTTTGGACTGGAACTCATAGCTTTTTTCCTATCGTGTTTCCCTAATGGGTCACGACCTCTTGCACTTCCGTCTTTTCCGTAGTGAGGCATCTCTTTAGGTCTACCAGCACCTTCCCAACCACCTTCGGGAGAACCACCTTCAGGTCCTAATTCCTCAGTTCCTGTTCTACTTGCGAGTTCTTCCTCGCCTTGTTCTTGTGCTTCTTCTGCGGCTTCTTTCGGGTCTGTTCCCTCGTTCTTGATTGAATCAAGTCTAAATTCTTTTTTCTTGTCTTCCACAAGTTGTTCTTCAAATTCTTTTACTTCCTCATCTGAAAAACCAAAAACTTGTTTATACGCCCAATATTTAGATGTTACTGAATTTTCTGCTGTTAAATCATTGAACACTGTAATTCGTTGTCCTAATAACTCTAATTTCTCTTGTTCATAGATTTTAGATGGATTTGTTAATTCAATTTCAAAATCAACTAAATCTGAATCTGTGTATCCTTGTGCATATAAATGAACGATACCAATCTTGGTTAATTCACTAACCAATATTCTTTGTATTCTTTCAATGGTTCTTGCAAATCTAACATCTTCTGCAGCTAATGTAGCTTTAGATTCAGTTGCTTTCTCTGCATATCCATAGAAAGGCTGTGGTATCTTTAATGAGGCTAATAATTTGTTTCTTAGATATTCAATATCATCTGTGGTTTGATATTCTAATCCACCAAGATTTTCTATCTTTGTTCCACTGTCACCACCACGAACAGGTAAGAAAAAGTCTTCTGTGATATTTTGCATATTATATTTTAAATTGTATTGTCCATTATCATCAATTACAGGTGCTTTTTTCATTTGTTCAACTATTCTCTGCATATATTGGTCAACTTCTGCTGGTGGGATATTACCAATATCTATATTGAATATTCTTTTCTCTGGAGCTCTCATAATTCTATGGATTAACATAGCGTCTTCCATAAGTGATAATTGTTTCCATACTTTACGACCACCTTCTAACATTGAACGACCATAAGGTAAGAAATTTGAATCGGAAATCATTCTAAAGTGAGCTATTTCATAATTTTCAAATTCGGTTTGTGTGCCTTGATTAGTTTGTCTTACATCTCCACTTTCTATAACAAATCTTGTATAATAAGGATTTTCTGGGTCTTCCCCTTCTACTCTATTTACATCATAACTCGATAAAGGTTCAACATTAGTAATACCAAACTCTTCATTAATATCTAATTTCAAAAAGAAATCACCATATTTACATAAATTTCTTGTCCAGGGATATAAATTAAATTCAATATTTAAAATATCATAATATAAATTATGTAAAATATCGTGTATTTGATTATTATCAGATTTAATTGATAATATTTTTCCATATTCTGATTTTAATGTTGTTTCGTCTGCATAAATATCTAATGCGGATGCTACTAATGGGTCTGAATCCATTGCTTCATAATCCCTAAATAATCCCAATCTCATTGTCTTCTGATACAATGATTGGTTGTATCCACTCATTCCGTGCGGACTTTTATACAAACGGGAAAATCTATCGACTAAATCTTTCCCTGCTATAGCTTGAACTTGTTGTGTGTCCGCTATTTTTAATCGTCTTCCACCAACATTTCTTACAATCACATTAGTTGAAAACAATCGTCTTAATCTACTGAATAAACCTTTATCAGCCATTTTTTACCTCTACTTTATTAACCAAGTTAAATCTTCCTTTTCCCCTTTTACTTCCATTTCCCAAGAATCGTTTTTATTCGGGTTTGGTTTGTAAACTGCTGGGTTTTGTGAAATACCACTTATTGCTTTTTTTGAGAGTTCTATACCTTCACTTCTCAATCTCAATGCTGTATCTCTAACCCAAAGGGCTATTGCGAAACTCATTACCAGGTCATCATTATATCCTATTAATGCTTCCGCTCTATTACCATTATAAATAAATACAAACAACTCGTCAATCAATCTCCGAGAATGAACATTTACTGATTCTTCTCTAAACATTTCCTCTAACTTTGCAATGATTAAAGGTCTTGTCTTCGCTGTAGTGCTAAATCCAGGAACCATATTTCGTTCCTGAGCTCTATATTTATTTGTCAGTTGATGTTGAACATCAACATATTGCAAATCTTTACTTGTATAAAACAAGTTTGGGTATTCTCTATTGATAACTTGTTGGATTGCTGCCCAACCAATGTTATTATTTTCAACTACCAATAAAGCGTTGTTATATTCGTTAGCTACATTTACTAACATATCACCAAATTCTTGTGTAGAGATTTTTCCTCTATATTCTGCGACTTGTTCTAATGTTTCAATATCTATAATATGAAACGCTGAATAATCTGTTCCGTCTCCTCTACTAACATCGGCACTTACCACATAATTTTTTGTATAGTTTGGTGGTTGCCATATCCAATAGTTAGAATCAATTCCTCTCTTTTCTATTGGTTCTCTTACATCATTTTCTCTAATCTTTTCAAGTATCAACCCATCGATTACTGAACGACCAGAAGTAATGAAGTCACAATCACATTCTTGAGCGGCTAATGAAGGCCCTAATAATTTATCTTGTTCTTGTCTCCAAGTTTCATCTCTATCTGGGTGTAATGACCAATGTAATCTAATAAAATTAAAATCATTTATACCATTCTCAGCTTCTGTCCATATTTTATGAAAAAAGTTACCAACACCATTTGGTGTAGATATAATTAATGCTCTACCACCAGTCGCTAGTGTTTGTTGTGATGCAGCCCATATTGTATCAATTTTATCAATAAACGCGGCTTCATCAATAATAAGTAATGACAATGCTTCTGAACGACCTGATTCTTCAGAACTCGCTACAGCTTTAATTTGAGAACCATTTTTATATCGTAATGATAATTTATTGTCCTCAACACAAGGTTGTTTTAACCAACCAGGTAAGTTAGCATGCATTACTCTAACTTTCGTTACTAAATTCTTTGCTGTATCTTGTTTTGTAGCAATGACCAAGATATTTTTATCTTGTTGAAATGTCATCATCCACAATGCATATCCAGCAGTTAATGTTGATAAACCCAATTGACGAGCTTTCAATACAACATTATAATCACTGTTCATAAAAGAGTGTAGTGCTTTTTCCTGAAAATCGTATAAATTAAAATTAACTTTACCTTTTACAGGGTGTTGGATTATTCCATACTTCCCCAAAAAATAAGTTGGGTCTTGAGCACATTTAGAATATTCTCTTTTAATAGCTTCTTTTAATTGTTTCTTCTGTTCACTCATTATTTAATTACTTCTCCCGCAAGTTTAATTGAACCTGCTGTGGCTATCGCTCCAAGTGTAAAATATATCCACTTATTTTCATACCACTTCGGTTTTATGAGTTTAATTTGTTTCTCATATAGAACCTCACGGTCTTTCAATATATCTACTTGTTGAGTTTTAAATGAAATTAACATAGAATCAATTTGTGCTTGATTCTCATATTTCTTCATTAACTCGTCATAGATTCCTAATTGTTCTGATTGGGTTTCTACGGTTTGTTGTAATTCTTTTACATTGTTACCCATATTGACCACTTCTTCTTCAGAAAAAGTATACACTTTATCTTGGGAAAAAAGTAGGCCAAACATAGTCAACATTAATATTAACTTTTTCATACTAATTACCTTTATTTACTAAAATTCTTTAAAAAATCAGATGCTTTATCTGCATCACCCGTTTTAAAAGTTTTTTTCATTTCAACAGTTTTCTTTTTAGAAACTGTTAATTTTCTTTTTAAAGTAGTGATTTCTTTTTTGTTCTTAGTCTTATTCTTTTCAAGTTTGGTGATTTTAGAAGCTACAGTCTTTTCTTCTTTTTTAGATTCATCAATCTTATTTTCAAGTTGTTTTAACTTTTTAGATTTCTTTGAACCTGCTACTGCACCTGCACCAACAATTGTTCCGATTATCGCTAAAAACCCGAGTAGTTTTTTCCACATTTTTTTTCTCCTTACCTATAAATAGTTAGTTAGATGTTTTCTTTCATTTTTTTCAAGTCTTTTATAGCATCGTCAGCAAACTTATTTAAAGATTTTTGACTAACTTGTGCTTTCTCAATCTTTACTTCTGGGTCTTTAATTCCAACATTATACACTTGGTCTGTTGGGCGTTCATTTCTCCATTCTTCTATACCAACTATCATATCTTCAACCCAGGCTCGTTGATTATTTTTTGCTCTATTAGTTGACCACTCATCATACTTACCTTCAAGTCGCAATTTGTGTTCAAATTGTATCTGACAATCCCAACAATGTCCGAATAATCTCCAAAACTTATCATCAAGTTTTTTCTTCATTGTTTTTTTACATTCTTTACAAAACAAAGGCATTCTAACTTCTGACATAATATCAGTTAATTCTGATTTTATATCACCCTTTTCTTTTTGTTTAGGTGTATAACCCACCATAGCTCTTTTTTCTATCTTTTCGCCTTTTAATAGGTTTCCTAATGCTTTATTCTGTCTTTCTGCTTCTTTTGAATATCCTGCCATAATTAAAAACTTACTAACCCTAATATTTGATTTACAGGGGCGAACGCACCCGTAAATTTATAGGTTTTTCCTTTATATTTAAATACTATTCCTTCAACTGGAACTATTTTACTTAGTCCACCAAGTGAACTTAATTTTTCCAATTGTTGTTTTAATTTTTTCATCTTTTTAATATCACCACCGGCTCTAACTGAATTAGATGCTTTTAAAATATCTTTTCTAATCTTTTCTACAGCTTTCGTTGGATTGGCTGCAATAAAATTACTAAGATTTTGTAATATGTCCGCTCCTACTGAAAAGAAAATCTTTTCAAATGGTAACATATTTTTCTTAACCATATCTGTGTGGTTTCTCTTATCTATATCTATAACCCAATTTAAAAATTCAGGTTGTTTTGATAACTCTTTTCTAATATTTGGTATCTTATATGATTTATCAAAGAATGCCCATCTTTTAGTTAATTTTTTCAAAATTGTTTTAGGGACTTTATAACCAAATTGTCTTCCTGCATTATAAATATAATCTTCCCAATATGATTGATGATATAGTCCTAATGTATCTGTATCTTTCAGACCAAATTGAGATTGTAACTTATTTACTCTCTTATAATAAATATCAACTTTTTTCCCAAAATCAATTTTTTTTGGTAAGCTCAGAACTTTTGGTTTTATTATCTTAAAATGTTTTCCAATGTCTTGATTTACTTGTTTAATCATACCTTGCAACATTCTACCTGAACCCTTTGCTTCACCTACTGCATTACCATTTTTATCATATTGTAAAGAGTTATGAAATTGTAAAACTGCTTTATCATAATCTATTACATTTGATGAGGCTGGATAAATTACTTCCAAATTCATAAAGATTTCTCCGTTCTTAAAAACTTTATCTTTTTGTTTATCACTTAATTTCATAATAGCACTTGATAAATCTTTCATAGCGAATACAAACGCATCTCTAATATCACCACGACCACTAAACTTCTTCGCTACTGCATTAACATCTAATGCGTTTTGTCCACGATTTTTAATTTGTCCTTTATTTCTTGCCGCAACAACCTTTCCGTCACGATAAGTAATCATTAGATTTTGTCCGTCAGTTTTTTCTGTTACATCATCTTCACGATTTAATTGTCCTGATAACCCTAATTTAATAATCTTTTTCAAATCACCAAAAGTTAAATTATTATCATCAAACGGGTGTGCCATATGTCCATACGCTCCACCTTCTATAAGTAACTGGACTTCTTCTGATAAGTCTAATTCTCTATTCATAGCTTTTTTTATTTCTGTTAACTTTCTGAATTTGTTGGTTAACATATCGAAAATACCTTTATCAAAATAACCGAAAGTTTTTCTAAATAATTTTTCTCTCTTACTTCTTTCCATTTTAGAAGTTCCAAACATCTGTCTTATTTGAGTTCCGCTTGTTATACCACTAACTTTAACATTCGGTACGGTATAAATATATCCGTGTGTTTCATAACCAAGTAAATTTCCTTTATTCTTTTTATAATCTTGATAATAAGTTAAACCACCTGATTTTTTCTTACCACCTTTTAATCTACCAGCATCTTTTGAACCAAATGCATAAACAACGGCTACCTTATCTCCGTCAAACCTTTTTAATAAATTATTTGCTACATAAGGACTTCTTTCTAAACTGATTTTATTTTTTGGAATACCCATTTTAACCATATGACGAACTTTTTCTTTAAAATTCATTGGGTGTTTTGGTGGTTGTTTTATATTAGATGTAGTGATATAGACATCACCGAATTTCTTTTGTAGATTTTGGAATACTTTTCTATGGTGTGGCCCTAAAGGTTGAAACCTACCAGGATATACTGCTATATGAAATCAATTGTCTGACTAATCTGTTCATTCATTACCAAACTTTTTCTTTAAGTTATCACATATTTCAGTCCACATACTTGTTTCCATCAGTATATTATAACCTTTTCGTTGAACTGGTTGTTTAAATTTTATCAGTCTAACTAAATCTCTTTTAGTTAACTCTAAATCAAATCCTTTTTTAACAATAGGTTCTTGATTTTTAATGAAATCTTTTAATTCTTGTTTTGATATAGTTATCAAATTTCCGAATCGTTTTGGTTTTACTTTTGTGTATCTCAATTTATCTCCTGCGTATCTCATTTTTAAACATCTTCCAATCCTAACATATCTAATAAATCTTCAAAACTCATTGAATCTCCCATATCATCCCATTCATCTGGTGTTCTATCTTCTGCTCTACTTACACCCGTTGATGTTTGTGCTCCCGGAAACCCTGCTAAATCAAATTCTGATTCAAACTGTCCTTCTGGGTTATCAAGGTCGACTTTACCAGGTTTACTTTTATAAACTACACCTTCATCATCTACTGCGTAATATCTACCATCTTTTTGGTTTCTAAATATTACGACTCCTACTGGTTGTCCGTGTTTATTTGTTATAACCACATCTTCTTTTGATTTAATTAAATCTTCTTTGTTAACTTTTAACTTAGCACTCATAGCATCTACTTGAGTATCTCCACCTAATTTATCTGCGACTGGTTGTCCATATTTATCATTTTCATCAAAACCACTATCAAACTCACCACCATCATCAAAACCAGCAAATGGGTCTTCTTCCCATTGTTCTCCGTCTTCTGGATTAAATGCATCCATATCTTCTCTTGGTCGTTGCTCTGTAAACCATTTTTCTTCTGAAATGTTATCTACAAATGGATTTTCTTCTTTCCAAGCGTTAAATTCTTTTTTTTCTTCAGAGTTTAATTTAAACTTTCCTTTACTTTTCTTTTTTCTTGTTTCAACTTCTTTTTTAGCTTTTTCTTGAGCCTCGGCTACTTTTGCATCATAAACTACTTTTTTAGCTTCTTTTGTTCCAGGAACATTATCATCTATTTCTTTAGCTGAACCAAATGGTGGCTTTAAAACTTTGTCAACTTTAACATCTATTTTTTTACCGGTTTTTTTATCCAAAGCTTTTACATTTGTGTTTTTTATTTTATTCAGAGTTTCTTCTCCGGATTTCTTTTTTGCTGTATCTGTTTCTTGTTTCTCTAAACCCTTTTGTATTTGTTTTATGATTTTTGGATAATTTGTGTAACGGTTACCAGATTTTTTTCCTATATCACTTATTTGTTTTCCTGTTTTTGGAATCTCTTTACCTGAAGCTTTACTAATTAATGTATATGTTTTGTCCAATACTGGATTACCAGTTTTTTCTGGTTTTTTTGCAGATTTTTTCTTTTTAACCTCTACAAGATATCCTACCTTTGTTTCTGATAATATGTCTTTTAATTTAATCATTATCTTCTCTTATTCTTATACATTGTAATTCTTCTTTTCCAAACTGATGTTTTTAATTCTTTTCTAACATCTTCTAAACATTTAACTTTCCATACTGTAATATCATTACCAATTAGATGATGATATGCTTTTCCTACATCACCTCTTTTTAATTCTTTGGCTATTAACATTAAATCTGATGCAACAGATTTTTGTAAATATTTATAATCACCTGTTCCATATCCTATAAGATGAACCGTTGGATTTTCAGGGTCAAATTTACCTGCGTCCATTTCTTCTTTCCAATTATAAATGCGTCCGTCAACTCCACTATCTTTTATTGATAAATCTTCATCTAATTCCAATCTTTCAAGTTCAGTA
>LWDU01036670.1_pt1 | contig 12753 bp, 7 predicted proteins | sample 727161 | NCBI WGS metagenome assembly LWDU01 (sample SAMN04566230, study PRJNA314399) | hydrothermal vent metagenome | isolation source: deep sea hydrothermal plume seawater | place: Mexico: Gulf of California, Guaymas Basin | collected 2004-07-11 | reverse complement strand
TCATTTACGTTTTTTACAATTGGGGTCCTTTTTATTGGTGTGGGCTGTAAGGAATCGAGTCAGGCACCGCAATCTTCCCAATCAGAAAACACTTCTTATCCCCGTTCGAATACTGCGTCTACGGACATTGTTATGATCACTCCGGGACCCGATGTTCAAATGGAACTTCAAGAGGAACTAATCCTGGCTGAACCTGGAACCGTGATTCAACTTGAAGCGGGTTTGTTCGAATTTACCGGGGGGCTTTCATTGGATGTTGATCATGTTACTCTTCGTGGTCGTGGCATGGATCAAACGATTTTGAGCTTCAAAAATCAGGAGTCCGGTGCCGAAGGATTGTATATAACCAGTGATTATGTGCTGGTTGAGGATTGGCAACGGCCTGAAATCGCATACTGCCAATCACATCACCCTCCGGAAGATTCGGGTCGAATGGACGAGCGGTCCGAAGGAAACCAATGGTGCTTACGGAATCTACCCGGTCAACTCAGAGAATGTATTGGTGGAAGAATGTGTCGCCATCGGTGGATCTGATTCTGGTATCTATGTGGGGCAATCCAGGAATGTCATTGTTCGGAACTGCACCGCGAAATATAACGTGGCAGGGATTGAAATCGAAAATTGTCACGGCGCGGACGTTTACAACAATACGGCCACGCTGAATACCGGTGGCATTCTGGTCTTTGATTTGCCGGACCTTCCTCAGCAGCGTGGACATGACATCCGGTTGTTCAAGAATCAGGTATATGATAACAATACGCTGAATTTTGCTCCGAAAGGTAATATTGTGGCGTCGGTGCCGACGGGTACCGGTATTATGGTCATGGCCAATTCCAACGTGGAGGTTTTTGACAATGACATCAAAGATCATGGCACTGTCAACATCATGGTTGTAAGTTACCTATCTACCGGTATCAAAATCAATGATCCGAATTATTATTCCTATCCGGAAGGGGTCCACATTCACAACAACCGCTTAGGCGATTGCGGGTCCAATCCTTTGGGCGAGAGCACGCAGTTAATGACAATGATTCTCGGAACTCCTTTACCCGATATTGTGTGGGACGGTGTGGTTAATCCTGAGAAACTTGCCGACGGTGTGCTTCCTTCAGAGTCGCGAATCTACATCCAGAATAACCAAAAAGAGAAAGGCGCGGTTACTTTTGGTAATCTGGGTGGGCTTGCCAGTTTGGTCGATCCAGAGAATGCCCAACCCAAACGTGATCTGGTGGCACACGCCGGTGCCTTGCCTCCTGTTTCCGCTGTGAGTCTCCAGGGGATCAACCCGTGAGGCGAATCGTTTCATGGGTTTTACTCCTTTGGCTGTTCGGCTGTCTTGACTTCATCGTGTTTGGGGGAGAAACATTTCCAGAAAAGTTTCCTGCCTTCCTTGATGTATCGCAAGTTTCAAAGAAAAGGATCAGTGAGTATCATTTCTTCAAGGATGGAAGGAAACAGATTCCGAATGAAAGAGTGATTCCCTATGACTTGAACACACCTCATTTCTCTGACTATGCAAAGCTGCGCCGTTTTCTGTGGGTGCCCGAAGCTGCGAAGATTCGTCTCAACAAGGATTATTCAATGGAGTTCCCCATGGGCTCAGTCCTGATTCTCACAGCGAGTTACTTGAATGATATTCAGGATTTTTCCCTTGGCGAGCAGTTGATTGAAACGCGATTGTTGATGTTGGCAGAATCGGGATGGCAGACCGCTCAATATGTTTGGGATGAGTCCGCAACAGATGCCAACTTAGTGGTGGTTGGTGGCAAAGTGAATGTTTCCTGGATTCATTATGACAATAAACCAAAATTCCACTCCTACCTGATTCCTAATCGCAATCAGTGTAAACAGTGTCATGAAATCAAAGAGCGTTTGGAGCCCTTAGGGCCGATACATGCAAAGCATTTGAACAAGGTTTTCCGGTATCCCGAAGGCAATGAGAACCAGCTGATCCATTGGATGCGAAAAGGTGTTTTAACCGGGTTGTCCACCGAAAACCTCAAAGAAGTTCCCAAAGCACCCGTGTGGAATGATCCTTCCACCGGGGCACTCGATACACGGGCCAGAGTCTATCTCGAAATGAACTGCTCCAGTTGTCATCGTCCGAATGGCCTGGCCTTTACCTCTGGATTGGATCTGACCGCCGAACAGCGTAATCCCTTTCGTTTCGGTATCTTCAAAGCTCCGGTTGCCGCTGGGCGCGGTGTTGGTAATACTCGATTCGCCATTGTTCCAGGTAAGCCCGATGAGTCCATGATTTTCCACCGAATGAATTCAACCGATCCCGGAATACGGATGCCTATCGTTGGGAGAAATCTGGTGCATGAAGAGGGGGTTGCTTTGATTCGTGAATGGATTGCTCAAATGAAATATACCGACTTGACTCAGGCTCAAGAGCGGATTGATCGGAGAAGAATGGCCGTTCTTAAGATATTCAATGTTCATCGAGATGTTCCCCTGCTTCAATCGTCCTCATCCAGAGAATGAGATTCAAAAGTGTATTCCTTGGAATTGTAGGCTGTCTTCCATTTCTTGCCGGATGTGATCGTACGGTGTCGATTCAGAAGAAACCCGAGTTGCCGATTGTCGTGGATCTTGAGTCGAGACGTCCTGCAAAACTCCTTTCGGAATATGGTTTGTTCATAGATTTGAAGAATCAGGTTCCGAATGTAGGTGTCTTCCCTTACGAGCTGAATTCGACACACTTTGCAGATTATACCCGGTCGCGTCATTATTTGTATGTACCTCCGGGGACTCAAGCGGTGTATCAGAAGGTCGGGATTTTTAAGTTTCCTGTGGGGACTGTCCTGATTCAGACATTGTATTACTTGAATGATATCCGGGATGCTTCAAAGGGAGAAAAACAAATTGAAACACGTCTTCTGATTCACCAGAACAAAGGTTGGCTTGGTGTACCCTATGTGTGGAATGAGACAGGGGATGATGCCCGTCGTGCTGTTGCCGGCCGAAAAACTCCTGTTAGTTGGAAACACTTCGATGGATCAGATCGCGCGCATAATTTTGTGACGCCGAATATGAACCAATGCAAACAATGTCATGTCAACCGGGAGGTCATGGCGCCAATCGGTATGAAGGTCGAAAACCTGAATCGTGATGTGGAGTTTGTCCAAGGCACAAAAAACCAACTGAAGCATTGGGACGATTTGGGGTTAATAAATGACGTTCCATCAGATGTGGAAACAGGTTCCAAGTTTCCCGTGTGGAATGATCCTACCACCGGTGATGTTCTGTCAAGGGCACGGGCATGGTTGGAAGTGAACTGTGCTCATTGCCATAATCCGGAGGGTCCGGCGAATGTGACTGGGCTTGATCTTTCATACCACCAGGAAGATCCCGGCCGTTTTGGAGTTTACAAACCGCCGGTTGCTGCCGGTCGGGGGTCTCGTGGTCTTCGTTTCAGTATCGAACCAGGTAAGCCCGAAAAATCGTTTTTGTTGCATCGAATTCAGTCGACGGAATTGGGGGTCATGATGCCGACTTTGGGGCGGAAGCTTGTGGATGAAGAAGGCGCTTCCCTCATAGCTGATTGGATTCGGCAGATTGTGCCCGATAATGATGCTGAGCAGCGCATGCTCAATCCGATGGATACATTCAGGGATGCTTTGATATTTGAGGATGCGAAACTCGGTAGGAATCTGTTTTATTCGAAATATCTATGCGTCACCTGTCACACAGCTGATCAACCCGATGGTGGGAATATCGGTCCCAAGCTTAACGGGATCGGATCCCGGTTGCAACCGGAAGCCATTCTTGAGTCCATTGTCTCACCCAGTGCTAAAATCACCGAAGGATATGCCCCTATCCTTATCACCTATAATCAGGATGAAACAATTTCTGGCAGGATTGTTTTCGAAGATGAACATACGATAACCCTTGCTCTCCCTGATGGAACAAACCTGTCAATCGACAAAACCAAGATCACCAAAAGAGAAACATCAGACCAGTCCCCGATGCCTTCAATGGCCGGCTTGTTTACCGTGGAGGAAGCTGGAGCGTTGACGTCCTTCCTGGTATCTCTCACCGAGTAGGATTTATATGTCGGTGGTTGGAAGACACTTGTCACAGTTCACAAAATCAGAACTCAGTAGAATGGCTGAATCGAGAGATCGGAATTGCCAATTTGAAATCTCCATTGTTAAGTTCGTCGTATCTGAAGCTGGCCGCGCTGAGGCCGGAATATTAAAGAAATGCGTGCAGATTTCAATGATCCGGGGTCGACGCCCCCAGCTACAGGGGGTACGTATTTCTTCGTTTTTACCTTAGCCTAGCGGCAGTGACGCAGGTCCTCCCATTGACTGCCCGTTTTTCAGGGAGTTCTGTTTGGCATATGAAAGCTGCGTTTCCGTCTGATTTACTGAGTTCTGCAGAGTAACCCTGGAGGCGCGTTGGCGACATAACGCGAATGTTATAAACTTCTTCCGATTTCCATTTCGAAAGACGCTTGATCAATGCCGGGTTCCGACTGCGCTCATTAGAAGTTTGAAGAGGTTCCAATAGCAAGGCCGGTGATAAAGATCCAGTAGCCGCCAGCTGATCGGTTCCGGGTTTTGATGTGAGGGCAGCCAGATAGGTTTGGGAAACACTGTCAGCGGTCCTTCAAGAATACTTTTCTCGATGTCCTTCAGCATGTAGGCATTGTGAACCCAGCCGATGCCGCTTTTAACATCTTCAATCGAACTTCCTGGATGACCACCCCATGGAACACCCATCATGGCAAAGGCAATGCCAACCCAGTGATTGATGGCGATCACACCGTACTCCAGTTGATCCAGACAATCTTGGAATACTTGTTCGTTTTCTGTGTTCGCTCTGAACTTAGGATGAACTGTAATGCCTGCTCCCAAGGTTCCCCAGAGTTCTTCGTTGGCAAACCGTGTCGCTTTTTTCAGAAAATCTGAATCCGAATCTGCATCAAGAGCAACTTCGACACACACACAAACAAAAGATTCTTCCCGTAGGTAGAGACCGGCCGATTCGGGATCGAGATTACGAATTAATGTCCATGGTAACTCTGTTGCTGAATCCGAAATCGTTGTCTGAGGAGAGAATCGTTTGAAACGTTCCACTGCTCCCGGGTAGTAGGCATGGCGCGTAGGTGTTTTTCTCAACTCCTTTTCCAACTGGTTCATGAAAGTCTCTCTCTGGTTCCATTGGCGACGTGTTAAGATCACTTTGGTTGCGATGCAGTTAAAGGAAGCATTATTGACTATTGAAGCGGCAATGCTCTGGGCCTGGAAATTGAGTTGCCTTGCCGTATAGGGACCGGGCACGACTATCCATGGGGTGACATTGCCCAACTCACTGGTGATTTCTTTGGTGAGTAGGGGTTGCTTGAGTTGAAGTCGACTCTTTCGATCGGCTTCATCGGACCCCCAGACAATCGCATCATGAGAGGCAGTTGATCCGGTTACGTGTACTGAATCGACTAGTTCATGATGAATCGCTTTGGCTCCTACCTCGGCGTCTCCATAAATGATTTGAAAGAAACCTTCATCGATCAATGAAGCAAAGGCCTTGTAGAATATCGGTCCAAGATACTCGTTGACCGGATTCATCTTGAGAAGAACACATTTGTGTTCAAGAAACAATTTAGACAAGGTATCGGTTATAGGGATGCTTGATACATTGCCAGCTCCGAGGACCAGACAAATTCTGCCTTTCAGATCTTCCTTAGAATGTTCGCGCGGGCTAACTGTTTCTTGGAAATTCACCTTATCAACAGGTTCTTTAACTCGAACTTCAGCCTTGAATCCTCTGAAAAGCCAGGGGTCAAAGGTCTTCTTGTCCGGAACTACATTTACGCGCAACGCTCCGGTATCAGAGTGAGTGACAGGGCCAGGGAGACGAGGGCTTCCGTATCTATGATGGTGGGTTAAATTGATCAATAAAAGCTGAAGAAATCTAATCGTTGCCATCGGACCCCCTGTGACTTCCTCTGCTCTGAATGGGCTGCCAGATGGGATATGCTTTGCCTCGCAGGCTACTTTCACCCATTCTCTGGCATAGGTATTTACTCCGTCTATACAATCCCCGAGGAGTTGGATTCGAGCGGAAAGCGATGCGTTTGCAAATCGGTCCTTTGCTTGTTTCAATTCCTCAATTGCATTCTCAACTGAGTTGATTTTTTCCGGTCCAGTCATGCTGCTGTGAAGTGAATCGCTTTGGAAACGCATTAGAATTCTTACCCCTATGTTTGCTGATAGAGAGGAAGATAGCGTTCCTTGAGATAACGGATGAGAGAATCACTTGAAAGCTCTTTACCGGTAACTTTCTTCGTCAAGTTCATGAGGTCGCAACGTTTCCCTTCACAATGTACCTTTTCTCTTAACCAACTCAAAAGTCGGGTGAAGTCGCCATTGCTGAAATCGATTTCGATCCCGGGCAAGGCATCAAGAGCCGAGTACCAAAGCTGGGCGGCCAGCATGTTGCCTAGGCAGTAGCTGGGAAAGTAGCCAAATGCTCCACTGGACCAGTGCACGTCCTGAAGAACTCCCTCTACGTCACTGGTGGGACGAAGCCCGATGATTTTCTCGGCTTTTTCGTTCCAGAACGCTGGCAGGTCCACAACGTCCAGTTCCCCGGAAAACAGACACTTTTCCAACTCGAACCTAAGAATGATATGGAGGTTGTAAGTCACTTCATCTGAATCCACCCGGATGGGATTGAGGGAAACTCCATTGACCGCAAGGTAAAGTTGCTCGGAAGTTACGCCGGACAACTGCTCCGGAAAGGCCTCACGATAGAATGGCTCCCAGTAATCCCAGAATGATCGGCTTCGAGCGACCTGGTTTTCCCAAATACGGCTCTGTGATTCATGAACCCCCATGCCTGCTGCTGTTCCTAATCCGGTGCCCAGATGCTCGAGGGGAAGTCCCTGCTCGTAGAGACCATGGCCTGTTTCATGAATTGAACTGAAAAGTGAGTCCAGAGGATTGTCGACGAAATATCGTGTTGTCAGTCGAGTGTCTTCCCCGTTCCCGGAGCAGAATGGGTGGACCGCCACATCAAGTCGCCCCCGATCATAATCGAAGCCCAGGGATGCCGTCACGCGTTTGAGGAAGGCTTCCTGTTGTGCAATGGGAAATCCTTTGAACATACTGAGATTGGGTTTCACTGCTGAGCTGAGAATCTGTTTCACCAGAGGAACGATTTCTGATTTCAGTGAGTCAAAGAGTGTGCCGATCACCGAGGCCGTCATTCCGGGGTCGTGGTTGTCGATGTGATAGTCGTAGGCCTGAAGGCCGTCCAATCCGAAGAATCCCGCTTCCTCCCGCGCAAGCTCAAGTTGCGTCTTCAGAAAAGGTGCAAAAGAAACGAAGTCATCATTTTTCCGGGCTTCAACCCAGGCATGGTAGGCACGGCTCTGATGTTCGGCCCGGCGGGCAACAAACGCGGAAGGCAGCTTGACGGCTCGGTCAAAATTCCGTCTAGCCTCTTGAACAACGCATTGTTGCTCCGTGGTCAGGGCATTTGGATCCTGCTCCAGTGCATTCAACCAATCGTCGACCTGTGGATGAATCGATTCCCGATGAATCAAATCAGAAAGCGCAGATGATTGTGACGCGCGCGCCGCCGCACTTTTCTTTGGGAGGTTTACCTGCTCATCCCACCCGAGCAGATCCAGTGCTGAATTGAGGTAATGAAGGCGTTTTAGTTCTGAAACAAGTTTCTGATATGACATATTCCATGTATGAGATGTTTGATTGGTTCGCCGGGAATGTTCGCCTCACGGTCATTCTGTTAAGGATAAAAATAACATTCTTGTCCAGTTAATCCTCGGCTTCCTCCTCATTCAAAGCGGCGACTCCGGCGCGCGCACTTCATAACCTACCGGAGCATCAGAGTTCTTTAGGCAAACGCGTCAGCGGTCTGGATTGCGGTCGACGGAGTCGCCACATTCCTGTGAATGACCGATCAGGCATAACCGAAGACAGGCCGGCGCTCTCCCCACTGCCATTCGGTTAAGAAATCAGGCACCCCTGAAGCTGGGGGCGTCGACCCCGGATCATTGAAATCGGCATTCATTTCTTCCATTTACCGGCCTCGGCGCGGCCAGCTTCAGGGATGGCGGTGTTAAAAAACCTGCGGAAAATCCTTAACCGAATGGCAGTGGCGCTCTGCCTCCCACTGACATCCTTGAAAGGATGCTTTCTAAACAAGAAAGGGGAGGTCATGACAGATCCAGTGGACCATCGACCGAGAATTTTTCGGTTCCGAAGGATTGAAGTTTTTCGTCTCCCATGGCGTGAGCCAGGGACAACCAGAGTCGGTTGTGGGGAACTCCCTTGAAATCGAGAGCCCGATTGGTTTTGAAACCGGCCCCACCGCCGATCAGCACAAAAGGAATATTGGATAAGGTATGAGAGTTTCCTTTGCCGAGTTCGTTGACCCAGATGATCTGAGTGTGGTCCAGCATATTACCCCCAACTCTTCCCGGTTCTGGAGTATCAGCCAGTCGTTTCACAAGATAAGCCAATTCACCGGCGAACCAGAGATTTATACGCTTGAGCTTCTCATAGGCTTTCAGGTTTTTATCCGGTTCATGAGAAAGGGAATGATGTCCTTCCTGAACGTCGAGCCACCGCATACGGGCTTGGCCGACTGAACGCATGTACTGAAGACTGGCAACCCGGGTCATGTCGTTGGCCAGAGCATTGACCAGTAGGTCGATCTGCATGCGGCTGATAGCCGGTGTATTATCGTTGACCAGTTCGATATCCGGATCAACCTCTGGCTCAGGGTGTGTGAGTTCGTTCTGATTCCTGGCAGCCTCTATGTCTTGTTCCAATTTTCGGACGAGTTGCATGTGCTCTTCGAGCAGAGCGCGATCTTCCGAACTGAGTTTTCTGGTTGCCCGACGTAAGTCTTCACGGACATAGTCCAGAATCCCGGCGATGCTTTCCCGGTCCTGGGCACCTCCGTAAAGTTTTTGGAACATTTGTCCCGGATTGTCTAACGGGGCGATCGGCTTGTCATCTCCGGCGTAGCACATACGGGTCCAGGGATCGGCCCGATTGGGAACGGCAACACCGAATTCCAGGGAACCGAACCGAGTTCGGGTTTCCTTACGGGATTGAAAAAAGTTGCGGATCTGCTGGTCGATCGAGAGGCCACTTGCCCAGCCGGCGGGAGTATCAGAACCGCCCTGAATATTTCCTGGATTCAGTTCGGTTGCGGTAAGGAGGCAGGACATGCCCCGCATATGGCCGTCTCCGTCTCCGCGGATCTTGTTATTGACTCCCTTCAGCAGCAGCATTTGCTCGCGGTAGGGGTCGAGCGGTCTGAGAATGGATTTGATTTCCAATGGGATGTCGGCGCCGAACTGGTTTGGCCACAACTCTTTCGGTAGTGTGCCGTTAGGCGAGAACATGATAACCAGTCGTTTTCGGGAAAGGGCGGCCGTGTTGCTGCTATTTGCAGCTCTAAGGCTGGGAAGTCCTGCGAGAAAAGGAAGAGCGGCAGCGCCGATGCCTAATTCACGGAGAAAATCACGGCGGTTGTAATGGGAGAGTGTCATGGCTTCGATTCGCTTAGGGTCAATTCGGTCTGACGATGGCCAGTTGCGAGTACAGCAATATCAGACACAAGACTCTGAATGTTGAAGTTGTTTTCCGCAAACTTTTTTCGCAACTGATCCACGGAATAGGGCCCGTAGGCATAAGGGGACTGCATAACCAAATGATGGAACATCTGGGTGACGAATGCCTTGTGAGCGGATTCATTTGAAACCGCGAAATCGGCGATATCCCGAGCGCTCTGGACTTCCAGAGTGTCTCCGGATTCGGTAATGTATTCGCTTAGGCTGTTGACCGGCTTGTTGTTGTCACGAGTACGCCAACGTCCGACGGCATCAAAATTCTCCAAGGCAAAACCCAGTGGATTGATAAAGGAATGACAGGCCATGCAGGTGGTATCCCGGGTCAGCTTGGTGATCTTCTCGCGCATGGTGAAATCCGGTGCGAATTCTTCATTTTTGAAGGCGACTGCCTTCGGAGGTGGCCTGAGACCACGTCCCATGATATTGCGGGTTAGAAAAACGCCGCGGTGGATGGGGGAGCTATTGTTGTGATAGGCAAAAGCGCTCAAAAGGTAGGGGTGGGTGAGCACACCTGCCCGGCGCTCAGGTGAGAACACTACGGGCTCGAAATCGGCAATGGGTGGGGCATCTGATTCCGGTTTCGATTTTGGGTGTTCCGAATTTTCGTCATCGGGGTGGTAAAGATCGAGTAGAGATTCATTGAGAAGCAGATGGTCTGCTAGTAACAGTTGTCTGTAATCCGATTCCTCACTCCAGACAGTCTGTTCAAGGAACAGGTTGAGAGAATAGCGAAGATCTGAGATGGTGGTCTCATCATATTCGGGAAACATGTCCTTGTCTTTCGCTAAGTCCCGTTCTTCAAGTTCCAGCCAATGATTAAAGAATCGCTGTAACTTGGTCCGGGTTCGTGGATTGTTCATCATCCGGTGAGCCTGTGATGTGATTTGTTCTGAGGTTGTGAGCTTCCCGTTGCGTGCGGCGTTAATCAGTGTTTGATCGGGGATTGAATCCCAAAGCGCGAATGAGAGTTTCGCAGCGATGACGAAATCATTGGGTGTGTCCTCAGTGGCGGGCAGATTGGTGTAGAGAAAGCTCGGTGATTTGAGGATGAGAAGGACTGCCCAACGGACGGCCGCTTCAGGGTTGGCTGCTTTTGAAAATAGAGATTCACGATACATTTGGTCTTCATCGCGTGTTAGAGGGCGACGAAAAGCAAGGGTGGCAAAGCGGATGACAAAATCTTTCAGAAGATCTTTGGTTTCTGTTGTGTCTTTTCTGTATCCGGCGAGCAATGGCAGCCGGTTGATGATTTCGACGGCGGAAGCAAGGGCTGCATGGGTTGTTGCCGAATGCCATTCCTGAGAAATCGCATTGCCGCGCTCATAACCTAGACTGCGGTCATCTGCAGGAAATGGTGTTTCGACAACAAACGTTCTTGAGGCCGGCGCTGTACTTGAAAAGTGATGGTCAAAGACGGACCAGGCTCCATGGGGTCGTTTCCATTCCATCTTGATGGAGGCTGTTTTTTCTTTATACTTGAAGAATTCAAGACGCAGTGGGTATCGGTGTCCTCCCAGCAGGAAGACCCTTGCCGAATGCTTCCGCATTTTTCCCGAACTGACCCAGCCGTCTATCAGGGCAGCCTGACCTGCCAGGGAACTGTCGTCCCGCAATTTACCACGTTTGCCCGTGTTTTCACTGTTAAGGTAGAGTCGAATACCGTTTTGAGTGTGGATGCGGAACTCGTAATAGCCTGTTTCCTCAGCCTTGAGAGACCCGTCCCAAGTGATCGAGAATTGATCGGCGGTGATGGCCTCGGTAGGGCTCCCTTCGCCAAAATCGAAGTCAATGTAGCGATCGTTCCGTTCCAAATGCAGTTTGTTCGCTTTACTCATGCCTTTGGACTGAAAATACCTTGCTTGAAGTCCAGCCTCGATTGAGTCTGAAGAAGCAGTTTTATCATCCGATTTCTTTTTCCCGGATAGTTTGCCGGCAGGAGGAGTGAAGTGACCAATTAGGTCGGCGACCGCATTTCTGTATTGCGGGACCGTCAATCGGGACAGTTCGATACGAGGATTAAGTCCCTTCTTCATTCGAGCTTTTATAGAATAGAACTCGTGGAAAATGTATTCCGCCACTTGGTGGGCTTCTTCGCCGACACAGTTTTCCGGTTCATCTTCGGGCATCGTACGCCTGATTAGGCGTGTCAGTGCCTTGATGGAACGGTCACCAAACAGTGGTTCGTCATATTCGGCGTCAACTCCCTGGCCATCGCTACCGTGACAATTCGCGCATTTTTCTTTATAAATAGATGCCCCGGAGTCGTTTAGGACAACGGGCGTCTCCGGGATAGCGTCGGCAGCCAATAAAGACGCAGGAGCAGGGGCTGCCCAGAGGAGGATCAACATCAAGAATGAAAATAGCCTGATGAGTTGGGTTTTGCCGCGTTGTTTATTCGCATTTGTGTAATGCATAGAGGGTATTTTTTACCACGGACTCCCCAAACTGGCAATCAAAGGATGAAGGGGCTTTTACTGAAAGAATCGCATGCTCAAGAACTTTCAGATGTTTTAAGGTAGGCAGCGCTGTCCTCAGTGCGTCGAATGCAAGGATAGCATTGGCCAAATCGCGGCGTTCGGGGACAGCCCTCCCTGCCAAAATTATTGATGCGTATTCCTACTGGAAACTGTTATCTACTTTAAGTAATCTGAGTTTCTAATGCCATGTTCTCGATCGATTTTTTCGAATTCTTTGCTGTTTCGAAGCCATTGTTACGTTTTGATGGGTATGTTTCTTTGGGTGTTTTCCATCCGGGCTGACGTCCGATTATCAGAAATTTTCGGTTCGCGAATGATGGTTCAGCGTGACAAACCGTTGATTGTGTGGGGGAAAGCTGACCCAGATGAGGCGGTCAGTGTGACATTTTCTGAACAAATCAGGGCGACGGTTGCCGACCGGAAGGGTCGTTGGCAGGTGACATTTGATCCGGTTGCCTTTGATCCGGAGTTGCCGGCCCGCAGCCTGAACATCAACGGCAAGAACCAAATCACCATTAATGACGTTGTGGTTGGAGACCTATGGCTTTGGGCGGGCGAAAATACACCGAATTACCCGACGAAGGATTCCGATGAACTAGTCAATCAATCCGGTTCATCGGATCACCCAAGTCTGCATTGGTTTGCCATGGACTCTGT
>LWDU01038984.1_pt2 | contig 12754 bp, 11 predicted proteins | sample 727161 | NCBI WGS metagenome assembly LWDU01 (sample SAMN04566230, study PRJNA314399) | hydrothermal vent metagenome | isolation source: deep sea hydrothermal plume seawater | place: Mexico: Gulf of California, Guaymas Basin | collected 2004-07-11 | reverse complement strand
GTAGAGATATCTTTTCGGATGGAATCCGCATGACTTTCTTCGACAAGAAATTTGAGTTCGAGTCGCTCGAATTTTGTTTGAAAGCTTGGCATTACTTTCGACCCCATATGCTTCGAATTTCTTTTGAAATCTATTCGGACATCGGTCGACGCAGGTCGCTTCCGAGGTCTGACTTGTGTCAGCTCATCTCAATTTTCTTGAATACCAGAACCACCCATACCCATGACCCACGCTGCTCAATGCAGCGCGAATTTCTCCTACTCAAATGCTCGAAACAAGCCCCTCTCGTACTCCATCGGGCTCCACGAAACTTCCCCAAGCCTCCCGGCGGTAGAGGCCGGCGACAGAGGCGTATAGAGGCGATAGGTAGTGAGAAACCTGCGTCCAGTTTTGTTGGTCTTTTCCTACCTTACACGTGTCGCATTAAGGCAGTCTGAAGACGGAAGTATGCTGGGGACCGACTGCCCGAAGATTTCCATAACAGCGGACGGAATCACCGGATTAACCCCGGGAATTCGAGCGTTTATTAAGAAGAAAGCGGTTATTTACTTACGCCGAAGTCTGCCTAATGCTTTCTCAAAGTTTCCGCTCAAGCGCTCGCCGGGGTCCGGTTGGTTTCCGGTAGCGATGGCGGTCAGCACACGACGGGATCACGTGCGGACAATATGTGGAACCGGCCGACCCCAATGGAGAGGGATGCAGGACCGATTGGTGCGAAAAACAGCCTGGACGGAGAACACCGACCAAGCCAGGCGGACCCTCTGGCCAAAATGAACCCGCTGGATGCGCCTACGAACCGCGAGAAATTCGATGGCGTCCTGGGCTAGGACCTGGATATTCGCTCTGCTGACGCTCAATCTCCTGCACCGACCGATTCGCATAGGTGACCAAGGCGAATGACATCAACGAGACAACCACTCCACCGAGGCCGATTGATTCACCGAGGAGTTGAGTAATCAGGGTCACTGCCGAACGGTGCCCATAGTGCTGGGGGTAGATCCGTCGGAGGGGCTCCTCATGATCCCCGCTATGGCTGCACCCATGAGATTCACGGCTTGGGAATTGCGCTTCGACCAATCTGCAGGTGTACCTTCGGGAAATCGAATCCGATTCACCAGATCTTCGGCGACAGTCCTGAAAACTTGGCTCTCGCACTCGTCGTCGGACGTTTCGGGCCAGTTCTCATGCTGAACGGCAAGTGCTTCTAGGGTGACCGGACCCACCGCATGAAGCCCTCGAAGTGCATGGAGGCAATCGCAGCAAACCACGGCGTCGTGATCCTCGAGGGCGAATTGGCCGACCGGGAGTCCGTATCGGCGATAGGCCTCAAAGGGTTGCGCGCCACAATATCCGCATTCGTTCTCAAAATCCCAACCCGCACCCAATGCCTGAACCTTCACCGCCCTGCTCTCCTCTTTCTGACTCGGATCGACCCGTCGTTTTCACCTATCCGGGTGTTTCCTACTGTCTCTCTTCCTCTGCAACTGCAGTAAACATGCCACCCGTGTAGGCCAAATTACGGGCTGCCCTCTGGGGGATCGAGGCCTAGGCTCTTGAATTGAAACAACCCTCCGGTCGATACCGACCGGATCGGCAGCGAAAATCGAATGCGCTGCCGGGCCTAGGGATCCCCGGCCACCGCGGAGCACCGGGAACTCGCGAACAAACTCTCAGGCGTGATCGCGTGCCAGATGGAACGGACGCTCGGAATGCAGTTCAGCGAGCGTCTTCCCGCCTCTCACTACCCAGGGCCGGTTGTCGTAGACCTCCCCGGTCACCTCGTTGTGCTGATCACCTCGGCAATACTGGATGACCCAGGAGCGGCGCTGCCGGTCGTGAGTTTGGTTGCCCAAAGTCTGATGGACGAGGAGGGAGGAAAAAATCAGCAGTTCCCCTTCACCCACATCGAGAGGCACCGCCGCCCCCGTGTCCAACCCCTCGGCGGGGATGACAGCATGCACCCCCTCCCACCGGTGCTCTTGCTGTCCCGCGGTGTGGGTGCCCGGAATCACTTCAAGACCGCCATTCGCCTGCTCCGAATGATCCAGCGCCAGCCAACACGTCAAAAACTCCTGGGTTCGGCCGCGTTGGTAGCCGTTGTCTTGATGCCACGCGATAGGGCTCCCCGCCCCCGGCGGTTTATTGATCCCCTGGTCCCACCAAAAACGAACCTCTTCGCCCAGGATCTGCTCCGCGACCGCGACGAGCCGAGGATGCAAAATGAACTTCTGCAATTCCGGACTACGAAAGTTGAGCATGGCCCGGTAGGGGAAAAAACCTTCCTCCTCGTTTCCCAGAACCTGAACCTCGCTCCGGACGAGTCGATCATACTCCCTTGAGATCGTGGCGAGTTCCTTCGCATCAAAGACAGTCCCCAGATTCAAATAGCCCTGGATTCGAAACGTTTCGATATCTTGTTTAAGCAGCTTCATGGAACCTCCTCGTTTTTGCGGCCGGGAAGTACCGAGCTCAGACCGTTTCTGGAACTTCCTGCAGTGCCGTACCGCGACCTGTCAGGCTTCGAGCCAGGCCGTAAAGACCGAGGCCAATGGGGCCGAGCATGAGTGTAAATAAGAGACAGACCACAACCCAGCCGTGGGGAATTCCGCGTCGACGTGCATCGCGAACCTCCCAAGCACCCACAAAAAGATCAAAAACCAAGTAGTGGAGCCACCCGGCCAGGGCCGACCAGGGATTCGTGAAAAGCAGCATCACGCCGGCAAGGCTCGAAAAACTCGCGTCTTCGTCGGCCCCGGGAGCGCCACTGATCAACGAAAGCAAATAGATCGAGGCGACTACGAGCGGAATCCAGAATGAATGAACAATTCGCTCGGTCCAAGCCCAGCCCGGCGCAAAAATCAGCATCAGCCAGCCCAGAAGGATTCCATTGTTGGAAATCAAAAAGACATTTTCGGGGGTCAAGATCCGTTCCCTCCTCGGGCCGATCGAAAATTAGACTCGATCGTAGCCGAACCGTACCCTTGACAGAAGAACCGAGTCCCCCGCCCAGATTGAGCTGATCGGCGCTAACCTCCCCTCGTGAACCCGCTGATTTATGCCGTTTCGATCGTACTCATCCTGGGGATCGGTCTTCTGTACGCCTATTTCTCGATCTAGCCTCCGTCGGAGTGGGCAGACAACTGCCTCGTGCTGCCCCGCCGACAACCATTCTGCGCTCAAACTTTCTGAAATCACGATTTGAATGCTTTCGAGCCGGGCATCGAGCACAACTCCGGGTATTCTCCCCCCCCCATGATTTCAGTCTCCGGTCTCGGAAAACACTATGGTGACCAGACGCTCTTCGAAGGCGCGTCGATTCAATTCAATGCCGGCGAACGGTATGGAATCGTCGGAGCAAATGGCTGCGGAAAATCCACCCTCCTCAAGATTATCAGCCGCCAGGAGACGGCCAGCGAGGGAGAAGTCAACATCCCGAAGCGTATTTCCCTCGGTGTTCTGAAGCAGGATCATTTCGAGTACGAAACCATTCGGATTCTCGACGTCGTCATGATGGGCAACAAGGCGCTCTGGGAGGCCATGGCGGAAAAAGAGACCATCCTCGCCCACGCCGAAAAGAACTTCGACGGCGAGCGTTATGCCGAGCTCGAAGACATCATCCTTCAAGGCGACGGCTACACCCTTGAATCCCGAGCGGGGGAAATCCTTGAAGGACTCGGCATCGAATCGGAGATCCATCAACAACCCCTATCCACTCTTTCGGGGGGATTCAAGCTCCGAGTTTTGCTTGCCCAGGTTCTGGCTTCAGAGCCCGATGTACTGCTCCTCGACGAACCTACGAACCATCTCGACATTCTCTCCATCCGCTGGCTCGAGCGGTTCCTCGATCAGTTCAGAGGCGCAGCCTTGATGGTCTCCCACGACCACCGTTTTCTGGACAACGTGGCCACGGTCATCGTCGACCTCGACTACTCCACAGCGAAATCCTATCCAGGAAATTATCAGAATTTCGTTCGGTCCAAAGTTGAAGAGCGCGATCGACGCGAAAAAGAGATAGAAAAACGCGAAACCCAGATTGCCGATCACAAAGCATTCGTTGAGCGATTCCGTGCAAAGGCAAGTAAGGCCCGGCAAGCTCAGAGCAAACTAAAGGCAATCGATCGTATTGAAATTGGATCTCTCCCGGAAACAACCCGTCGCTACCCCAAATTTCGCTTCAAGCAGAGAAGGCCGAGCGGTCGACAGGTTCTAGAGCTCGCCGGAATTACCAAGAGCTACGGCGAAAAGAGCGTTCTTGAGGGCGTCGGACTGACCGTCATGCGCGGCGAACGCGTTGCCATCATCGGCCCCAACGGGATTGGGAAATCGACCCTTCTGAAAATCGCCATGGGCGAAGCGGCTCAGGACTCGGGTACGGTCGAGTGGGGCTATGAAACCTACCCGGGCTATTTTGCCCAGGATCACAAGGAGCAAATCGGTAGCCACGGACAGACTATCGAATCATGGCTGGGCTCGTTCTGTCCCGCCCAGGGTATCGGCTACGTAAAAGGCCAACTGGCCGCGGTCCTTTTTTCTGGCGATGAGTCGGAGAAAAAACTGGAAGCGTTGTCGGGTGGTGAAGCGGCCCGGCTCATTTTCGCTCGACATGTCGTCGAAAGCCCAAACGTTCTGGTTTTGGATGAGCCCACCAACCATCTCGACCTCGAAGCCATCGAGGCCCTGGTTGCCGCGCTCAAAGGATACGACGGAAGCCTTGTATTCGTGTCCCACGATCGGTGGTTCGTGAGCGAATTGGCCACGCGAATCATCGAAATTACCCGTGAGGGGATCAACGACTTTCCCGGGACGTACGAAGAATACCTTGCGCGAAGCGGGGACGATCATCTTGACAGCCAGGCCGTGCTCCGGCAAGCCCGCTCCAAGAAGCCCAAAGCGCGAGCCAACCCAGGGGAAAATCGAAAGTCGCGTTCGGGACCCTCGCCCGCTCGGCAACTCAAGAAGATAGACGCCCAACTCGTTGAACTGACCGAAAGAGTCGCGGTGGCGGAGGCCCGCATCGAAGCCCTGAACGCTCAGTTTTGTCAAGAGAACTACTACAAGAACACCCCTCCCGAAGAGAACGCTGCCCTGCAGGCCGAGCAGCGAATGCTAATCGAAGAGGTCCGTCTATTCATGCTCGATTGGGAGGCACTGGAACAGCAGGGCGAAGAATTGCGCGAGGAGATCGAGGCGAGCGCGTAGGCGCTGGCCGCGAAGGCGGCAAACCCAAACGCGGCCAGGCACTCTCCGAACTGGGCCAGGCACTCTCCTAACAGAATGTCGCCCAACAGAATGTCGCTTAATGGACCCCTGATACCTTGCTCGCCGAAGCCACGGTGATTTGCAGGCAGCCCGTAGCGAGAAGGTCCTGGAGATCGACCGCTCGGCGATCCAGGTCGGCGAAGTCACGACCGACTCCCGAAATTGGGCTCGGATCGGGAATCGGCGACGACCCGGTTCCGGTCAGGAATCGAGACAACCGCGCTGGACTTCCTCCCGGCGAATTCGGATCAACGTGATAGAAGGGCGGGTCGAAACCGGGGTCGATCGCATCAGCACCGTGGCACCCCGAGCAGGTATTGAGCGACAAGTTGAAACGAATGTCATCATTCGTGCATCCACCCGAAGGAAACCCCGCGATACCGGGCGCCCAGAAGTGAGTATTGGGGAAGAAATCCGCTCGGCCCGCCAGAAATGGCATCGACATCCAGGTATTCGGCACGACGTGCTCTTGGTTGCAGATATCCGCCAGATTCGAGTTGATATAATTCTCGAGCACGGGCTGAAGAGCCGGGTCGGCCGTAAAATTTCGGTCGGGCGTCTGCTTCGTCGTATCCATGCGCAGTACGTTCTGAAAGGGCGTACCGAAGGGCATCGGCTGCAATGTAAACTCTCGCAGCTCCCACGGATTGCCCATCACTATTTCACTGGTGCGAAGTTGCCCGATTGAACTGCCATTGGGTTCTCCAAGTGCTGCTCCTGCCGAGATCACCGGATCCGTGATCGACTGCAACTGGGCAAGGTATCCCGGCGAAGCCGGAAAAGCTGGATTCAATAGATCCAGATCCTCCCACTCCTGAGCGTAGTTGAGTACCTCGCTACAGGTATTCACATGGACCGTATACTCAAAGATTGCGGTCATCCGACTGGGCGTACACGAATTCATTTCCAGCAGTCCGAAGACAAAACGCAGTTCTCCCGCGCTCGAAGTGCTTGAGCCATATCCCACCGCGTCGCGCAGATCCACGCGATTGACGATGGCCAAGAGCCGAAAAGGAGCTTGGTCCATATCCAGAGTGCCGAGACTGGTTACCGGCCAAGGGCCCACGATCGCCGAGAGCAAACCCGCCTGACGCTCTGGAACGATGTCGTCATTGACGACCCAGTCGCCGGTCGCGCTCCCGCCGTTGATGGGATCGAAGTTCTGGGCCCATCCGCTCAGCCACTGTCGCACAAAGAGATCGAGCGGAATTCCGGTTCCTGCAGTATTCGCCATCTCGCTCATAAGCGTCTTGAAACTCCATGCGCCGTTGGGGTTGCCCGTGAGGCCATCTCCATCGGTATCGCAAGGATCAAAGGTTCGCGACGGATCGGCAATCACGCTCAGGTCGCGCACCATGAGGGCGCGTTCGGGGTCGACCGTCGCTGGCATCGCGGAAGCCGGAACCAGGGAAATAGTCGTGGGCGAAGTCAAACTCGCCAGTTCGGCGCTAAGGACAGGAATTTTCTTTCCTACGAGTTGCCGACCTGAAAACTCGAGCAAGTCGGACCTCTCTTCGGTGAATGCACTGGCCAAAAGATCCCGGGTTTTTCGTCTTTGATAATTCTCGAAGTCGAAATCGACTCGGGCCGTATAGATCCCGTCGCCGGCAAACTGATCCTCATTGAGACCAGTGTCGCTGAGCACGAACACGGTCTGGGAATCAACGCGGAAAGGGATTCGGGTGGGCGCCTTGAAACCATCGCGAAATGTGACACGCAAGAGCGCGTTCTGTCGGCGGCTCAGAGTGTGCAGGATTTCGAGGTCTGCGGTTTCCACCGGCGGCGGGTTTTTGACGAATTTGTCGGAGAATTTAATTTCTTGGGGAAGCGGCTCCATGGAGAACTCCACCGATCGGACGACGGGGAGACCATTCGAGCGTCGCAGAACGGAAACCGTCAGGCCGTTGGAAGCTTCGAGCCCCTGTCCAGGTGAGAGCGTCGCGGTGAAGGCTTCGCCGCTCGCGACTACGGTCAGGGGCGCACCGTTGATCTGCGCCTCGAGGGTCGCGGGGTCAAAGAGAACATCGGAAACCTGGATTTCCACCGAAAACTTTTCCACATCCCGGATCAACTGGCCCTGTTCGGGCGAGGTCACAACGAATGGGTTGGGCGCCTCGAGGCAAGCTGTGAAAAAAAACATCCAAGTTGCACTCCAAAATCCGATCGAACAACATCGCATCAGCATCTAAAGACTCCTAATTCCTTGAGGGATCGAAGCAAGAGAAAAATCGCGACGGCCGGATGAACTGCTACGATCCATCCCGTACCGACGACCGAGCGTCTCCAGCGTTTCCGACGGGCGACGACTGACATTGCGCAGGTCGATCGAATCTGAAATGAGAGGCATCGACTTTTTCGCGATTCTTTGTTCGGGCGAGTGAGCCCGTGGCGAGAGAGTCGGCGTGAAGTCCAGATTCGGATCAAAAATTCGAACCTACTTTCTCGAGGCTCTGAGGGTCCGGGAGCCAGAGACCCAGGCCTGTGCGAAGCTGAATTGGGGAGAACCTCGAGTTGGCAGCCAAAAAAGTCGATATGCGGGGCAAGACCGTTCTCTTGACCGGATTCACCGCCGGGCTTGGCAGAGCTGCGGCTTTTGCTTTGGCGGAAATGGGGGCAGACCTCTACCTTCTTGCGCGCAATGCGGAAAAGGGAAATCGAACCCTCGATGCCATTCGCCAACTGTTTCCCCAGGCGAATCTGGAATTAGGCGTCGGAGATATCGGTAGTATGAACGACGTCCGGCGAATGTCCGCTGAATTCCTAGCCAGTCACGAGACTCTGGATGTGCTCTTTAACAACGCGGGCGTCGTCAACCAACAACGCCGCACCACAGCGGACGGCTACGAGGAAACCTTTGCGGTCAATCACCTCGGCCACTTTCTCCTGACCCACCTTCTGCTCGAAAATTTGCGCAAGAGCGAATCCGGGCGCGTCGTTTCAACCGCTTCGGGGGCTCATCGGTTCGGGGGCGGACTCGATTTCCGTGATCTTCAATCGGTGGAGAACTACAGCACCTTTGGCGCGTACGGGCGTTCGAAACTCGCCAACATTCTCTTCACCCGCGAGTTGGCGCGTCGCGAAGCTGGATCGGGTATTACCGCAAATTGTTTCCATCCGGGCTTCGTGGGAAGCGACTTCAGCAAGAACAACGGGGTTTGGGCTCGCATCATGATGACCCTGGGCGCACCGCTGGCGAGAACCCCCGAAAAAGGCGCGGAAACCGGAGTCTACCTGTGCACCTCTGCCGAAGTTCAAAACATTTCCGGAGCTTATTTCTGCGACATGAGGGCCATAGAGCCCTCGGCCAAGGTTTTCTCCTCGGGAGACGCCGAAAGGCTTTGGGACATCAGTCTGGATCTCGCGGGCGTTGCCGAGCCAAGCTCCATCAGCCAGCCTTAAGCGGTGCGCACCGGTAGAGAGAACGCTACTCCTAGGACATGAGCTCAACCGATCCCGCCCAGATCTCTCCCCGCCTCTTCGCCCTCATCAACGCTGGCCTCTGCAGCGCTGCCGTCGGGTTCCTCGTTTGGCTGATCTACTTTCACGAGGGTTCGTCCGGCCCGACCGACTCGAATCTTCCAGCATTTAACGCTCTCTTAAACTCCATTAGCGCCGGGCTCCTGCTGGCGGGCTTGCGCGCGATCAAAAAGGGGAAACGGGCGCTCCACAAGCAGTTGATGCTGAGCGCGCTGGTCTTTTCCGGACTCTTCCTGGTCAATTACATCTATTACCACTACAGCCAAGGAGACACGCTGTTCCAAGGCCAAGGCGCCGTTCGGCCGATCTACTTTGCCCTACTGATCAGCCACGTAGTTCTGTCCATCGTGGTTCTCCCGATGATCCTGACTTCGGTCTATTTCGCCCTCACCGAACGCTTCGCCAGCCATAAGCGGCTCTCCCGATGGACGTGGGCCGGTTGGATGTACGTCTCAGTGACCGGGGTTCTTGTCTACCTGATGCTGCACGTAGTCGATTGGACTGGCTAGCCCATATACGCCTGCCCGCCGTCCACCGCAATGCTCTGTCCGTTTACGTAGGCGCATTCTTCCGAGCATAACGTCGCGACAAAACGACCGATGTCCTCTTCACATTCACCCACCCGGCCCATGGGAATCGTCGCGATGAAGGCCGCCGACTCCTCGGGGTTGTTTTCAATCCACCATTTGAGCCCAGGCGATTTGGCGTGGGGCAAAACAACGTTGGCGCGAATACCATCCATCGCCCACTCGCTGGCCGCCCCCCGAGTCAAGGCCCGGATGGCCTCCTTGACTGCCGCGTAGGCGCTGTAACCCGTAGCGTCCCAGCGTTTTGCGGCAGTGCTCGCCAGGTTGACGATGCTCCCACCCCCCTTGAGATGAGGATGACAAAGCTTCATCAAGCGCAGTGTCGCCAACGGACCGGATTGCCAGCCCGCTTCGAAACTCTCTTCGCTTACATCGTTGAGCGGACCCAGGGGCACTTCCTGAGCGTTGTTGATCAGAATGTCGATGGTTCCAAATTCTTCCAGGGTGGCCTGAACCGCTAACTGCAGGGATTCGAGAACTTTGACATCACACTCCACCGCCAGGGCTTTACCTCCAATTTCGGCGATCAACTGGGCAGTCGCATCACACTTCGACACGGTCCTTCCCACCACCGCAACCTTCGCCCCTTTCCGAGCCAGGGCAAGAGCAATACCCTGGCCGACTCCCTGCCCGCCACCAGTAACGAGCGCAACTTTTCCACTCAACATGATTCTCTCCTGAATGCTTTGCGGAAAACGGTTCCCGCGTCCCCGAACGAAATTTCAGTCTTCGCTCAGCGTGTTACTTCCCTGCAAGAAACCCTCGAGCATTCGATCGTGGCGACTCGTATCGCTGGGCCCCACCGGCCGGGCATAGGGCGGCCATTTGGGTTTGAGGCCTGAGGGCTGGTCGCCCATGACCGTAACGCGCTTAATGATTCGTTCCCCCTCAAAATCGTTCAGTACGCTGTGCTGGGTGCACCGGTTATCCCACATCGCCAATGTACCCGGTTGCCATCGATAGCGGACGTGGAATCGCGGACGCGATATCCAACGATAAAGATAGGCGAGCAGATGAGCGCTCTCCCCCACGCTCAATTCGACGATTCGGCGGGTAAAATGCTCGTTGACAAAGAGAACCTTGCGTCCTGTTTCCGGATGTACTCTGACCATGGGGTGAATACACATGGTCTCGGGACGCCCATGAGGCTCCGCGTTATGCAGGGCCGAGAGTCCCTCGCAGAGTTCTCTTAGAGGTGGCGACAACTCCTCAAAAGCCAGATATAGATTCGCCCAAAGTGTATCTCCACCCAGATCCGGGCATTTGATCATCTGGAGAATCGAGTAGAGGGCTGGGCTCGGAAGAAAGCTGAGGTCGCTGTGCCACTCGTCCGCCACGCCTCCGCGGCTGGCCTTCAAAATAAAGAGCCGCTGGTCCTCCTGGTCATTTTCGAGATGCGGGTGGCCCTGCAGTTCTCCAAATTGTTGGCCAAAGGCAACGTGCTCTTCGTTGCTCAGATTCTGGTTCGGGAAAAAGAGAACCTGATGCTCCCAGAGCAAACGTTCGATTTCCTGCGTGGATTCTGCATTCACTGAGCCCAGCTCGATGCCGCGAACTTCTGCCCCCAGGGCACTGGACACACGATCGACTTGCAGAGTACTCGCCATAGAATCCTACTCCTGCTTTTCTGCCCGAAGCAAGGCCTCGCGCGGGGATTCCCGCTTCGGAGCCGAGAAATCAGCGCCCCTCGAAGACCGGAGTTCTTTTGTCCACGAAAGCCTTGACGGCCGACCGGTGATCTTTAGTGAGCGAAGTATGGACATGGTGGGTGGCCTCGAGATCGAGGCATTCGCCCATTTCTCCCCCGATCGCCCGAGCGATATTTTCTTTCATGTACCGAAACGCCACCGTAGGGCCGTTGGCGATTCGGCGAGCAAGCTTCATCGTTTCCTCTTCAAGTTCGGCGGCTGGAACGACCCAATTGACCAATCCCAACTCTTCGGCGCGGTGGGCGTCGATCTTCTCGGACAGGTAGTAGAGTTGTCGGGTTCTCGCGGCCCCAATCAAGCCTGTCATGAAAAAACTTCCACCCCAGTCTCCACTGAACCCTATGTTGGCGAACGCGGTGGTCATAATCGCATTGTCGGCGGCAATTCGCAGGTCACAAGCCAGCGCGAGGCCGAGGCCCGCCCCCGCTGCAGCCCCGGGCAACATGGCGATGACTGGTTTCGGCATTTCGTAAATCCGCCCCGCTGTTCCACGCTGGGCAAGTCTCTGCATATGAATCGCTTCGTCGATCCCCCCTCCGCCTCCGCCCGAGTCCGCCATGCCCTTGACGTCACCGCCCGAGCAAAATGCTCCTTCGGCGCCGGTCAGAACCACGCAGGCGACATCCTGAGAACGCTCGGCGTCTATCAAGGCCTTCTCCAGGCCTTCGAGCATCGGCCGAGAGAAAGCATTGCGACGCGAAGGCCGATTCATGGTCAGAATGGCGACCCGGTCTTGCACCCGAGCCAGAAGGTCCTCGGTTCCGGTATCGATCGTGCGCGAATCGCTCATGGGTCCACCTCCATTCAAAGTTGAACGCGCCGCCTCTTCATTACGTGACGCCCCTGCATAAAACAGCGCAACGCCAAGGGTCAAACTAGCGCACCCCTGCATCCTCTTCGTAGTAGTCGCGCATGCGCATGCCCAACGCGCCCATTCGCTTGTTCATTTCAGAATTGAGGATCATCGCATCGACCCACTCCCCAACGCGTCCACCCGACGGCTGATAGAGGATCGTCAATGAAAGGTGAGTTTCCTCGCCCTCGGTTTTCTCTATCCAGTAGCGAAAGCGGGCTCGCTCGAATGGGGCCGGAGCGCCCTCGGGCCCCCGGTGAAGGCGAATCTCAAATCCACGCCCCTCTTCCCACTCGACTACCGTCTCGTCCAATGTGTCGCCGCTGTCCTGGAATATTCGGCGACTGGCTCCAACACCGGTCTCTTGCGAGGTGAGCATTTCAACGCTCTTTACGCCGGGGACGTAGTGGTGGGCCAGACGGAGGTTCTGCAGTTTTTCCCACACTTCGGGCTGGCTAAGCCGGATGACGAAATCCGACCGGGCCTCGCTCCAGGCGCCGGGCTGGCTGGGCGGGACCTGGGCCAAGACCGCGACGACTGCGGTCAGAACAACCAGTCCTAGAAAGAAAACACGAACGCCCATTCGCAACTTCCTGATTCTGTCCGCTTTCGCGCTGGCCCCGTGCTGGGTCACTCTCCCTCCATCCCCATTACTTGTCGTTCGCAGGGGGGTGACGATCGGCTCAAAATCGGAACGACCATTCGAGCTTGATCAGGGATTCACTGCGAGTCGCTGTAATGCCCTTGTCGGTATCGAGGCCCTGGTTGAAGACTATGAATATCTCTCGCCCATCTTCGATAATCCAGTGAACACGGCTGTTTATTCCAGCGCTGTTGGTGAAATTCTCCCACTGGGCGACCGTAATCCA
>LWDU01000573.1_pt1 | contig 12758 bp, 19 predicted proteins | sample 727161 | NCBI WGS metagenome assembly LWDU01 (sample SAMN04566230, study PRJNA314399) | hydrothermal vent metagenome | isolation source: deep sea hydrothermal plume seawater | place: Mexico: Gulf of California, Guaymas Basin | collected 2004-07-11 | reverse complement strand
CGCGGCGAGCCCTGTACCATGAACGGTGGTGCGCGGTTGGCGGTCATGGCCGCGATGTGGTGATGCCAAGGCAGTGGTGGGTTGGCGGTGCGGCCTCGGCGCCCAATGAATGATAATAGACTCCAGGCCTCCTACACTTAAGAGGCTTTCTTGCTGCCATATTAATCTACACTAGTGGTACCACCTCCCCCGAAGGGGAGATGATACCGTACTATAGACTAACGGACATCATAGATGTCTGTACCGTCTTTAGCTTGATGCCACTCCTTAGAGTCATAGAAGCGTATCACGTTAGTGACGTGCTTTCTGTGCTCAGAAGTACCCTCAGTTTCCTCCGTAACATCGAAGCGCTTAGGCATGAATAAGAATCCATGATTCAGCGATCCATCAGAGTTCTGAACGCGCATCGCAACCTCGATGACGTCCTTAGCAGGTACCCAGTCCTTACCGAGTGTCTTAGCAGCGATGATTATCGCTTTCAAGACAGCAAGACGCTGAGCCTGCATCGGGAGGTTAGCAGCTTCTTCAAGACTCACGAGAGGCCTGAACTGCTTACCGTAAGAGGATGTCTTCTTATGAACCTTAGCCAACTCTTTATGAGCCGCCAAAGCATCAGCTTTAGACATCGTTACCGCACCAGAAGATGCATTGATTGTAGGTACTACGTTCTTCTTAGTCATAATTTACTCCTTGTTAATGGATACTACATTCCAGCCTGGTAACCAGGTCTGGTTACTACCCTGTTACAGTAATCTATAACAGTTGTTCTCGGTGTATGTGACCACCGATCTCTCTAAAGAGCTCGTCTTCGATGCTGTCAGCATCATACACGCCACAACTGAAGCATGCATACGCTCGCTGCATTTCACGACGGTGATGTGGTACATACTTAATTACCACTGTCAACTCTTTAGCACACTCTAAACATTTCTTCTTACTCATGATGATACTCCTTCTATTAAGATGTGTGGATCCGCCACACGCGGTACTAAATTCAACTATTCATTAAAAAGGGCCCCGGGGGGGCCTCGTAGACATCAATCAAATCTTTTTTACGACTTGGACATTGGGGTGGGGTGAATTATTCAATATCTAACTTAGAAAAAAATATGCATTTTTAGTTAACAAATTGATTTTTATAGTGTATAATCTTTTAATGGGTACTAAATTACCGAAAGTACAGACATCTGGTACAAGGAGAATTAAGCATGTTCAAGAGATACTGGAAAAAATGGGCTGTGATCCTTTCGAAGGGTTGGCAGACATTTGTACTAAGAGGGGAACGAATGGCGACTACTTCTATGGAGTCGAGGTACGAGTCCCGTGTCTTAAGGAGCTCGCGCAGTATGTCGCTCCCAAACTCAGATCTATGGAGCATAGTGTTGGAGAAGATGGAACCCCGTTAGGGTTTCAAATAATTAACTTTGGAGGAATGAGTAATGGCCTCAAGGATATTGGGAACAATCAACAAAGTGTCGACGGCGGTGAACACGGACCTGTTCTCGACAGCGTTCACGTACGACGGAGCAGTAAATCACAAGGACGGAAGACCACTAAAGATAACGATACAGATAACACCAGCAACCGGAGCAGCAAACCTAAGGGCAATTGTGGTAAACAACAGTGTAAGTCAGACGATAATTCTGGGGACAATGACGACAGCTGACACGATGTATCAGTTCGAGATGTTATATGGTTCTGGAGACGCGGTTGATTTACAGTACAACGGTATAGCTGGTCCAATGACCGTTAAGGTAATTGTCGTTGAATCTGATAACACAGCACTTAAATAATTTATGGCAAAATGTAAGGTCCCAGTAGACTGGACTCCTCGCGAGTATCAGTTACCATTATTCCAGTACCTAGAATCCGGGGGAAAGAGAGCCATCTGCGTATGGCACCGTCGCGCTGGGAAAGATCTAACAGGTATTAATTGGATATCAGTTTGTAGTATAATGAGGCCAGGTTTATATTGGCATTTGTTTCCTACGTACAATCAAGGAAGAAAGATTGCGTGGGAGGGAATGACAAAGACGGGTAGAAAATTTATTTCACATTTCCCAAAGGAAAATATAGTTGCCGTCAATAATACAGAAATGCGCGTCACGTTTAAAACTGGATCTATCTACCAAGTGGTCGGATCGGATAACCCAGATCGTTTGGTTGGTGCTAATCCTATCGGCATTATATTGTCTGAGTACGCCTTACAAGATCCCAGAGCGTGGGACTACATCCGGCCTATCCTTTTAGAAAATGAAGGTTGGGCTGTTTTTATTTATACTCCACGCGGGAGAAACCATGGGTATACATTATTAAACCACGCAAAGAAAAACAAAAAATGGTTCACACAAGTTCTATCAGTTAATGATACAATGGCAGTGCCTATTGCAGCGATTGACGAAGAGCGAGAAGCAGGAATGCCTGAAGAACTTATTCAACAGGAATTCTTTTGTTCGTTCGATGCGGCGCTCGTAGGAGCGTATTACGGAAATCATATGAAAGCAGCGCTTGACACTGGGCGTGTTGGCCAATTTCCGTATGACAGCCAATTGATGGTCAATACCGCTTGGGACTTAGGAATAGGGGATCAAACCGTTATTCTATTTTACCAGGTGCTTGGTCATCAAATACGTATAGTAGATTGCTATTCTAATTCAGGAGAGGGTTTACAACACTATGTTAACATCTTGGAAAAGGGGCATCGATCACAATACGTATACGGGAATCATTATGCGCCACATGACATCATGGCCAAGGACCTCTCAACGGGTCGAACGCGCCTCGAGACTGCACAATCATTGGGACTCCGTTTCAGGGTGGTCCCGAAAGTTTCCATCGAAGACGGTATTGAAGCAGTGCGATCTATAATGTCGAGGATATACTGGAATGAAGACAGGAATACGGAGCATCTTATTGAGGCGTCTAGACAGTATAGAAAAGAATGGGATGATAAGAAACGTTGCTTTCACGATCGTCCTTACCATGACTGGACTTCTGATTTTATGGATGCTTTGCGCTATCTTGCTCTTTCTGTTCGAAGGGAAACTATGAAGAGAGAGCCATTACCAACACATGCTGAGCATGAATATAATATAATAGGAATCTAACCATGGGCGGATCACCTTCAATACCAACTCCTCCTCCTCTACCGACACCCCCTCCGGCGCCGTCAGCGGATCAAGAGGATCCAAAAATTGCACAATCAAGAGAAAGATACAAAATGACATTGGCTCAGCGCACCACGCGACAAGGAACTGTTCTAACAAAACAAAATCGTGAAGGTCAATTGTTAGGAGAAGCGGCAAGTGTAAACAAAACTAAACTTGGAGGAAGTTATGCTTAACCCGAGTGATCGTGATAAAATAGATATTTATACAGGTCGTTTTGAGCAGTTAAGAACCTTGCGATCTAATTGGGAAGGTGTCTGGAATGACATCACTAACTATATTCTTCCTACTAGAGGTGACTTTACTGTTACTCGCGCGAAAGGAGCCCCACGACATGACCTTATATACGATGGCACTGGACCATGGGCCAATGAGCAACTAGCTGCAGGACTCGCAGGATTTCTTACTTCTCCTACACAGCGTTGGTTTAAATTAAAAATGTCTGACGCTAAACTAAATGAGCAAAGATCTTCCAGAGAATATTTAGAAAAAGTGGAGAGTATTTTATATGATCATGTATTTAATTCACCGCATACTAATTTTACTCCGCAAACTCATGAACTCTACTTAGACATAGGGGCGTTTGGAACTTCAGTAATGTTAATTGAAGATCAGTCTAAAGGAATTAATTTCCAGACATTTCATTTAGGCAACTGTTACATTGCAGAAGGAATGGATGGCAAAGTAAACACTGTATATAGAACATACTTAATGACTGCACGACAGATTATGGAGAAATATGAAGGTGTCTTCTCTAAAGAACAAGTTGAAGTATTTAAAAAGAAACCATATGAAGAACACGAATGTCTCCACATCGTCGAACCTAACGACCAGTTCTTACCTGATTCTGTTAAGAGCACTAACAAAGAATATATCTCTGTTTTCATCTTCCTTGGAAGTGAAAAAGCAATCCTTGAAGAATCTGGTTACGATGTTTTTCCGTACGTAGTTCCTCGATGGCAGAAAACAGCAGAAGAAACTTATGGACGTGGACCAGGGTCCACTGCGCTGCCCGATATTAAGATGGTCAATGAGATGATGAAGACTATTATTAAGTCCGGACAGAAAGTTACTGATCCGCCGCTTATGGTTCCTGATGATGGATTTCTCCTCCCCATTAGAACTACACCCGCGGGCATTAACTTCTATAGATCTGGCTCGCAAGATCGTATTGAGCCTCTTCCTGTCGCAGGCCGTCTTGATATCGGGTTCGATCTATTAAAGAACAGGCATGAGCATATAATGAGAGTCTTCCATATAGATATAATGCGTATGAAAGAAGATGGTCCTGAAATGACTGCTACTGAAGTTATGTCTCGTCAAGAAGAAAAGATGAGGAATATAGCGCCTATGACAGGACGTATGCAAGTTGAATTCTTAGCTCCAATGATTCGTAGAACTTACCATATCGCTAACCGTCAAAAGATTATTCCTCCTATTCCTGATAGTTTAAAGGGAAGAGGTATAGATATAGAATATTCTTCTCCTGTTGCAAGAGCCCAGAAAGCTACTCAATTACAGAATGTTACTAGATTACTAGAGGCTTTTGTTCCTCTTATTAATATTAAACCAGAAATGGCAGATAATTTTAATGGAGACGAATACTTCGAATGGGCTCATGACTTACTAGATGCTCCAGAAGTAATCCTCGAAGGTAAAGCCAAAGTACAACAAATAAGACAAGCTAGAATGAAAGCACAAGAAGGTGAGATGCAGAAACAAGATATGGAAAGAGCAGCTTCCGGTGGAGTAGACGTAGCTAAAGCGCAAAGTTTAATGCAAGACGCTTCTAACCAATGACACTTACTGTAAATTTAGAAAAAATATTAAACGTAGGAAGAAAGGCTTTATCTAAAGCTGAAAAGAAATCGAAGGATAAAAAAAAGAAAAAACAACCGGAAGTGACGCAAACAATGTCACAAGCAGAAAAAGATCGGATTCGAATCGCGAAAAAAAAGAAACTAAAATCAAAGATGTATCCGCCACCAAAAACAAAGCCATCTCTTAGGCGAAAACCGATGACAACTGAACAAAAGAATAAAGTTCTTAAGAAAATGGGGTTAAAGCCACTAAGGAAAAAATAATGTGGGTATTAATCTTTATTGTTTTTTCTCAACCATTTGAAGTCCATCATGTAGAAGTACTAGGACAATATGAGTCTCGTAACGCCTGTTTTGATAAAGCTAAGTCAGTATTAAAAGATCAACCTTTAAGAACAACCTTATCTTGTATACCTATCAATGCAAAAAATATTAGAAAAAAGATCAGCTATCCACGATGACTGTCAAGCTATATTTAGCACAGCAGCTGGAACTAGGGTTTTAAAGCATTTAATTAAATCACAATACGTTGTAGATCCAGTATATAATAAAGGACAAACTTGTTGTGATACTGCTAATAAAGATGGAAGGAGATCTGTGGTTTTATCATTAATAAAGTTCATTAATAAAGATCCTAGTTACTTTCACAAGTTAATGGACGAAATTGAACAGGAGATTACGTATGGCAATTGATGACGGTGGAGCTTCTGCTGAATCTGCAGAACAAGAAACTACATTAACAGAAGGTCAGTTTAACTTTAAAGAGCATCTAGCACCAGAGTATAAAGATCATACTGCATTAGCTGATATCAACGATGTTAATGGTATGGCAAAATCTTATATCTCTGCTCAGGAAATGATAGGCCAGCAACGCCTACCTATGCCAGTAGCAGAAGCAGACCCTTCTGAATGGTCACGGTTCTATGATTCTACAGGACGTCCCATGGGAGAAGAAGGTAAAGGTTACAAATTTGATACTCCTGAAGGAGCTGAGCAAGGTGAAGATGCTGCTTCAATGGAAAAATTCTTTAGGAAATCAATGCATGATGCAGGATTAAGTCAAAAACAAGCGCAGGCAATGTACAAATCATACGGTGACTTTTCAGGACAGTTTACTGAAAAGCAAGCGACTACTACAGCTGATATGGAAAAACAATGGGATACGGATATTCGGCAAGAGTTTGGTCTTGCTTATACAGATCAATTAGAATCAGCTAAGGCTGCGGTTGAAGAATTTGGTAGTGATAATTTAAAACAGTACCTCGATGAAAGTCGTTTAGGTAACCATCCAGAGATGATAAAATTCGCTGCTAAAATCGGAGCCCAGCTGATAGAAAAAGGGTCACAAGGAAGAGCAGGGCGTCAGGGCACATCTGTTCTTACTCCTGACCAAGCTAAAAACGAGATTGCTCAGTTACATGGCAACCCTCAATTTATGGAATCTTACCATGGGTCAGGTCCTTCTCATGAAGAAGCAATCAAGCGGATGACTGCTCTACATGATTTCGCGTATCCACCCACGGAGGAATAATGGCTGATTATTATAGTAAATTATCTAAAAAAAATAAAAAAGCGTTTAATAAATTAGAGATTATTGCTGGCGTTGCTCATATGGAGAGAAATCCTGAATATAAGAAAAAAATTTTAGATAGAGCTAAAAAAGCTAAGAAAAAAGCTCTTATTAAAAAAGTAAAAAATAAGGGTCACGTGACCCATGGAAGTAAATATCAAAAACTTAAATCAGGAATGAAAAAGAAAAAGTAATGCCTAAAAAGAAAAAGAAAAAGAAACCAAAACCGGGTAGCTATTAAGTAATGGTCCGTCATCTCACGCCTCGGATGTAAAAGGGGAAGCAAGGGTCCGCTGTCGGGTAGCTCAAGCGATTTAGCATTTATTATTAACCATTTCTGAGGATTGACAAATGTCTAATCAGATCACTACCGCGTTTGTACAACAGTACAAAGCAAATGTAGAATTCCTTCTTCAACAGAAGGGTTCTGTCATGCGCCCGTACGTGCGGAATGAGACTCAGAATGCTGAATTCCAGTTCTATGATCGTATTGGAGCAACGGCTGCAGTTGAGGTTCTTACTCGACATGCGGATACTCCGTTGATTGAAACTCCTCATGATCGTAGACGCTGCCACTTAAGAGATTTCGACTGGGCTGATTTGATCGACCGCAAGGATCGTATCAGGTTGCTTATTGACCCGACTTCTCCGTACGCACAGAATGCAGCATTTGCTCTTGGTCGCTCTCTAGACGACGTTATTATCGAAAATATGTTCGGTACGGCGTATACTGGAAAGACAGGCTCAACGAGTACTACATTCCCAGCAACACAACAGATCGCCGTTGATTACGTTGAATCTGGTGGTGCAGTGGATTCTGGATTAACTGTTCCTAAACTACGAAATGCTCGTCAAAAGCTAATCGCAGCTCAGAACGATAAATCAGAAGCTCGCTACATTGCTATTTCAGCTGTTCAAATGACTGATTTGTTAGCAAACTCTTTGATCCACGATATTGATACAAGTGAAATCAAAGCACTCGTACACGGTGAAGTTCCATTTTATATGGGATTTAAATTCATTGAATGCGAGCGATTATTAACCACTACTAGTACTGCTCATCGACGTCTGCCTTGCTGGGTTCATTCAGGCATGCTGCTTGCAATGGGTGCAGAAATTCAGGCTGAAATCGGTCCTAGACGTGACAAACGAAACTCGACTCAAGTTTACTCTGCTGCTTCTTTCGGCGCTGTCCGAATGGAAGAAGAGAAAATGATCGAGATCATCTGTGACGAATAACCTAAGGAGATAACTCATGGCTACTGTTAGCGGTGTAAATTACACCAAAGTAACAAATACGCCCGTTGATCTTATTCTTCCTAGGGATATGCACGGACGTGTTCGAGTAATGTATGACACATATGAAGCATCTGCATTGGCAAATCCATCAACTATACAGTTGTTTAAAATGCCTCAAGATGCTCGCGTAATCGATTTTAAGATCTGGCATGATGCTATGGGCTCAGGTACTACCTTGGCCTTTGGTGATGTTGCCGATCCTGATCGTTTCGTTGTAGCTGCAGCTTCCACTTCTGCTGGTATTGTATCTCCTCTCATTGGTGTTATTGACACCTTTGCCGGGTATACTTACTCCGCAGAAACCGTTGTCTCTTTGACATTGGCTGGTGGCGCAGGTACAGGTACTATTCACGCGTACATTATGTACGTCGTAGATTAATAACCTACACATTGGACTCCCGGTTTCGGCCGGGAGGACTTTTCTATGGCCACTTCAAAAGTAGAAATAGCAAATCTAGCTCTTATGCACGTTGGAGATAATACTATCACTAGTTTCTCTGATGGTACTGCTGCAGCTAATACAATAAATACAGTCTACGAGACTATTAGAGATGCTGTATTACGAGATCATATTTGGAACTTTGCTGTAAAACAAGCAACTCCTTCTTTAGACGCTACTGCTCCTATCTATGGTTTTAATCATAGATTCGATATGCCAACTGACCTACTAAGATTAATTGAAATAGAAGATAACCCTAAATATAAAATTGAAGGTCGGTTCATTCTTACAGATTCTAATCCGATCAATATAAGATATGTGTATAAAAATGAAACGGTCACTGAGTNNGCCTTGGCAGTTCGCTTAGCTGCTACTATAGCAGAGCGATTAACTCAGAGCAGTACACTAGCTGAAGAATTACTAGGTGTTTATAGATTACACCTCAAAGATGCTAAATCAGTTGATGCTCAAGCTAACTACCCAGATGATTTAGAAGCAAATCTGTGGTTAGACGCGAGGACTAAAGGAACAAGTATCGGATCAGGTGATCTTTAATGGCGACAAAAAAGCCAACAGAATCTGGAATTAGAGCTGATACTTTTCAGACTAATTTTACAGCAGGTGAGTTTAGCCCCTTGCTAGAGGGACGTGTAGAACTTGCTAAATATAAAGATGCTGTATCTAAATTAGAAAATTTTTATTGCTTTCCTCATGGACCTATCGACAAAAGGCCAGGTACTAGATTTATATCCGCTGTTAAAACAGAAGCAAATAAAACAAGATTAATTCCTTTTATATTCTCAACTATACAAGCCTACGTTTTAGAATTCGGAAATAATTACATTCGTTTCTATAAAGACGAAGGACAAATTACAAGTGGCGGTCCTGCTTACGAAATAAGTACTACCTACACAACCGCTCAAATCCCTGATTTAAGATTCACTCAATCAGCTGACATATTATATATCTGTCATAGCGCGCATGCCCCTAAAGAATTAAGTAGAACAGGACATACTGCCTGGATATTAACTGATTATGACTATGGCGATGGTCCTTACTTAGATGAAAATACAACTGCTACAACTATTGCTCCTTCAGCAACTACAGGTAATATTACTCTTACAGCTTCTACTACTTTATTTTCTTCAAATGATATTGGTAGAAACGTAAGAATTAAACAAGGATCTGCTTGGGGATCTTCTAAAATAACTGCTTTCACAGGAGTCGTATCTTCTATTACTATCGCTGGTGGCGGCTCTGGATATGGCTCATCTCCTCCAACGATTACTATTTCAGGAGGCGGAGGTTCAGGAGCAACAGCTACAGCTGTTCTTACAGCTGGTGCAGTATCTTCTATTACAATAACGGCTGGTGGTTCTGAATATTCATCTATCGGGACTATTGTATTTTCAGATCCACCGAGTGGTACCACGGCAACAGGTTCTATGGTAATCACTACGACTACAAGCGCTACTGTAATAGTTGATAGCGATTCTGACTACGTTGATACAAGCGCAGTAACTACTTGGCGCCTTGGTTCTTGGTATGTTAATAATTGGCCATCAGGTCAACCTACCTTTTTTAATAATCGACTAGTTTTCTGTAATACAACAGCTGAACCAAATGCTTTCTGGTGTTCAAGATCAAATGATTTTAATAGCCATAAGCCAACAATACGAGATGGTACAGTAGTAGATTCAAGTGCCGTTAATAGACTTATTACAGATAACCAGGTAAATGCGATCTATTGGTTAGTTGTAGATAACGCAGATATGTTTGCAGGTACTAGTGACGGACCTTTTAAAATATGGTCTGGCTCTACTACAGAAGTATTTTCACCAACTAAAGTTAAAGTTGATAAACAAACAAGAGACGGTGCAACTAATATATCTCCATCTCCTGCAGGTGACTCTATTTTATATGTTTCTAGATCAACATTAAAGATAAGAGAACTAAGTTTCAGTTTTGAAAAAGACAAGCATTTATCGGCTAATCTATCACTGCTTGCTGAGCATATTACGAAACCAGGAATAGCTCACGTAGAATATATATCTGAACCAGATAGCATAGTATACTGTATCTTAACAGATGGCTCCCTTATCTCTATGACTTATAAGAGAGATGAAAACGTTATTGCTTGGCATAAACAGATACTAGGAGGTACTGGCGTCGAAGTTGAATCGTTAGCTGCTATTCCTGGAATTGGTGGAACCTTTGATACTCTATATATGATTGTTAAAAGAACCATCAATGGAGCAACCCATAGATACGTAGAGTTCTTAGAAGAGCGGTTTGAACCTACTACATTGACCGATAAAAACGACGCGTTCTTCGTTGACTCAGGCCTCTCATACTCAGGAGTTGCTGCTAATACTATTACAGGATTATCTCATTTAGAAGGAGAAGTAGTTACTATAATGTCAGAAGGAGCTACCCATGCTAACAAAACGGTATCCTCTGGTCAGATAACTTTAGATAGAACAACTACGAGATGTCACGTCGGATTAGGATATACTTCTAAACTAGTAACCTTACCATTAGATGCTGCTATGGCCACAGGTACTTCTCAAGGTAAAACTAAACGAATATCAGAAGTGTTGCTTAGATTATATAAGTCATTAGGAGGGCAAATTGGCCCTAGCGAAACTAATCTAGAACGAATATTAACAAGATCAGGATTAAACCCAATGGATAGTTCTCCACCATTAGAAACCGGTGATAGAATACTAAACTTTAACGGTCCTCATGAACGACAAGCTAAAGTAACAGTTATACATGACGAACCATTACCATTCACACTAGTAGCAATAGGACCTAGGGCTGAAATACAAAAACGATGAGTAGATGTCCAACTTGTGGATCTATTTACTTAGACTATTGGAAAGATTATATATTTACACATGTACATGAATGGATTAATTGTACAAATTGCGATTGTTTATGGATAAAAAGATTAGACAATGGAGATTGGATAGATTCTTCTTCTCTAACTTGTCAACAACACGTATATGAAGCGTCAGCCAGGCAGGCTCGTAAGTTTCGAAAGTTGGCACCTTAACTGGCTTGATTTCGATCATATTAATGGGATGGGTTTAGCTTTTAGGATATCTGAACAGGACGCAAAAGCAATAGAGCGTTGGTCTCAATCGTGGACAGGTATACAAGATGGTCAAATAGTTGGTTGTGGAGGGTTTACTCCTTTATGGGATGGAGTTGCTGATATATGGATGTATTTAGCTCCAGACGCTTTTAAAAGAAAAAAATTAGCTTTAAAGTTAATGAAACACATTTTAAATGATATAATGAACAAGAAAAAGTATCACAGGATTCAAGCTGTAGTTTTAAAAGATTTTAAACAAGGAATAAGATTCGCTGAGTTTTTTGGATTCAAAAACGAAGGATTAATGAAACAATACAGTATGGATAAAGAAGATTTTTATAGATTTGCTAGGATAGTTGAATGAATAATGATAACTGGATGATTACTAGTGGATGCGAACGCATAACCCCTGGTTGTGACAACTGCCCATCTTACTGGGAATATCATGAACAAGGATTAGATTATCATCCAATAGAACATCAGGGTAGATTATTAGATCCTATATTAAATAAAACACCTACTATATATACAGTAGCAGTCGGAAGTGACCTGTTCCATGAAGCTATAACATTACCTTTCATAAAAGATGTTTTTAAAGTAATGAATAAAGCTATTTGGCACTCTTTTGAAGTAGTAACTAAAAGAGCTGAACGAATGGAATACTTATCTTCTAAACAGTTAAAATGGTCTGATAATATAACAGCTGGAGTTACTGTTGAAGAAGCCAGGTATAGATGGAGAATCGACTGTTTACGAAATATAAAAGCTAAAAGATTAGTTTCTTTCGGCCCAATGACTGGACCCATGGGTAAATTAAACTTAAGTGGAATAGAAGTAGCTGGAACTATAGTTGAAGAATGGGGTCCAAATCCAAGAACAATAAAAAAAGAATGGACGGATGAAGTTATTACTCAATGTAAAAAACAAGGAGTAGCCGTATCCGATTCTCATTGGTTATATACTAAAGAAGAGGTAATCAAATGCCAGGCGCGGTAAAAGCAACAATAGCAATAGGTATGATTGTTGCATCAACAGCTGTAACTATGATAGGCCAAGCTAATCAAGCAAAGGCAGCCAAAGCTACCGCTGCATATAATGCTAAGTTGAACCGCATGGACATGGAGCAGAATAACCGTAACAGAGATATTGAAAGAGCGCAAGATGTAAAAAAGCATTTGATTATAGAAGGCAAGTTTGAAAATGAAGACATGCCTTTCGATTTTATGATGGCAGACAGAGAATCATTTGAATATCAGGCTCTCGTGAAGGATTACGGTGTCGCTCAAAGAAACCAAGCTCTTGAAGCAAGAGCACGAGGCGGTATTTACCAAGGTAACGTTAGAGCAGCTAATCTTCAAACAGC
>LWDU01040218.1_pt1 | contig 12761 bp, 6 predicted proteins | sample 727161 | NCBI WGS metagenome assembly LWDU01 (sample SAMN04566230, study PRJNA314399) | hydrothermal vent metagenome | isolation source: deep sea hydrothermal plume seawater | place: Mexico: Gulf of California, Guaymas Basin | collected 2004-07-11 | reverse complement strand
AATAATCGGCGCATCGCCAGCACATAGTGTATCACCAGTTGTTGTATCTTTCAGACCAACCAGAGCCACGATGTCACCTGCTGTCGCTTCTTTAATCTCTTCACGAGAGTTAGAGTGCATCAGCAGCATACGACCGATACGCTCGCGCTTGTCTTTAACTGTGTTCTGAACATATGAACCTGACTCCAGCGTACCTGAGTAGATACGTGCAAATGTCAGTGAACCAACAAACGGGTCGTTCATGATTTTGAAAGCCAATGCAGAGAATGGCACATCATCTTCAGGCGCACGGCTGTCAGCTGTCTCACCATCCATTTTAACGCCCTTAACAGCGCCAACATCCAGAGGTGAAGGCAGGTAATCAACAACCGCATCCAGCATTGGCTGAACACCTTTGTTTTTGAACGCCGTACCACACATTACAGGCACGAAAGAACCGTTGATTGTACCTTTACGGATACATGCTTTCAGTGTTGCTTCGTCAGGCTCGTTGCCTTCCAGGTAAGCTTCCATCGCTGCGTCATCTTGTTCAACAGCCATTTCGATCAGCTTCTCACGGTATTCCTGTGCTTGCTCTTGCAGGTCAGCAGGAATGTCATGCTCGTCAAATGTCGCGCCCAGTGTTTCAGCGTTCCAGATAACAGCCTTCATCTTAACAAGATCAACCAGACCTTCGAAGTTGCTCTCAGCACCGATTGGCAGCTGGATCACACATGGTGTCGCACCCAGACGATCAATAATCATCTGTACTGTGTTGAAGAAGTCAGCACCGATTTTGTCCATTTTGTTAACAAAGCACATACGTGGCACTTTGTATTTATCACCCTGACGCCAAACTGTTTCAGTTTGTGGCTCAACACCCGCGTTAGCGTCGAAAACAGCGATCGCACCATCAAGCACGCGCAGTGAACGCTCAACTTCAATCGTGAAGTCAACGTGTCCGGGAGTATCAATGATGTTCAGACGGAATGTTTCACCCGGAGCAACACCGTTCTCTGGACCTTTCCAGAATGTAGTCGTCGCAGCAGATGTGATTGTGATACCACGCTCCTGCTCCTGCTCCATCCAGTCCATTGTCGCTGCGCCATCATGCACTTCACCGATCTTGTGAGACTTACCTGAGTAGTAAAGAATACGCTCAGTCGTTGTCGTCTTACCAGCATCGATGTGAGCCATAATGCCGAAGTTGCGGTATTTCTCGATTGGGGTCTCGCGTGTCATATCTTAATCTCTGTTTTCCTAACGGGTTAAATCTATTACCAACGGTAGTGAGCAAACGCCTTGTTCGCATCAGCCATCTTGTGGGTGTCTTCACGTTTCTTAACGGCGTTACCGCGGTCATTGTGAGCATCCAGAAGCTCAGCAGCCAGACGCTCTTCCATTGTGTTCTCACCACGCTTACGAGCAGCGTCGATCAACCAGCGCATTGCCAGAGCCATACGACGCTCAAAACGGACTTCAACAGGAACCTGGTATGTCGCACCACCAACACGGCGTGAACGCACCTCAACCTGTGGGCCGACTTTTTTCAAAGCGCTCTTGAAAACCAACAAGCCTTTGCCATGACGTGCATCATCAGCACTGGCATCTTCGAAGTTCTCGTTTGATGCTTTTTTGTTCAGTGTTTCGATCGCGCTGTATACGATGCGCTCCGCCACTGATTTCTTACCATCCAACATCAGGTTGTTGATGAACTTGGATAGAACCACATCCCCAAACTTAGGATCCGGTAAAACTTCTCTTTTTTCTGCTCTATGGCGACGTGACATTTAGCTGTCTCCTCTAATTAAACTTACTTAGGACGTTTTGCGCCATAACGTGAGCGCGCCTGTTTACGATCTTTAACACCTTGTGTATCCAGCGTACCGCGGATCACTGTATAGCGAACACCCGGCAAGTCTTTTACACGGCCGCCGCGAACCAGCACAACTGAGTGCTCTTGCAGGTTATGGCCTTCACCAGGGATGTAACAAATCACTTCGTGACCTGTTGTCAAACGAACCTTAGCAACCTTACGCAAAGCTGAGTTCGGCTTCTTTGGAGTCGTTGTATAAACACGTGTACAAACACCACGAGCCTGAGGCTGTCCGCCCAGTGCACGCTTCTTGTTTGGTTTCATCGCCTTTTTGCCACCTTTGGCACGCGGGTTACGCACTAATTGTTGTATCGTTGGCATATGCTTGCCTTCTCCTCAATAATGTATCGTTCATCAAACATCGTGGATGGTTGGCCAAATAAAATAGCCTGCACTTTTTTGCGCGTAGCCCATGACTGTGACCCAGAGTGGACAGGATCGCTTTGCGGGCCACACCATATTCGGTGCATTTTTAACGCTCAGTACCGATGTAACGGCGTTAATAACAATAATTTCAGAGCTGCGTCTAAATCCTTTTTTCCTCTTAGAAAAAAGCGGCTTACAGCCAGCCCATCCATGTTCGAACGCGCGGAATATACATTTATCCCCAGAGGGCGTCAAGCTTTTCTTAACAGAATCTTACGAAAAAAGAGAAATGAATCCCACAGCGGGTTACAAAAGTTCTATGGCCTCATAAATATATTTATGAAAATTTGCCGCTCTACTTCGCTTTATGTATAATTTTTCCATGTCGAAACCGCAAGACTATGATGAAAATTTTATCCCTTTGGATGTTGCCAAAAGGATCATTATGTCCGCTCTAGAGGATTTTGATCCTATTTTAGGCGCCAGAGCCCGAGAGATTTTTGCTAATGGTCATCGCCTCAGGATAACCGAAGAACTAGAACAAAGAACCGGCATGATGAACTGCCTTCCTGCCGGTATTACAATACAGGACCTAAAAGACAGAGATATGTATTTCGATTTTGTCGAACCTTTTGATAACGGTATCTTTATCGAGCATAACGCAGATGGTTCCGAGGCCATTATTAACTTTGAATATACCTATTCTGTAGACTCACTATGTTATCTAGCCCATGAGATTGGTCACGCTATCGCCGATGATATACAGAGAGCTTGCGGCCTATCATTTAGAGACTTCAGCCCTCATGAACTTGAAAAACAAGCCTATTTCATTCAGAGCATCGTAGCGGCACATATAGATCCCGACTTCAATACTGAATCAGCCGCATTTGTACCCGCATCTGAGACAAGCCTTTCAAGCGCGTTTAACAGAGAGGCACAGCGCTATGAAGCTGTCGGTGCTTATAAGCAGGCAGCTGCGCTCGCGGCCTCACAGCGTACAGCGTTCATTGAGACAATAATGGGGAAGCCCGCATGTGCGGCCACTATTACGCCGCCCTACCCGCTTGCTGAAGATACAGTACATTTATAAAAAACGCCCCTTTCGGGGCGCTTTTAAAATCTTATCTACGATTAAAGCTTAGCCGTTGGCTGCTTTGTTCTCGCTGATTGTCTCATCGTTTTGCTCAGCCAGAATTTCGCCTTCGCCTGCTTCAGAGTGAGCCAGTGCTTCGGCTTCCTGCTGGGCAGAGATCGCGATCTGGTCACGGTCAGCGGCCAGTTTCTGGATCTGGTTGATGTAGGCACCTGTACCCGCAGGGATCAGACGACCAACAATCACGTTTTCTTTCAGGCCAATCAGCTTGTCAACCTTACCTTGTGTAGAGGCTTCGGTCAGCACGCGTGTTGTTTCCTGGAAGGACGCGGCAGAGATAAAGCTGCGTGTCTGCAGAGAAGCCTTCGTGATACCTTGCAGTACCGGACGGCCTTCAGCAGGCAGTTTACCATCAGCAATATACTTCTGGTTCAGACGCTCGAATTCCTCACGGTCAACGTGTTCGCCTGTCAGGAATGTCGTATCGCCCGGCTTCATCACTTCAACCTTCTGCAGCATCTGACGTGAAATCACTTCAATATGCTTATCGTTGATTTTCACACCCTGCAGACGGTAAACGTCCTGAATTTCGTTAACCAAGTAAGCTGCCAGAGCCTCGATACCCATAACGTCCAGAATGTCGTGAGGTACCAGAGCACCATCCAGAAGCGGGTCACCTTTGCGTACGAAGTCACCTTCGTGTACGGCCAAGTGACGACCTTTCGGGATCAGGTACTCAACAGGTTCGCCCTGACCGTCTGTCGGCTTCACAATGATACGGCGCTTGGACTTGTAGTCCTTACCGAATTCAACCTGACCATCAATGTCAGAGATAACCGCGAAGTCCTTCGGACGACGTGCTTCGAACAGTTCGGCCACACGTGGCAGACCACCAGTAATATCGCGTGTTTTTGAAGTTTCACGCGGAATACGGGCGATGATATCACCGGCTTTGACTTCCTGACCGTTTTCAACAGACAGAATGGCGTCCACAGACATGTAGTAGTTCGCAGGCAGACCGTTAGGCAGTTCGATAACTTTACCTTTCTTGTCCAACAAGCTAATACGTGGCTTCAGGTCACCGCCTTTTGGCTGGCTTCTCCAGTCGATCACGACTTTAGAACCGATACCTGTGGCTTCGTCCATTTGCTCGGTAATAGAAACACCTTCGTTCAGGTCGTAGTAGTGTGCCACACCGTCTTTTTCCGTGATAATCGGAATTGTGTATGGGTCCCACTCAGCCAGTTTAACGCCGGCTTTAACCTTCGCACCTTCGTCAACCAGAAGGCGTGAGCCGTATGGCAGACGTTGTGAGAGTTTCTCGTTACCTTTTGCGTCCAGAACAGCGATTTCTGTGTTACGACCCATAACGATCGATACACCCTCTGAGTTCTTAACAACGTTGTGGTGACGGATTTCGATCTTACCTTCGACAGGTGCCTCGATAGAGTTCTTCTCCGCACCACGCTGAGCCGCACCACCAATGTGGAATGTACGCATTGTCAGCTGTGTACCAGGTTCACCGATTGACTGTGCCGCCATAACACCTACCGCTTCGCCCTGGTTAACCAGAGAACCGCGCGCAAGGTCACGACCGTAACAAGCCGCACACACACCACCGACTGTTTCACAGGTCAGGGCAGAGCGTACTTTGATTTCATCGATACCGGCAGTTTCAATCGCTTCCGCTTTCACTTCGTCGATTACTTCACCGCTTTTTACGATGACATCACCTGTCAGAGGGCTCTTCAGATCGTCAACAGGAACACGGCCCAGTACACGTTCAGCCAGTGATACGACCACATCAGCACCGTTCATTACGGCTGTCATGGAGATACCCAGCTCTGTACCACAATCGTGCTCGATGATTACAGCGTCCTGTGCCACGTCAACCAGACGACGTGTCAGGTAACCTGAGTTCGCTGTTTTCAGAGCCGTATCGGCCAGACCTTTACGTGCACCGTGCGTGGAGTTGAAGTATTCCAGCACAGTCAGGCCTTCTTTAAAGTTAGAGATAATCGGGTTTTCAATGATCTCACCAGAAGGTTTCGCCATCAAACCACGCATACCAGCCAGCTGACGGATCTGAGCAGCAGAACCACGAGCACCCGAGTGTGCCATCATGTAAACTGAGTTCAGGTTACCTTCAGAGATGTTTGAAATACCTTTCATCATCGCGTCGGCAACGTCATCTGTACATTTTGACCAGATATCGACAACCTTGTTGTACTTCTCACCTTTAGTGATCAGACCATCCATGTATTGTTGTTCGAATTCTTTCACGCGTTCTGACGCTTCGCCAACCAGAGCCTCTTTGGCTTCCGGAATAACCATGTCGTCTTTACCGAATGAAATCCCCGCCATACAAGCGTGTTTAAAACCAAGCTTCATCATGCGGTCACAGAAGATTACAGTCTCTTTCTGGCCACAGTGACGGTAAACAAGGTCAATCGCGTTTGTCAGTTCTTTCTTCGTCAGAACCTGGTTAACCATTGAGAATGGTACTTCAGGGTGACGTGGCAGAAGATCAGCGATCAGCATACGACCAGGTGTTGATTCAACGATTTCAGTGTATTTTTCACCTTCTTCGTTCACTGTTTCGTAGCGACATTTGATTTTCGCGTGCAGTGACAGAACACCCATCGCCATAGCGTGCTGGATTTCACCAGTGCCACGGAAGATCATGCCTTCACCTTTCTGACCATCAAGGATCAGAGACAGGTAGTACAGACCCAAAACGATATCCTGTGAAGGAACGATAATCGGCTTACCGTTAGCAGGTGACAGGATGTTGTTCGTAGACATCATCAAGCAACGTGCTTCCAGCTGTGATTCAATTGACAGAGGTACGTGAACGGCCATCTGGTCACCATCGAAGTCAGCGTTAAAGGCTGTACATACGAGTGGGTGCAGCTGGATCGCTTTACCTTCGATCAGTGTTGGTTCGAATGCCTGAATACCAAGTCTGTGCAGTGTCGGCGCACGGTTCAGCATTACAGGGTGTTCGCGGATAACTTCTTCCAAGATGTCCCAAACTTCAGGACGCTCTTTTTCTACCATTTTCTTGGCAGCTTTAACTGTTGTTGCCAGGCCGTAGATTTCCAGCTTGTGGTAGATAAATGGCTTGAACAGTTCCAGAGCCATCTTCTTAGGAATACCACACTGGTGCAGTTTCAGCTCAGGACCAACAGTAATAACGGAACGACCGGAGTAGTCCACACGCTTACCGAGAAGGTTCTGACGGAAACGACCTTGCTTACCTTTAAGCATATCTGACAGTGATTTCAGAGGACGCTTGTTCGCGCCTGTAATCACGCGGCCACGACGACCGTTATCGAACAGAGCATCGACTGACTCTTGCAGCATACGCTTTTCGTTACGTACGATGATGTCAGGTGCGCGCAGTTCGATCAGACGCTTCAGACGGTTGTTACGGTTGATCACACGACGGTACAGATCGTTCAGATCTGATGTCGCGAAACGGCCGCCATCCAGAGGTACCAGAGGACGCAGCTCAGGTGGAAGAACAGGAACGATGTCCATGATCATCCACTCAGGGCGTGTGCCTGATTCAATGAAGGCTTCCAGAAGCTTGATGCGCTTAACAAGTTTTTTGCGCTTGGCTTCAGAGTTTGTTTCCTTCAGATCTTCTTCAGCCTGAACCAGCTCAGCTTCCAGATCTTTGGCACCCAGCAATTCTTTCAGAGCTTCCGCACCGATACCTGCACGGAAAGATTCCTCGCCGTATTCGTCTTGTGCGTCTACATACTCTTCTTCAGTCAGAAGCTGGTTTTCTTTCAGCGCTGTCATACCCGGGTCAAGAACGATATATGATTCAAAGTACAGAACCTTTTCCAGATCCTTCAAAGTCATGTCCATCATCAGACCGATACGTGAAGGCAGGGATTTCAGGAACCAGATATGGGCAACAGGCGCAGCCAGATCAATGTGGCCCATACGCTCACGACGAACTTTAGTCAGCGTAACTTCAACACCACATTTTTCACAAATGATACCCTTGTACTTCATACGCTTGTACTTGCCACACAGACATTCGTAATCCTTGATAGGACCGAAAATCTTGGCACAGAACAGACCGTCTTTTTCAGGTTTGAACGTACGGTAGTTAATTGTTTCAGGTTTTTTCACCTCACCGTATGACCAGCTTCTTACCTGCTCCGGACTTGCGATCGAAATACGGATCGAGTCAAAAGACTGCGGGCCAGCCGGCTGTCCAAATAGGTTCATCAGTTCGTTCATGTTGCGCCTTCCTTACTTACTAAAAGCTTTTTAAACGTGCCTTATACAGGCCGTACAATATTTATAAATTCTGTTTGACCATTCGCGTTTTCAACGACGTTACCTTCGACATAAGAGCCGACGGATGGCATTGGCGGCTGCGGCATAAAGCTTGCGCGGGCCGCCTTTACCAAATCACCTTTAGACACACCACAGGCAGGATGAACGTTATCGATTTCGATGGATGCAGTATCTGCATCCATATCTTTCACGTATCCACCGAAATGTGCCTTAAAGGTTGTCATCTAACGCTTCTCCGTTGTGCGATTACTGCTCGTTGTTACCGCTGTTGGAACCGCTCTGCTTCATATCAATGTTCAGGCCAAGAGCACGAAGTTCTTTCACCAGAACGTTGAATGATTCAGGAATACCGATTTCGAAGTTGTCTTCGCCGCGAACAATCGCTTCGTAGACTTTCGAACGGCCAGCCACGTCATCAGACTTGACTGTCAGCATTTCCTGCAGCGTATGAGCCGCACCGTAGGCTTGCAGTGCCCACACTTCCATCTCACCGAAGCGCTGGCCACCGAACTGGGCTTTACCACCCAGAGGCTGCTGCGTAACAAGAGAGTACGGACCGATTGAACGGGCGTGGATCTTGTCATCGACCAAGTGGTGCAGTTTGAGCATGTAGATGTAACCCACAGTCGTCGGACGGTCGAATTTCTCACCCGTCAGACCGTTTGTCAGGTAAACCTGACCAGTGTCGTCCAGACCTGCGTGCTTCAACAATTCGTTGATGTCAGCTTCGTGTGCACCATCGAAGACAGGTGTTGCCATTGGCACACCGCCGCGAAGGTTGTTCGCCATTTCAACAACTTGGTTGTCATCAAGCTGGCTTACGCGTTCGAATTCACTGTCGCCGTAAACGTCTTTCAACTTGGCTTTCAGTTTCTTCACGTCACCTTCTTTGATGTCGTCTTTGTTGAAGCTGTCGATCATTTCACCGATTTGCTCACCCAGTGCGCGAGATGCCCAGCCGAGGTGCGTTTCGAGAATCTGACCCACGTTCATACGTGATGGCACACCCAGAGGGTTCAGCACGATATCAACCGGTGTACCGTCGTCCAGGTAAGGCATGTCTTCTGCCGGCATAATGCGGGAAACCACACCTTTGTTACCGTGACGACCAGCCATTTTATCACCAGGCTGCATCTTACGTTTAACAGCAACGAAGACTTTAACCATCTTCATAACGCCAGGCATCAATTCATCACCGCGTTGCAGTTTTTCAACTTTGCTTTCGAAACGGTGCTTCAGAGCTTCAACAGCGTCATCGAAAGTTTTCGAGAATGCCTCGATTTCTTCCATGCGTGTTTCGTTCTGAACGTCAATCTGACGCCATAGGCCGTGACGGATGTCATCCAGATCAGCAAGTTTGATTTTCTCGCCTTTCTTCAGTTTCATCTCTTTCGGGCCTGAAGCCAGTGTCTGACCTTGCAGCATGTCTTTCAGACGTGCGTAGAAGCCTTCTTCCAGAATAGCGCGTTCGTCGTCGCGGTCTTTTGCGAGACGTTCGATTTCTTCCTGCTCGATAGACATCGCACGAGCGTCTTTATCAACACCGCGACGGTTGAATACACGAACCTCAACAACTGTACCTGTTGTACCAGGTGGCAGGCGCAGAGATGTGTCCTTAACGTCAGCCGCTTTCTCACCGAAGATTGCGCGTAGCAATTTTTCTTCAGGAGTCATCGGGCTTTCGCCTTTAGGCGTTACTTTACCAACCAGAATGTCACCAGGAGATACTTCAGCACCGATGTGAACGATACCGGCCTCATCAAGGTGTTTCAGAGCTTCTTCACCGACGTTCGGAATATCACGTGTGATTTCTTCCGTACCCAGTTTTGTATCACGTGCCATCACTTCGAATTCCTCGAGGTGGATCGATGTGTAAACATCTTCACGCACGATACGCTCTGACAGCAGGATTGAATCCTCGAAGTTGTAACCTTGCCATGGCATGAAGGCCACCAGCACGTTACGACCCAGAGCCAATTCACCAAACTGTGTTGATGGACCATCAGCAATGATATCGCCGCCCTTGATCTCATCACCCACTTTAACAAGCGGACGCTGGTTGATACATGTGCTCTGGTTTGAGCGTTGGAATTTGTGCAGCTTGTAAATGTCAACCACAGGGTCATCATTGCGTGTACGCTCTGACGCCTGGATAACGATACGTGTTGCGTCCACTTTCGTCACCACACCTGTACGGCGGGCTGTAATCGCAGCACCTGAATCGCGGGCCACAGTGGCTTCCATACCTGTACCAACCAATGGTGCATCAGCACGCAGTAGAGGCACAGCCTGACGCATCATGTTTGAACCCATCAACGCACGGTTCGCATCATCGTTTTCCAGGAACGGGATCAGAGATGCCGCAACAGAAACGATCTGCTTAGGTGAAACGTCGATATATTCAATTGTGTCAGGTGTCGCCATCAAGTTTTCACCACCTTTACGGCATGAAACCAGATCAGCTTCAAACTTACCACCTTTGTCCAGTACGGAGTTAGCCTGCGCAATTGTGTAGCGGGCTTCTTCCATCGCTGACATGTAAACAACTTCGTCAGTTACTTTGCCGCCGGCAACCTTACGGTATGGGCTTTCGATGAAACCATACTGGTTTACACGGGCAAATGTAGACAATGAGTTGATCAGACCAATGTTCGGACCTTCAGGTGTTTCAATCGGACAAATACGGCCGTAGTGCGTTGGGTGCACGTCTCGAACCTCAAAGCCTGCGCGTTCACGTGTCAGACCACCTGGGCCCAAGGCTGACAGACGACGCTTGTGCGTAATTTCTGACAGTGGGTTTGTTTGGTCCATAAACTGTGACAGCTGTGAAGAACCGAAGAATTCACGAACCGCAGCCTGAGCAGGCTTCGCGTTGATCAAATCGTGTGGCATATATGTGTCGATCTCAACAGATGACATACGCTCACGGATGGCACGCTCCATACGCAGCAGGCCAACACGAATTTGGTTTTCCATCAATTCACCAACAGAACGAACACGACGGTTACCGAGGTTATCGATATCGTCAACTTCGCCAACACCGTCTTTCAAACCGTGCAGGTATTTTAGGATTGCCAGAATGTCTTCTTTACACAGAACGCGGAATTGATCTTCAGCATCCAGATCCAGACGTGCGTTCATTTTTACACGACCAACCGGTGACAGATCGTAACGCTCTGGGTCAAAAAACAGAGATTCAAACAGAGCTTCTGCTGATTCAACTGTTGGCGGTTCACCAGGACGCATTACACGATAGATATCGATCAACGCCTCTTCGCGCGTATCACATTTATCGATTTCCATTGTGTTGCGAACATATGGACCGACGTTTACGTGATCGATTGCCAGCACAGGCAATTCAGATACGTTCATGCCATCCAGATTTTCAACATTTTCTTCTGTCAGCTCATGACCAGCTTCGAACAGAACCTGACCTGTTTTCTCGTCAAAGATATCAATGGCAAGGTACTGACCAACCAGCTGCTCGTCAGAAACCAGGACATCTTTCAAACCATCTTCAACCAGCTTCTTGGCTTTGCGAGGCGTTACTTTCTCGCCAGCTTCCAGAACAGCCTTGCCTGTTTTAGCATCAACCAGATCAGCAGCCAGCTTCACACCACGCAGACGATCACCGTCGAATGGCGTCTTCCAGCCTTTCTTGTCTTTGCTGTAAACGATCTGGCCGTAGAATGTGCTCAGAATTTCTTCGTTTGACATACCCTGGATCATCAGAGGATCAACAGCCACGTCGTTTTCTTCACACTTTGCACGGTAAGCAGCTGTTTCAGCACTATCCAGAGCACGCAGCATTGTTGTTACCGGCAACTTACGACGACGGTCAATACGGACGTTCAGGTGATCTTTCGCATCGAATTCGAAATCAAGCCATGAACCACGGTAAGGAATAACACGTGCTGCGAACAGGTATTTACCTGATGCGTGTGTTTTACCACCGTCATGATCGAAGAACACACCAGGTGAACGGTGCATCTGTGAAACGATAACACGCTCTGTACCGTTGACGATGAATGTACCTTCATCAGTCATCAGCGGCATATCAACCATGTATACGTCTTGTTCTTTAATATCGCGGATAGAACGCAGACCTGTATCTTCGTCCACGTCAAATACAGACAGACGCAATGTCACGCGCAGAGGAGCAGCGTATGTCATATCGCGCTGGCGACATTCTTCTGTATCGTATTTAGGCTCTTCCAGCTCGTAACGAACATAATCGATTTCTGCTTTGTCAGAGAAATCCTTAATCGGGAAGACAGATGTCAGCACTTCGTGCAAGCCTTGCATCTGGCGTTCGTCAGCAGGAATATCGGCCTGCAGGAATTGTTCATATGATTGACGCTGCACTTCGATCAAATTCGGCATTTCCGCAACTTCGCGAATCTTACCGAAAGAACGACGAACGCGTTTACGACCTGTAAAGCTATCTACGTCATTGGCCGTTCTGATTTTTTGATCTGTAGCTGAATCTTTTTTTGCTGCACTCATCTTTGGCTCTTCCTATCTGTACCAGTCAAAACTATGTCAGAGTCCTTATATATAGTCTGGTCTTATATATAAGCGCCTCTTTAAACGGGTCTAAATGGACCCTATGTATTTTGCTCTCGCATGGCGCCCGTACATCTCGTACGTGCAAACGCGCCAAAACCGCCAGTCACCCTTATCTATCGGGGCGAAGCGGTAAATTATACGGTAGTTCCGTTATGTGAAATAATAGCTCTCACACTCTTCCCAGGCTGCAATTGCGTGGTGATATATGGCCTATAGGGAGTTTCTTGTCAACCCTTTTTATAGGCTAATAAAAACAGCTGATCCCGGAACAGGGTCAAAACCCCTCCGGGACCAGCAAATATATAAGTAAATTACTTCAGTTCGATTGAAGCGCCAGCTGCTTCGAGAGTTTTCTTCATCTCTTCAGCCTCTTCTTTCTTAACGCCTTCTTTGATCTCTTTAGGTGCGCCGTCTACCAGATCTTTAGCTTCTTTCAAGCCCAGACCTGTGATCGCGCGTACTTCTTTGATCACTGCGATTTTGTTGCCACCAGCTGATGCCAGAACAACTGTGAACTCGTCTTTTTCTTCTGCAGCAGCAGCGTCGCCACCAGCAGCA
>LWDU01038568.1_pt1 | contig 12762 bp, 13 predicted proteins | sample 727161 | NCBI WGS metagenome assembly LWDU01 (sample SAMN04566230, study PRJNA314399) | hydrothermal vent metagenome | isolation source: deep sea hydrothermal plume seawater | place: Mexico: Gulf of California, Guaymas Basin | collected 2004-07-11 | reverse complement strand
GGTGGAGGTCCCACCCACATGGACACCTTTGACCTTAAGCCAGACGCACCTGATACGCACCGCGGTGAGTTTAAGGAGATTAAGACCAACGTGCCGGGCGTACGCTTTTGCGAGCATCTGCCCAAGCTTGCCAAGGTGGCTGACAAGTTCGCCATCCTGCGCGGAGTCAGTCACACGCTGGCGGCTCACGGGCTGGGCACCCAGTACCTCATGACCGGCAATCGTCCTCTCCCCAGCCTTCGCTACCCCAGTTATGGATCTGTGGTCAGTAAAGAGATTGGCGGCACCAAGGATTTGCCTGCCTTTGTCGCAGTGCCTAAGCAGGGTAATTATCCGACCGGTTTCCTGGGTGTGGAATACGGCCCATTTGAAACAGGAAAAACGCCAATAGCGGGTCAGGCAATGCAGGTGCGTGGCCTCGCATTGCGCGGTATCACTCTGGATGACGTGGATCGCCGCAAGGACATGATTGCCAAGTATGATCAGGCCTTCGGAGGCTTTGCCAAGGAAGACAAGATTTTGGCCGGCATGGATGAATTCAGCGCCAAGGCTTACCAAATGATGCGCAGCACCAAGGCCCGTGAAGCATTTGATTTAACCAAGGAAAGTGCGGGAATTACCCGTATGTTCGATGATCAATCTTTCTCGCAAAGCTGTTTATTGGCCACACGATTAGTTCAGTCTGGCGTGAAATTTGTGACGCTCAACTTGGGTGGTTGGGATACTCACGCTGATAACTTTAATAAGCTCAAAAACACCAATCTCCCTGCCCTCGACGCTGGGTTGAGTGGACTCTTCAGTTCTCTTGAAGAGAAGGGTCTGCTTGAAAGTACGGCGGTATTTGTGACGGGCGAATTTGGCCGCACACCGAAGATCAATGCCCGCACCGGGCGCGATCATTATCCGCGCGCGATGTTCTGCCTGATGGCCGGCGGCGGAATGAAAGGCGGCCAGGTTATCGGCGCGTCCGATGCCAAAGGCGAAGGCCCGAAGGACAAAGCCATCACCCCCGACGACGTGGCGGCGAGCTTCATGCACTCTCTGGGTATCGACCACACCAAGGAATACCACACCCCTTCCGGTCGCCCCGTAATGATCGTACGTAACGGCACTGTCATTCCGGAGTTGTTCTAGGGATAAAATATTCACCTCAACCCCGCGGGCAACCGCGGGGTTTTTTGTGAGAACCGCCAAGACGCCAAGAAAAATAGAACTTGGCGTCTTGGCGACTTGGGGGTTCAATTAGATTTTCACCGATGGCTGACGAAAAACAATCTGAACCTGAGAAGGCAAAACCGGCTGAGGCAGCGGAGCCCAAGCCGGTGGAGGAGATGAGTGAAGAGGAGCAACTGGCGGCCTACGAGGAGGAAATGAAAAATTCCGATTGGGGGCACCAGCCTTGTTAGAGATTGTAGCCCGGACCACCGGCCCGGGCTACAGGGTGACATGAAGTAGTTTTCCCGCCTTCAATTTTCCTATTATCCTGTCTTTAAAGCTTGGCGGCTTTGCGCCTTGGCGGTTTAAAAAATCCCTACCTTAAATCGAAGGCTTTGCGTTGGATGGTGGCGTGGTGAGTTTTGAGGGATTTGGCGATGGTGGCGCGGTTGAGGTCTTTGCGGAAGGCGATGGAGGATTCGGATTTCAGGTCACGGATGACGTAGCAGTAGGTGTTGTTGGCCATCATGCCGAGGAGCTCGCCTTTTTGGCTGAGGACGAGGTCGCCTTTGCTGGGGTTGAAGCTGCGGCTGAAGATTCCGCCAGCGAAGGGTTTATCCATCTTCACGTAGCCTTTGTGGGCGGGGTTAAATTTGAATTCAACTTCGCCGTATGATTTGCCGTCGCGGCTGATGACGAAAGCCTTTGGGAACTTGTAGGGTTCAGCAGCGATTTGATAAGGCCGAATGCCGCGGCTGGCGGCTTGGGAGACGCTCATTAGGGGCGAGGCGAGGACGCGCGGGTCGTCTTTGAGGAATTGTGCGAAGGGGAGGTTGTAGACAATGGGTTTGGGTTTGCCGGCTTCAGGGGTGCTGAGGGTCGGTTCCACGCGGCTGATGCCCATGGCCTTGGGGCCGACGGGGAACGGAGTGTCGCTGGTGTGCAACAGGGCATAAACATAGTTTCCCTGCTCAATGAGGATGGTGTCGGTGCGGGTGGTGGTGCGGCCGGACTTGAGCCAAACTTTTACGCCTCGGCTGCGGAATTGCTGGAACAGGATGTTGGCGTTGATGGGGGTGTTGTTGACGATGGTTTTGACGGAGTGCTCGAGTTCGTGGACGTCGCCTCCCAGTTTATCCACGAATTCCTTGGCCACTTTGGCGGTTGTCTCGGCGACCTTTAGATCGGTTTGGGTTTCCGCCAATTCGGCGGTCACGGTTTCCACCTTTTGCTCGGCGGTTTGAGCGCGAGTGTTGGCCTTGGTGGTTTGTTGCTGGGCGGCGTTGGCGATTTCGGTGGCCTTGGCCATAGCGACATTGGCATCATTGGCGCGGGTGTTGGCATCGTTGGCGCGGTTGCGTTCTTTGTCGGCGCGGGTGGTGGCGACGGAGGCGCGGGTGCGTTCTTTGTCGGCGCGGGTGTTGGCGGCGGCGATGCCTTGGTCGGCGCGGTTGCGTTCGTTGGTGGCGCGGGCGTTAGCGGCGTTGAGGGCTTGCTCGGCGCGTTTCTGGGCTTCGGTGGCGTTTGTTTTGGCGGCGTTGAGATTGATTTCGAGAGTGTTAATGTCGCCTTGCAGCTTGGCGGCTTGGGCTTCTAGTTTTTTGCGTTCTTCCTCAAGTTTCTTTTTTTCTTCCTCGCTGAGGTTGACCTGTTGGGTGCGGTTCTTGAGTTGTTCGAGGGCGATGCGGTTGGCGTTTTGGGCGGCGGTTTTGGCGGCTTCTTCTTCCTGGGCTTTGCGATACCAACCGAGGGCTTTTTGCTCAGCTTCATCAATTTTTTTGGCGCTGGCTTGTTGGCTCTCGGTGGCGGTGTTGGAGAGGTTGATGTAGGCGCGTTTTTGCTCGTCGAGTTCGGCGGCGGATTGTTTGAATTTGAGGCGCACGAGTTCGAGGTCGCGCTGGGGATCGCCCATGCCGGCTCCGGTGGATTGGGTGCCGCCGGCGCCGGGATTTTCTTTGGCATCCTTTTCCAGCTCATCCCACGCGGTGAAGTGGATGAGGTTGAGCAGCAGAAAATCGCAGATGATGAGCAGGAGTGTTTTATTCATAACAGGGGGTTAGTGGGTTTGGGTGCCGGGGGTGGCTTCGGCTTCCATAATGAGTTGCTGGCGGGCGCCGCGGACGTGATGGATTTTGACGAGCGCCACGCACAGGATGCCAAAGATGTTGGAGGCGTAGGCGACGGATAGGCTGATGCCAAACTGGGGCAAGAGCATTTTGATGGCGAGAGTGAGGGCGGTGCCGGCGATGCCGATGTAGAGGCCCATGTCGAAGAGGTTGTCTTCGTTTTCCAGGAGCCGCAGCTTGAGCAGGGGATCGCCCGCGCCGTGGCGGACTTCCTCCACCTTGGATTTGCAGGTGAGGTAGACAAAGATTTGGATCGCGGCAAAGGCGACGAAGAGGATGGCGTTGAGGACGATGTTCGTGGTGGCGAGCATGGCGTTGTTGGTTTCCGGGGTTGGGGTTGGGTTTTCGTCCTCACTGAGGACGGGTAAATTGATGGACACAGTGTACTCGGAGGATTGTGCGGGTTGGAGAAAGATCGGCTCGCCGAGGGCCACGAGGGCGAGGAACAGGGCGCAGGCCATGGCGCGGCGGCGCAGGATGAAGTCGCGCACGGCGTTGGCGCCGGTGGCACTGACGGTGAAAAAGCTGTTCCACGCGCGCATGAGGATGATGCAGCCGAGGCCGAGCAACAGGAATTTTACAAAGAGCGCCCAGCTAGGATGGCGCAGGCTGAAGGCGGCGGCGGAATCGAGGCCCAGCCCGGCGCGATCGCTCACGGGCAGTTGTTGGGCAAGCACCAGTTTCATGGCGCCGCGCCCTTGGCGCATGGCATCCTGCAGCCAGCGTGTGCCGGGCCGGCCGTGGCTCATGAGGTAGCGGGTGACGGCCTCGGGCTGGCCGCTCCAAACGGAGGCGGCGTACACGGCGGGGAACTCGGTGAACTCCAGCGGGATGAAGGGCAGCGCGGTCCATTCTTCGCGGGTGAGTTCGCCGTTGCCATCGGCGTCCCATCGGATGGGCTGGCCTTGAGCGTTGCGTTCCACGGTGTGCCCAAAGAGATGGTGGAAGGGCGTGCCGATTAGCTCGTCAGCGATGATGAGGTCATCGCTTTTTCCATTTTCATCCACTTCATTAAATGTATCGAAAGGCGGCACCAGCGTTTGGAGTTTGGCGATTTTTGCCAAACGCATGAGGGTGAGAGGGCTTTCGGTGTGGCGCATCAAGCGGCCCAATTGCGGCTCGGTGAGTCGGCTGGCCAACAGGGAAAAGGCGTGCATGGCTTCGCGCAGTTCATCGGCGTTAGCCTCCTGCCCGAGGCGGTGGAGTTGCAGGTTGAGATCCTGATGGAACTGGCCGTTGGCCTGGAGGCGTGCGGCCAAAGTGATGGCGGCGGCGTAGTTGGGGGCTTGGCTTTTCAGGGCCAGCAATCGTTTCACCAATTCGCTTTGGCTGCTGGGATGGTTCGCAATCTCGCGTTGGCGGGCGGGGGCAAAGTAGGAATCCAGCGCCGGGGCGATTGGGAGGGGGCTGAGTTTTTCCGGCAAGGGCGCGGGTTGCTCCAGTTGCTTCGCTGCGAGGTCGAGCAGTGGAGCGGCGCTTAAAGGGTCGGTGCCTGCACCGAGATGATCGCGGAATTCCTCCAAGGTTTGCCCTTCCACCACCGATGCCTGCGCCAATGCGTCGGTGTGCAGCGTGCGGTACTGCGCGGGGAACAGCCAGCCCACCATTAGAAACGCTACCGCCAACACCCCGTGGATGATGAGGTGGTGCAACAGATATGGTTTGTCCGTATCGTTCGACTTCAACATGGGTTACTCCTTGGTCGGCTCACGACAGGTCGTGTGCCTGCAACCTATTTTATAGACGCAGCGTTCTCGTGCAATGTTCAACGCTCACAAGTGAAGGGGAATTATCCACTGTTGTGAATAAAAAAGAGCGGGTTAGGAGAATTAATTTAACGCGCCGTCTACCCTTCATCACGTTCTTCGGCCTTGCGCTCTGGGAGGCGCGCAATTTTAAGGTAAAGAAGTTTTACCGCGGGATTAAGGGTTTCCAGTACCGCCGGGCATACCAGTAACCCCGAAAGACACAGGTGCTCATTGGGAGCATGCTTTCTGTTAGGCCCGGCTTTACCCGATTTCCCTTTTCATACGGGGCAAATGCGCCATTCTGGCGTCCAATCCTGTTATGAAAACGACTCTCCTAATTCTTCTCACTGTTGCATTTAACATCGCCGCGCAAGAGCGCCCACCCATCCAAATCCTGCCCGGCCTCGCCCCGCCCCCCATCCCCGTGCCCGTGGAACCCAGAGAAATTTTCCCCGAAGATATGGAGCCCCCGGATGGCCAAATTTTTCCCGGCGACATGTTTATTCCCGACATGCCCGGGCGATACCAAATCATCTCCGCCCAAATCCAGCAAAACGGCAAGGCCGTGCCCATCGTCCTCAAGCTCGACACCCAAACCGGCCAAGTCTGGCAAATGAAATCCATCACCGCCACCGTGTTTCGCAATGGCAAACCGCACCCCTTCACCCGCCTCATCTTCGAGCCCGTGGACGCCGGCGACCATCCGCAACCGCTGCCCCGTGTGGACCCCGCTCGCGACCGACCCAATGTAATTCGCGAGCAACCCCAGCCCAACGTAGCCCCGCGCCGTTAACACCGATGAAAACCCTCTTCACAATTACCCTCCTTGCGCTGGCCATTCAATTGCCCGCCGCCGAGTCCGCCAAAGTCACCGGCACCCTCGTTACTCCCAAAACCGTGAAAGCCTACGCCGGATTGGAATTGGAAATCCGGCTTTACGAATACCACCCCTTCATCGCCGACAAACCCGCTGACCTCCTTGGCAAGTTTAACCAAAAAAACTACGCCCACAAAACCGGTGCCGAAACCAAAACTCAATTCATTATCGGCGACGCCAGCAATATCAAAAAGGGCATGTCGTACTATATCACCTGCTTCATCCTCGACGCCAAAGGCAAACGCATTCTCATGGGAGAGAAAGAGGGCAAACGCGGCCTTTGCAAAGTCCTCACCGGCGGCAACCCGAACAAGGTCAACCTCATTCTGCGCGACTTGCGGAAGTAGTTCTTTCGGTTAATGCGCCGGCTTCAGTTCTTTCGCAAACAACTGCGAAGGATCCTTGAAGGATTTGAATTCCAGAAAATTCCCGCTGGGGTCGGGGAAAAACATTGTCGCTTGCTCGCCCGTTTCGCCCTCGAAACGTACGTACGGCTCGATGTGAAATTTCACGCCGCCCGCGCGCAGTCGATCGGCCAGCGCGTGCCATTCGTCCCACGGCAACACCACACCGAAATGTTTCACCGGCACAGATTTTTCATCCACGCCACTGAAGGTTTGGTTGCCCGTTTCCTCCGGCGCCACGTGCGCGACGATTTGGTGCCCGTACAAATCAAAATCAATCCAGCTTTCACTCTCGCGGCCAGTCGCGGCTTCGAGGTCGTTAACCGGAAAAGCGAGGTGAAATGGCGCGTCCATGCACGCAGCGTATCGTGCGCGCGATGCGTTGGCGAGGGCTACGGCGCGGATGGAATGAGCGGACGTTCCACGCGGAAAAATGTGGGAGCATTCGGCAACGCGTTGCCTTCCTCATCCCACCAATGCTCGTCGGAGAGTTCGCCGTCGGCGTAAATGGCCTCCTGCCGTTTCGAGCCGTCCGGGTGCAAAAACACCAACGTGCCATTGCCGTTGAGCACCTTGCCATTTTCTGCATCGGCCAAATCCCACGTGGTGGCGCGCGCCAGTTTTGCATCCTGCCAAAATGCCTCGTGCTCGGTGGAGCCATCACTGCGCGTCCAAGTGGCCAATCCATCGGGCTCTCCATCCACATAATTTGCCTCGTAATGTTTCTCCCCATTGGGATGCCACCAAGTGATCTTGCCCGCCGGCTTGCCTCCTGAATAGTGTTCCACCCGCGCAAGCTGCAGCTTGGCCTTGTCGTGGAATCCAACGAGCGCGCCATCGTATGGAAAAAACATTTCCGATTTATCGAACACCAGCCAGCCGCGAATTTCCACTTGGCTAAATTCAAGGTACTTGGCGGGCAGGTTGGGATTGGTCGAAGGGGTGGGCGTGGGCGTGCCGCCGCCGGGTTCGGTTGTGGTTTCGGTTTGATGATCGATCGAAGCGGTCAATGTTCCGTTGGCGTCCCATTCCTGTGTGCGCTTGGGGTTGCCGCGTTCATCGTATTTAATTTCCGTGCGGCGTTGGCCGGCGGCATCGGTGATGGTGCCCGTGTTCACCAGCCGACCTCCGTGAATTTGCGCAAGCAATCGCGGCGTCCTTTTGGCTTCGGCGTGTTTGATGATGACGCGGCCGGTATAAGGTTCCGTCTCAAATGCCCCGGCAAGAATCGTAGTTTGCCCATCGGTGATTTCGTAAGTGCTCGAGTTAAAATCATCCGCATACAGATCGCGCGCCGTGGGTTTGATTGCAAAGTACAGCGCCGAGCCCCATTCGACACTATCCATCTCCAGCGGCTGCCGGTTGATGTCCAGCCGCGCCAGAAATTTCGCTTCCACCACGCGATCGCCAACACTCTTAACGGCGGAATCGGATTGGCAACCCGCCAAAAAAGCCACCATCGCCACCCCAGCCCCAAAGCGGGCCGACGAAGCAAAACACCAAAAACACAGCATTTTTTTCATTTTTAAATGCCTTTTGCCGCGAAACAAAGATGTCCAGCGACCGGGAGGCGAAGTTATTCACAGCATATCCCGTGCCGTGAATAACTTTTCCCGCAACAAAATACCCCGAATCGTCAAGCGATCGCCAAGCGATTCAATGGGTCGGAGGCAATTTACCCCAATTTTCCACGCAGCGCACGCGATTTCCGGGGTTGGCTGACGGTGCGCCGGGGGCTACGCTCCGCCCATGGCGCGAACGCGCAAATGCCCCATCTGCAAACGCACCGTCCTCGCCGACCGCGAGAATTGCCCGTATTGCGACGCGCCCCGGCCCGATCCCCACCGCTGGGGCGATCCCGATCGCGACAACCCCTCCGGCCCCGATCGCCGCCGCCTTGCCCTGTGCCGAATGCGCAATGGCGGCGTCGTCATGTTCCTGTTCGGCATCGTGCTCATGGCCAACGGCATGGTGCCCGAACCCACCCCGCACCTGAACCCCATCGGCGGCGTGGGCGTGATCTTCATCATCCTCGGCACCGTCAGTTATTTGTGGAGCTGGAAAATGCTGCGTAACGGGTAGGCATAAAAAAAGCGGCGGAAAAAATCCGCCGCTTGTTTGAAAGCAGAGTTACTTCTTCTTGCCCTTGGGCGCCACCGTGATGGTGATCTTCTTGGACACCACCGGCGGGTTGTGCGCGATGTGCGCGTAATCCGCGAACACCAGTTGCAACGTGTGCTTGCCCGGCGGCAGATCCAGCGTCACCTCCGTCTGGCCGCCGCCGAAATGCTTTAGCGTATCCGAAGCCACCATCGGCAGACCCATCGCCGGCAGCTTCTCAGTGTCGATCAACAAATGATGATGCCCCGTGTTCGGCATCGGCTTGCCATCGGGCAGCACCAACCCCGCCGGGCACACGCCCATGCCCTTGAGGCCAAACGTCACCCGCACCGGCCCCTTCACCGTCTTGCCGTCGCGCGGGAAAATGATCATCACCTTGGCCCCCTTGGGCGAAGGCTGGCGCGGGATTTTATCTTCTGCCACAGCGGGCAGCAACAAGCTGCCGGTGAGAATGGAAAAGAGAATTTTTTTCATAAGAATACAGATTCCTTGTGTAATGATTGAGGTTCAAAAACGGTTCGCCGCCATTGTGCCCAAGGGCCGCCCCGGCGCAAGCCAAAGTTTGGGAATGTGTTTGGGAAAGAATGGAATGAAAAGTGGATTGCCCCGCCGCCGCTTAGGCATCCGCGCCCGGTTCCGGAGCGTCCCCTGCTTCCGCTTCTGCGTCTGCCTCGGGTGCGAGCTGTTGTTGCGCGGCGACTTGTTGTTCGTACAAGCTCAAGTGCAATTCCGTGAACACCCCGCGCATAAACCAACGCGCCACCATCGCGAACGCCAGCGCCGCCACGCAGCCGCGCATGATCGAGGTTCCCCAATCATTTCCCGCCAAGTGGCTAAGCGCCAGCACCAGCAAAAAGCCCGCGCCGCCCGCATGAATCAAATAATGCGACATAGTGTCTGCCCCCAATAAACCACGAAACCCACCCCCGCGCAAGGGGTCGTTTTTACTTTATTCCGCCTTCGATGCGGGGGCCGAGGGTGTCGCCGGCGTCGATGACTAGGGTGTGGCCGGTGGTTTTGGGGGCGGTGATCATGGCGAGGATGCCTCCGGCGATGTCTTCGGGGGTGCTGACGGTGCCGAGGATGTTGGCGGCGGCTTTGGTTTGTTTTACTTTTTCGTAATCATCACCGAGGCCTTGCTGGAGCCATTCGCCTTCGATGAAGCCGGGGGCGACGGCGTTGACGCGGATGGCGGGGCCGAGGGTGCGGGCGAGGGATTTGGTCATCACAATGAGGGCGGCTTTGCTGGCGCAGTAGGGGATGGAGCTGCCGGCGCCAACGATGCCGGCGATGCTGGCGACGTTGACGATGACGCCGCCTTCGCCAACGGCGAGGGCTTCGCGGGCGGCGCGGGTGGTTTGAAAGGGGCCTTTTAAATTGACGGCGAGGATGCGGTTCCAGTCTTCATCGCGCACGGCGTCGAGGTCGGGGAAGTCAATGAAGCGGGTAGTGCCGGCGTTGTTGACGAGGATGTCGAGCCCGCCGAATGCTTCGATTGTTTTTTGAACCATCGCGCGGCAGGCGGCATCGTCGGCCACGTCGCCTTGGATGACGATGGCTTCGGCACCGGCGGCGCGGCATTGATCGGCGACGGCTTGGGCGCGGTCGGCGGATTGGTGGTAATTGATGGCCACGCGGCAACCGGCTTGGGCGAGTTGGAGGGCGGTGGCGGCACCGACGCCGCGCGAGGCGCCGGTGATGAGGGCGGATTGGGCTTGGAGTTTCACTGGGGGATTATTTCAGTTCGCGGATGCGCAGGTTGCGCCATTTCACTTGGGCACCGGCGAGGGATTTGTTGCCGCCGATGCCGTGGACTTGGAGGGCGATGAAGCCCTTCGCAGTGAGGGCGTCTTTGAAGTCGGCGCGTGCAACGCCGTTGAGCCAGGTCTTGATGGAGTCGCCGCGGCATTCGACGCGGACTTTGTTCCATTGGCCGGGGCGATAAATTTTCTGGCCGGTCTTGGTGAAGGCCGCCTTGTCGCCGCCGCGCGCGCCGGGATAGAGCCAACCGCGTCGGCCTTCGTCGTAGATGCCGCCGCTCCACATTCGGTCGGGCTTGTTGGGGTCGATCTCGACTTGATAGCCGTGGACGCGGCCGGCGGGAAATTTCCGTGTCTTGCCGTTAATTTTCACGGAGGTGTCTTTCTCGTAGGCGTTGGAACGGATTTGCACGCCGGAGTTGAGGCGATTGTCGCAGTGGTATTCGTATTCGAGAATGAAGTTGCCGTAAATTTTTTCGGTGCAGAGGAAGGTGTTGGGCGTGCCGTTCACCGCAGTGCCGATGAGGATGCTGTCCTTCACGGTGTACTTGGCTTGGCCGCCTTTTTGGATCCAGCCGTCGAGGTCTTTGCCGTTGAAGAGGGGCGCGAAATTTTTATCGGCGGCCGTGAGTGAAAAGGAAAGGAGCAGTGCGCTCCACAAAAGGGTGTGCTTCATGGGCGAAGGATAGTGGGCGGCGCGAGGGGAGGCAAGGAGGCGCGCGTGATAATTGCGAAGAATGCGGAAATATTGACGTTTTATGGTGAGGATTTGCGGACGGGCCGCTTGATTTTAGTGAAAAATAGAGGTTGAATCTCTATGACACAATGGCATCGTTATTGCTTACAGAGAGTCACCCGCAATGTGCGGCCAACCCTTCGGAGGAATCTTGGATATGGAAATAGATATGAAACGAGCAAGTCGTGGGTTTACGTTAATAGAATTGCTGGTGGTGATTGCCATCATCGGCATCCTCGCCAGCATGCTTTTGCCCGTGCTGGCCAAGGCCAAAGCCAAGAGCAACCGCCTCAAGTGCGCGAGTAACATGAAGACGATCGGGCAGAGCTTCACCTCGGTGGCGATCGATTATGAGGATTGTTTCCCGTGGATGATGACGGCCGAGGATGCCCGCCACGCTTACAAAGATTCGGTGGATGGCGCGCGTTATGATGATGAAAGTAAGTGGACGAATCTGAACCCGAGTTGGAGTATGTCGCGTTACATCCAGTACTTGTGGTATTTGCCGCCCTTGATGGATTCGCTGGACTCAGTGAAGACACTGTACTCGCCAAGCGACCCCGCGATTAAACGCGACAACGCCATCCAGCAGAGCGAAGTGGGCCCCAACGGCAAGCAAGGCTGGGGCATCTCACGCGCCAATTGGCAAGGCCAGGTGAATGTGTACGGATGGAAAGCCTCGTGGGCCAAAAGTACGGGCGGCCCCACAACGGGGGTGCGTAATTATTACAATGTATCTCACAAGGCACAAAGCTACGGCATTTGCATGGGGGGCGATTCATTGGTGCCCTCCAGTATCCTCACGGTGACTCGGAATGCGGCGGGCGACGCAAAATTTAAAAACGGCAAGACCTCCTACATGCGCCCCGATGGGCGCGTGTTCATGGCGGCCTATCAAAATTATCAAGTAGTGGGCAGTCGTGATCACATGCATCTGGAATTAAACCACGCCAGCGCCGGCACGTGGAGCGACCCCGCCCGCCTTGCCAAGGACGAGCCGGAGCTGAAAGATGAACGCCCCGCCAAGGCGGGTTTCAAGGCCTATGTGCGCACCGGTGGCGGCAAGTATTACTTGATGAACGGCCTGGGCGCATCGCAAGGATCCTACGGGTTGTCCGATGGCAGCGTGAAGCAGGCTAGCGACTCCGAACTTTCCAGCGCAGTTAAGGCGCACATGGACAGTTTCGGCGGCATTTTGAGTGGCGGCAAAAACGCGGCCGTGTTACGCCCCAATCGCGTAAATTAACAAACTAAAACCGCACATCCGCCTGGCGGAAAAGCCGCCCCACCCGCTCGTAGCCCTTGGTCGTTAAGGAGGTGTTTTCCAGATTCAACACCCGGATTTTTTTGAGGTGGTTGATGCCCTCCAAGTGAGGCAACGCCTGATCGTCAAGGGACGTGCTGCTGAGGTTCAACACTCCCAACACCGTCATATCACTCAGATTTTTCAGGCCAGAGCCTTGGATAGGATTCCGGCTAAGATCCAACGAGTTTAATTTCTTCAATGATTTCACATGCACAAGATCCTTGTCAGTCACACCCGTTGCGGAAAGGTTAAGATCCTTAAGATGCTTGAACTGCCCCAAATGCTTCAACAGATCAGCGGGCATCTTGATGTTGCCGCAGTCGAGTTTAAACATATTACCATCCTCATTCACCTGGTCGCGCGCGCCGATTTGATTAAGTCGCTCCATTAACTCCTTCAACGAAGGTGGCCGTTCGAGCAAAGCACTGGGCGCAGTGGAGGCAGCCCGAACGGTCTGCGCCCAGTTGGCAACCGTTTGCGCGCCATGCTTGTCCACATATAACTGCGTGAGAATCTGCTGTTGTTGGGC
>LWDU01000312.1_pt1 | contig 12762 bp, 11 predicted proteins | sample 727161 | NCBI WGS metagenome assembly LWDU01 (sample SAMN04566230, study PRJNA314399) | hydrothermal vent metagenome | isolation source: deep sea hydrothermal plume seawater | place: Mexico: Gulf of California, Guaymas Basin | collected 2004-07-11 | reverse complement strand
TCCTGTGATACTCGGATAGCGCTCGAGGCACCGTCTGAGGCGATTAGATAGCGACCTTTCAACTCTTCATGCCCATCCAAGGTGTTTACCTTTAACGTTACGCCATGTTCGTCTTGATCAGCGCCGACGGCTTTGACGTTGAACAAGACCTCAACGTTTTTCATTTTTTCGAGTTCGGCAACAATTATGCGTGTCAGTTTAAACTGCTCACATTGGATCCGGTAAGGGTGATTTGTGTCGTCTTTTAGAACGCCGAGATCCCAGTTTACCGACCAATCATCCCGAGTATCACGTTGCTGCCAAATTGGGCAAACCAGGCCCTGTTCAATTACTTTATCGGCCACCCCCAAGTCATCCAACATTTCCAGCGTTGGGGAATGAAAAGTTGACGCTCGAAGATCCTCTGGGAGCGAATCACACGCTTCGATGAGAGTTACTGGAATATCATTCTGGGCGAGGTAAAGAGCCGATGCGCACCCGACAGGCCCGGCTCCGGCAATGATTACACGATCTACGTTATTCATGATATATCCTTTAATTATATAACTTAATTACATTATTAAAGGATATAATAACATTATTGCCTACGCAACAAAAAAAGTAACTGCATGAATGCGCGCCAATTAATCTGAACAAAAATAAAAAGGGACCAATGTCCGCTTTGGGTCAAAAGCAGACTCTTTTGACCCAAAGCGGACATAGGAACTTAAAGTTCGAATCTAAATCTATTTAGTGATCAGGTGCTGTCTGCTATTTGAGGGGCGAAAAGAAAGAAGTTTGGCCTCCCATATACAGTGGTGCAAATCATCTCTCGCTAAATCATTATGTTAAGGAGAACACCGTTTCGTCTCTTTGTATTGCAGTAGGCCGATCCGGCACTTAAAAATGGGTCTCATTCAAATAAGCAATACCCTCTAAATTTTCCTTCCATTCTTGTGCTTTTTAATGGTGATAACTCCTAATTTTGATCGGAAGTGAAATTATGACTATAACGTTGCAATTGAACATTACATAAAACGATACATCTCGGTGACGTTCAGAATCGCACACACAACACTGAAGGAGCTGAACTTTGGCGGCACGGAAACGCTTAAATAAGGAAGACTGGTTACAAACCGGGCTTGATACACTCAATCCAAGTGATCAGCGCGTTGCTGATCGGTTACTATGAATAGAAAGTTCGGCTGATCTACCATTCCCTGTGTTCCCTAATTTTGTTTTTTTTCAGGCTAACAGGCTTAATGGATATCAGTAAAATTGAAGTGTGTGATAAAAACTATCACTATAATTTATAGAGTAGAGGCGATTTCAATGAAAAATTCGCGCATCCAGATATTAGCGGGATCGTGTTCCCGATTACGATGCCACTGAATGTTCTCACGAAGCAACGGAAATTCAATGGCTGGAGGGATCATTTTAAGCGCCATATTTTTAGCAAACAATCGCGCAAGCCGCTCTTGGATAGTGGCTATATTATTTGTCCCAATGACGAGAAAGGGAAGCTGATTAAAACTTGGTAATATGGCGACTTTATTTCTTTGATACCCATGCTGTTGTAGATGGGCTTCGTCAAAAGCCAGCATGCGCTCGCTATCGAAAGCAGTTACGACATGGCTAGCCGCGAGGTAATCGTCTATCAACAGAGGCGACTTTACTGATTTATTCTGTGACCAGGCAATGCAAGTGTAGCGCTCTTCAAACAACAGGGCGCTTGGATGATCAGAGCTGACGCTACCTTCCGGTACGACCAAAAAATCGGCTTCAAAAAGAGCGGGGCAGCGGCCAAGAACATAAGGTCAAACAACTGGCCAAGATTAATAAGAAGCTTGAAGGTCTGTATGACGCCATCGCTGATGGCTTGAGGACCCAAGGTCTGAAGGTGAAGCTTGAAGAATTAGAAGCTCAAAAAGGTGGCCTAGAAACTGAAATCAAAACAACACCAGCGCAGGCTCCCTACCTACATCCTAATCTCTCTGAACTTTATCGGCGTAAAGTCGAACATCTTCATGATAGCCTCAATAACAATGACGCTCGCACCGAAGCGGCAGAAATACTCCGTAGTCTGGTTGAGCGTATTGAAGTTAAAAACAATGACGACGGCTTTGAAATTGAGCTTGAAGGTCAGATTGTCAATATGATCCAAGCTGCTCAATCTCATGCGCACAAAGGAAAAGCCGCTTCAAATGAAGCGGCATCTCTCAAAAACTATGCGAGTTCGGTAAAAGTGGTTGCGGGGGTAGGATTTGAACCTACGACCTTAAGGACATATGAAAAATGGTTATGATGTCCGCTTTCGGGGGTAGAGCGGACTCTATTTAGGTAGGGCTGAGATGTCTGCTATTAGCCAATAGCGGACATTAACCATCCCCCTAGCGAAATTCAGATATGATATTTCCACTACTGTTCAGTTGCCAACATAATATTTTTGGTGATCGAGCGTTTGTCGCGCAATTCCCAACATCCTGCCTCAACTCGGCGGAAGAAATCACGGCAGAACATATTGAAAAGGTCCGGTTCCTCTAGATTGCAGGCATGACCGGTAATTGGCAGCAACACCAAGGCGGACGACAAAATCGTTCGTTTCATGAATAGCCCAGCATCGAGACACGGATCGTCTTCGTCGCCGTTTATGATCAATGTCGGCACAGAGAGTTTACGCATCTTGTCTTCCAACGCGTAGAGTGATGGCCGAAGGCGTTGAACGCCGCGCATGGTATTGGCCGAGCCTTCGCTCGAATGTTCTTTCAGTTGAGTTTTGAACTCCCGCCAGCCCTCTGGATCTTTGTTCTGATACTGAACCCGGGTTGGACCAACTGCATATACCGCACCAAAGACGGCCATCGTCTCCCTTTCAATCCGATCGGCGACAACGGTTGTTTCTCGATAGAATTGGTCTTGGCTGCCTTCGTCTGCGCCGTATCCACAACCTGCAACGACTAGCGAGATAGCTCGGTCGGGATACTTCATTCCAAAATGAAGGGCGGCGAATCCACCCATCGAAAGCCCAACGATGTGGGCGGATTCAATGCCGAGTCCATCGAGCACGGCAAGAACGTCGTCGCGGGCAATTTCTTGACTGTACAATTCGGGATCGCTTGGCACATCAGATGGAGGATAACCACGCGCGTTAAAAGCGAGACAGCGATAAAAGCGTGAAAAATGGCGCATTTGAGATTTCCAGCTTCTTAGGTCACCGGCGAATTCATGAACGAATATCACCGGCGTTCCGGACCCTTGTTCTTCGTAATGCAGATTTACGCCGTCGTTTGTCGTTACAAATGGCATGTTCATCATTCCCTGTTCTAAATTCCAGTGGCTTTATCATCAATCTTTACTCGGCTAGATAACAAGCCAGTCCCGTGCCGCACAATCCCATTTTTCCGGTATATAGACGATATGGCTGTTCCTCGACTGCGCATAGCAATGTCCACCACATCATTAGCGGACATAAATAGTTTTGTGCAGCCGCCAGCACGATCGGCAATTTTGCGCAGTCCATCAACGCTATCACCGTTTGGGATGCTCTTCTATTCAGCGACCTCAGCGATGGTATTAGCATGCTGCCATATGTTAGAAATCTCTTCACATGTTGTTAGCAGACCGAAGCGCGCGTTGACGGTCTTAAGCGTCGCTTCGTGAAGCTGCATGTCCCAAGAGGCGACGCCGTTTTCCGGCACGCAGACATAATAAGATCGCTCAAAGGCATCCCGCAAAGTGCTTTCGACGCAGACATTCGTCGATACGCCGGTTGGTATAATGGTCTTAATATTACGCGCTTTTAACATCATTTCTAAATCTGTGCCGTTAAACGCGTTGTAGCGATGTTTGTGAATAATAAATTCGCCGTCCACTGGCGTAAGCTCATCGACAAACTCAGCACCCTCAGTTCCGGCAATGGCTATTTTATCTGAAGCATAGGTGGCTCGTCTACGCTGCGCCAACCAAGGGCCGGAATCGCTGCCATAATCGGGAAGCGTCCAAAAGCCAACATGGCAGACAACAACACCAGAGGCACGCGCGGCAAATAACAATTTTTGTACATTTGGAATAATGCTCTTGGCCGCGTCCAACGGACGTCCTGCCTTGCTGGTGGCAAAGCCGTCGACGCAGAAATCTTTTTGGAGATCAATGATGATCAAGGCGGTGTGGACTGGATTGAGCCGATCCTCGAGACTTTCAAGAATGAGTGGTTCCATGATTTAAGAACTCCTTTCATCTGCAGCCACAAACCAATCGGCAATTTGGCTGCCGTTCATAAATATTGTGTCATCGCGCGCCATTAGAAGATCCAGCATGCGATCAAGATAACCGATCCGATGCGGCACGCCAATTAGATGAGGATGGAGGCCGATGGAAAGTATCCGAGGATTTTTCTTCGTTTCCGTATCAAATGTGTCCACTGTATTTTCCAGACGCAAATACATTTCCGGCGAGCTATGCTTCTCGACGGCGTAAATAATACTGTCGTTGACTTCCAGATTATACGGCATCGCAATTACCGGACCATGTTTGGTGGTCATCCATGTCGGCAGATCGTCCAATACCCAGTCACAGATATAATCGATACCGGCGGCTTTTAAAATATCCGGCGAGTCGTCAGTTTCTTTTAGGCCGGGGCTGAGATATCCACGTGTTTTGACACCAGTATAGGTCTCCAAAACATTGAGTGCTTTTTCTATCATTGCCGCCTCATCCCCTTCGGCTTGGGCGGATTTTTGGCTGAGGCCATGACCGATAAACTCCCAGCCGGCGTTTTTCATCGCATCTGCACAACTCGGATAGCCTTCAATTACGCTAGCGTTGATGCTGGTGCTGGCGGGCAAATTTCGTTCTGTCAGTCGTTCCAGAATGCGCGGCATCCCGGTTCGCATTCCATATTCCGCCCAGGAGAAATTTGGAATATCAGGGACTTGTTCGAGACCGTGAGGCGCGGTGATGATCTTTCTTGGCATGGCATTTTCGAATACCCAGTTCTCCACATTTACCACAAGGTGAACAATCAAAGGTTTGCCTTCTGGAGCCTCAAGCTTTTTACGCTCAGATGACATTTCATAAGGAATTCTAGGGTTTGGCATGGTTGATCCTTCTAGAGTTTAAGCTATGGCCTTGGTCATTCCGCCATCCATTGTCACCGATGTACCGGTCATATTTGCAGCGACGTCTGATGCGAGAAAGGCAACGAGGCGAGCGACCTCATCGGGCTCGCCTAAGCGGCCTAATGGAATGTTTTCGGTAAATCCTGCTTCGACTTCTTCCACGGTCGAGCCGGTTGAACTTGCGAGATTGTCCATCATTGTATTCCAACGTGCTGTCTTGGTCGGCCCCGGATTAATCGCGTTAATTATAACACCATCTTCGGCAACTTCATCGGCAAGCCCTTTGGTGACGGCAAGCAGCGCTGCATTGGCAGCTGCACCCGGCAAAGTGCGAGGATGAGGCTGACGTCCGGCATTGCCGACAATAGTAACAATCCGCCCATATTTTTGGGATCGCATATAGGGTATGGCGGCTCGCATCATTCGGATGGTCGCCATAAATTTCAAATCAAAGCTATCGTTCCAAATCTCATCAGGAATTTCCCAAAACACGCCGCCTTGTGAGGCGCCTGCAGAATTGACGAGGATATCAATCCTGTCAAATTTATTGTTAGCCTGTTCGCATGCTTTTTCGGCTGTGCCTTCTTCGGTCAAATCTCCGGCAAAAAAATCGACCTCGCACTGGCTGTCTTCTCGTAATTGACCGGTAAACTCTTCAAGGCTGGCTTGGTCGCGTGAAATTAAAAATATATTAGCACCTTCTGACGCCAGCATGCGCGCAGAGGCGGCGCCAATACCTTTGCTGCCACCCGCTATAATCGCTGTCTTTCCGGTTAGTTTTAAATCCATCTGCTGTTTCCTCAGTTATATTTTCCCAATAGTCACGATATTAAGTGACATGCAGTCGTCCAGCTTCTGTCGGCCAAGACACACATACTGTCTGGCCGGGTTTCATCTGTTGGCGTTCGCCTTTTACCGGCGCGCGAGAAGCCATTTCGGTTCCATCTGCTAGGCGAACGAGATTGAAGGACGAGTATCCGGCGTAAGAATTACTTATGAAAACCGCTTCGAGAAATTGGATATTTCCCGTTTCAGTCGGTTTCCCATCCGAGATATCCACTATTTCCGACGGTATGGACAGCGCAATTTTGGTGCCGGCGACGGCGGTATTATTTGGCCGAATTATAGTGATTTGAGCATATCCCAAATCAATAGTTGCCTGCTCTCCGTTAATTTCCGACACCTTGCCTTCCAGTAAATTATTTTCGCCGATAAATTCTGCCGTGAACTTTTTGACCGGGCGCTCATAGATTTCCTTTGGTGTTCCTTCTTCAGCCAATTTTCCGTCTGCAACAATGGCAATTCGGTCCGCAATCGTAAGCGCTTCTTCCTGATTGTGAGTCACATGAATAAAAGTGATCCCGACTTGCTCTTGAATGCGTTTCAATTCAAAGCACATGTCTTTACGTAAATTTGCATCGAGCGCCGCCAAGGGCTCGTCGAGCAATATGACGTCGCTCTCCAACACCAAGGAGCGTGCCAATTGAACCCGCTGCTGTTGACCGCCGGATAATTCGTGCGGCATCCGCCCGCCATAGCCGGCGAGCCCGACCAAATCCAACATATCATTTACTTTCCGCGCTATATCGACGGGCGATACTTTTTTGAGCTTTAGGCCATAGGAAACATTTCTCTCAACCGACATATGTGGAAATAGCGCATAGGACTGAAAAACCATCGAGGTGGCGCGTTTGTTAGGCGGCAGGTTAGAGACATCCTGACCGTGCAAAAGAATTTGTCCCGCCGTTGGTTTAACAAAGCCGCCAATCAGACGCAACAACGTCGTTTTACCGCCGCCGCTTGGTCCAAGCAGCACGTAATATTGGCCGTTCTCAACCGTCATTGAGATGTCATCAACAGCCTTCACAGCGCCATAATGTTTAGAGATCGCTAATGTTTGAACGCCGGCAATATCTTGGGAATTAATCATTTCATGTGTGTTCTTCATATCCATTAACTTACTATTCTGACATGACGGGTTGGGATTTAGCACGGGATAAACGTTCCAGCCGCTCGGATCTGGCAAAAGTGTAAAAAATAATTGAGCCAATTATAATCATCGCCACAACACTTATGGAGCCCGCCATCGCGTAAGATTCGCCTGACATTCCAACGTTGAGCATTTCACTCACCAGGACATTGGCAAAAGTATCAAAGCCGCCTTTCAGCAACGCTGTCCGTGTTGCCTCGTTAAAGGATAAGATGACAACAAACGCTGCTGAGCTGAATATACCGGCCTTAATTTGAGGAAACTCGACATGCCAAAATGCTTGCCATGCGGTGGCACCACAACTGCGCGCCGCTTCGGTTTGTTGGTCCCGATAGCGCGACATGGTGATTAAAATAACCACGAATGTATAGGGGATCGTATAGACGATCTGACCGATCAAAGCAGTTAAAAATCCAAGCTCGAAAAAACCATAGAACCATTCGACACCCAGAAGGTCGCTGAACCATTCCAACATGCCGCTTAGGTTTTTGAAGTAAATCAAGAGAGCTGAGCCCATGATATCTGCCGGCACAAATAGCGGCGCCAACATCAAGGTGACAAAAATGATCTTATATTGGCTGCGTTTGTAAAATTTTGCCGCCAGCAGGCCAAGTGGTACAGACGTAAACACCACCGAGATTGCTAAATAAAAAGTCCATTCCAAAGAGGCCACGAGAATTGTATCGGCCAAGATCACCCGGTACCACTCAAAGGTAAATTCGTAGATTTGAGCCGCAAATCCATGTTCGTTGAACGAAATATAGATAATGTAAAAAACCGGGGCCAAAAGCGCACCGACAACCATCAAGAGATAGCCCCACTTAGCCCGGTATGCCCATATATTTGAATAGTCGTCTTGCATAATATTCGTGAGCTCTCAGTTAGCTTATGGGTTGCAGGATTTTGGTGAGGTCAAATAATCGGTGGCCGATATAAAGTAAGGCGGTCAGCGTCACAATAATGATGGCGCTGGTGGCCATGGCCAAAGGAAAATCGAGGGCGACGATGGCTTGGTTGACAATAAGCCCCGCATTCACCGCACCCGGCCCGCCTAAAATTGTCGGCACCAGGGCAACACCTAGGCCATTTACAAAGATAAACACGCTGCCGGCAAATATCCCCGGCGCGGCCAAAGGCACAATGACATCTTTGAAAGTGCTAACCGTGCCGGCCCCCAAATCATCGCAGACGTCAAAGATATAGTGTTGAACCGCTTCCATCGCGAGGAAACCGGAAAATACCATGAAGGGTAGAAATGAAATGACATCACCAATGACGACCGCCAGGGGCGAAAACAACAGAACGGATATCGGCTCTGAAATAATGCCGATATCCATCAATAAATTATTGATAATGCCAAAACGGCCCAATATCGGCCTGAGCGCAAAGACGCGTACCAATTCAGATATCATAAAGGGCAAAATAAAGAGTAATATGACTTGATGTTGTGCCACCTGTGGAACTCTCCGCCGCACGAATACGGCAATCGGAAAGCCGATTGCAAAGGCGACAATGACCGAAATCCCGGAATGAATCATTGAAAAGAAATAATTTTCCGCCCGGGCCGAGGTGAAAAAATTCTCATAGGCGAAAAGCGTAAAGCCGGGCTCCATCCAGAACTGGGTGCGTTCAAAAAAACTCCACACCAAAGTCAGGGCAACGGGGAGCGCAAAGAACAGCGCCATGAAAACCAATGGGAGATAAAACACCCATTTTTGAAGGCCATTTTCCCCGGTTAGACGCGCCCATATTCCAGGTGTTAAATCTGGCTTAGAACCAAGAGAGACCGGCAACCGCCGGCCTCCCTCAGCAATTTCATTCATATCCAATCGTGCCATACCGTTTTAGGCCGCTTGAACGCGCGCCCACCAATCTTGATAAGCTCGAAGGTGTTTCGGGAACACATTCTGCCAGGCATTGCCTTTTACTTTATAGCGCACAGCTTTTGCATTGAGATATCCCAGCGCTTCTTTTTGCTTAGCTGCGGGGAAGTCTTTTGTGTTGGCCTTCATGTATTCTTGAACGCCGCTCATTTGCGGAGCAAAACCCAGACCAGCCAGCGTACGTGCGCCGAACCATGGCGACAGATATACATTGGCCAATTTGTAGAACGCCGCGTCTTTACCGCGTTGACGCCCGCCTTTGGTCAACATGGCAATGTTATTCCACACCTGATGACCTTCTTTCATGGTGCCGTAACGGATATCCGCCTTGTCACCAGTCTTTCGGTTGGCAACGATCGCGATCGGCTCCCAGCACGATGACAGAACCACTTCTTTACTGGCCAGAATACCAACGCCATTACCGAAGCCATCCCAGAAAGTCCGGAATTGGCCCTTTTTCTTGAGCGCGATTAGGAATTGGCAAACCGCTTTTACTTCGCCCGGATCCATATTTGACGGCTCCTTAATATCGACTTTGCCGCTTTGTTTGAGGTAGATAGCTGTATTGGTAAGTGTCGGCCCAGAATCGTTTTGCATGGCGACACGGCCTTTAAATTGTGAATCAAACAAGATTCCCCAACTGTCAGGATGGAAGCCGAGTTCTTTATAGTCATAGGCCATAGAATCAGCGTTTGCGATGTAAGGGATGGCGTACACTTTACCTTTGTGACGGATGGTGTCGGCCGCTGCACCGCCTTTATTATAGACCGGCAAAATATTCTTGAAGTTAGAAATCTTGCTGATGTCTAAGGGCACAATGGCTTTTTGCGATGCCAAGGCATCTTCCATACCGCCGCCATTATCGGTCAGCGCATCGAACACTTTGTTGCCATCACCAACCACCATTTTCTGGATGGATTCGTCAGCCCGCGCACTTTTTGTGGTTACCGCTAATTTAATACCCGCTTGTGCCGCCATCGCGTCCCAGTTGCGCCCGCCTACCTTGGCAACACCCGATGCCCAAAATTTTAAATCATTTGCCTGGGCGAATGACACCCCTGGTATTGAAGTCAAAGCTGCAGCGCTTGCAGCCCCCAGTAGGCTTTGCATAAACACTCTTCTTGAAAATTCGTTCTGATTCATGACGCTCTCCCTGTTTATTTTTTAGATTTTTAAAAACAACATATGCCTATTTTATATAATTTTGACATATATATTCTTGGTGAAGATATGACGACTATATTAAACAATGCTAATACAAACAATAGAATAAATTACGTAACATAGCTATTTATACTTAATAAAAAAACGCCTTACTTTAGAGGCTATATAACTTTTTCCGCGCGAAAGGCTTTGATTTCGTCAGCGCTGTATCCCGCAGCCGCCAGGATTTCCTCGGTATGCTGGCCGAGTTCAGGACTTGGAGCAGTCAATTTACCGGGCGTTCTCCCTAGAGTGACGGGCTGACCGATAATAGACAACTCACCCCTCACGGGTGAGTCCACCGTCTGTGCGATCCCCAAGTGTTTAACTTGTTCATCCGCGAAAACTTCATCCATCTTATAAATCGGGCCACATGGGATACCGGCCTGATTAAGACTCTCAACCCATTCTTTGGTTTTTTTGGTGATGGTTATTTCAGTGATGACCGCTTTCAGCTGAGCCCGATTTTTGACCCGTGCTTCAAGCGTTGCATAGTCTGGATGCTCCTGAAGGGGCCCTAATTCCATCGCCTTACAGAATTTTGCCCACATCGCTGGCATTGGTGCGATATTCACGAAGCCGTCTTGCGTTTTGAAGGTGCCCATCGGACTATTTGTCGGATGATCGTTTCCTGTTTGAGGCGGCACCTCTCCGTCAACCAGCCAGCGGGCAGCTTGAAAATCCATCAAAAAAATTTGAGCCTCGATGAGCGACGTATGCAGCCATTGTCCTTCGCCAGATTTCTGCCGTTCAAACAGCGCTGTCATGATCCCATTGGCCGCCAACAGCCCTGCCGTCAAATCAGAGATTGCCGCTCCAGAACGAACAGGACCTCCATCCGGATCACCCGTAGCCGCCATATGCCCGCCCATGCCTTGCGCTATTTGATCCAAACCTGGTCGATCCGCATAGGGGCCGGTCTGGCCAAATCCGGAAATGCTGGCATAGATAAGCCGGTGGTTAAGCTCTCGCAAACTATCGTAATCTATCCCTAATCGGTGTTTAACCTGGGGGCGATAATTTTCGATCACAACATCAGCAGTCTCAACCAGACGCTTAAAGATCGCTAATCCGGCTGGCTTTTTAAGATTAAGCGTCATCCCGAGTTTGTTACGGTGAAGGTTTTGAAAATCCGGCCCCTGGCGGATGCCTAAATCCCCATAATGGGAATCGCCCGGCATTTCAATTTTTATGACTTTAGCGCCAAAATCGGCCAATTGCCGCGCCGCGGTCGGTCCCGCTCTGGCGCGGGTCAGATCGAGAACTTTTATACCTTCAAGCGCTGCTGCGGTCTGATTAGCCATGGAACTCACTATGGGTTATGCACTATAACTCGCCTCCCTTACTGAGAGCTTCCGATAAACTAGTTTATTTTGAGAAATTTCAAAAGTTATTTAATAGCGTGCCCATGTCTGCTTTGGGTCAAAAGCAGACTCTTTTGCGTCATGCCGGTTATGTCCGCTTTCGGGGGTAAAGCGGACATTGTTTAACCCAAAATTTTTCCAGGATTTTTATGAACGGCACATAAACGGCACATGATATGAGCAGTATATATGTATTTCAATAGGTTAGGGTCCTTAAAATTCATTCTCATAACCCGAAGGTCGCCTCTGTAGACTTATGCCTACCGCTGCGCAACGTAGCAACAAATGCAGCAATTATATCGATATTGGATTTTCCAATACCAAATTTCAGGCAACAAAAAACCCGTAAGTCATTGAACTTACGGGTTTAATTTTGGTTGCGGGGGTAGGATTTGAACCTACGACCTTCAGGTTATGAGCCTGACGAGCTACCGGGCTGCTCCACCCCGCGTCAAATATTTTCGTTCACCATATCTCTGCACAGTTTTGAAAAAAAAATCCCTTTCGGTAGAGGGATCCACAACAGTCAAAGATCTAATTTATCTTTATCATAGTGAATAGGTCAAAATCTATTTATTTGTTTATTCTCTCTGTCTTTTTAGAAGACCTGGCGACGTCCTACTCTCCCACACCTTAAGATGCAGTACCATCGGCGCTGAGGGTCTTCACGGCCGAGTTCGGGATGGGATCGGGTGTGTCCCCCTCGCTATAACCACCAAGTCATCAAAACGGACGCAAGGGCTAAATATTATGGAACTATCTTAATCGCAAATTAAATACTGAGGCAAATATTTTTCTGTTAAACAGAATTTGTGGATTGGCTAAATGGTAGCCAATTAACACACAAAGTCATTTGGGCTTGTCCATACGCATGAGTAGATCTCAAGCCTATCGAGCGATTAGTACCGGTTAGCTTCACACATTACTGCGCTTCCACACCCGGCCTATCAACGTGGTGGTCTTCCACGGCTCTCAGGGAAACCTAGTTTCGAGGGGGGCTTCCCGCTTAGATGCTTTCAGCAGTTATCCCTTCCGTACTTAGCTACCCAGCGATGCGACTGGCGTCACAACTGGTACACCAGAGGTACGTCCACCCCGGTCCTCTCGTACTAGGGGCAGCTCCTCTCAATTCTCGAACGCCCACGGCAGATAGGGACCGAACTGTCTCACGACGTTCTAAACCCAGCTCGCGTACCACTTTAAATGGCGAACAGCCATACCCTTGG
>LWDU01002728.1_pt1 | contig 12769 bp, 18 predicted proteins | sample 727161 | NCBI WGS metagenome assembly LWDU01 (sample SAMN04566230, study PRJNA314399) | hydrothermal vent metagenome | isolation source: deep sea hydrothermal plume seawater | place: Mexico: Gulf of California, Guaymas Basin | collected 2004-07-11 | reverse complement strand
ACAAATAAAAGAGTTTGATACTAATTATGGACTTGGTGATGAGTATGATTTTAAGTGGTGGGTTGAAAATTATTTAAGTCGTGTAGTTGGTAAAACGAAAGGGATGAAACTACTATCTCCATCAACTCTCAAATCAAATAGGTTTCATATAAACGAGTATTATTTATGGTGTATAGAACATCATAAGGAATCCCTTGATATATTTAACCATATTGATAATGGTATGGATTGGTTTGAGATATACTATGGAGAAAGATTAAATAGTAAAAGATGGGCACCCGCAACAATCGGTATTTCTTTTCGTAGTGTTAGGGGTTTCTATAATTATGTAGCGGAAAAAAGTAAAACAAAGTTCCCTTATGATTTATTAAAAAGATTACAATTAAAAACTGATGATAAACGACACAATAGAGATACTATAAATAGATTTGAGTTTGAGTTGATTAAAGATTTTATCTTAAAAAATCAAAATGACTCTTATTGGGGTAAGTTTATTTTGATGTTGAGATTACAATTAAAAACTGGAATGAGATGTGGTGAGATTGTATCAATTAGAAATAGAAACATAGATATAACAACAAAACAAATCACAATCGTAGGTAAAGGAGATAGAACAAGGAGATTGAACTTTTCACATACCACAGACGCACTTATTTGGGAGAGTATTTTAAGTAAAATGTCTAATGGTATTTTTCTGTTTTATAGAACACGAGTTCAACACTTTCCAGTTGAAGATAAAATGATAGAGGTAGAAATAGATAAAGACCAACATACAACAACGAGTTATTATTCACAGAGATTTAGAAAGATGAGAGATACATTAGGATTACGAGGAAAAGGAGTTATTACATCCCACTCAATAAGAAGATACTGGATTACTCGGTTTGTGGGTGAAGGAAACACGAGAGATTTAGCAAGTAGATTAGCAGGACACACAACAACTCGTATGATAGATTATTATATGGGTGAATTGATAGAGCCTGAAACCATTACCACAATAGATATAGGAGTTTGATTATGAGAGATAAAGACAAGAAACAAGTTATTTTAGATTTCCTAAAAACTATGGAAACAAAGGACATTCATTTAACTCTTTTTGGAAAGTTCAAGGATAATTCTATGTGGAGTAAGGACAACCCACAACCATCACATAGAACTATGATAAACATTCAGTTTAAGGTTGATAGGTTGAACGAAAATGATAAAGATGTAGAGATAGATAAGTGGTTATTAAACAACTGACCTAATACTCTATTAGTTAGAACTATAAACACTATTAGAAAGGGAACTGAAAATGTTCCCTTTTTTATTTACTGGATAGGGGGGGTGTATAGTTTCTCGTGAATCAAAAAACATTTTTTATGTAAAATACTTGCCTGACTGATTTTCATATCGGTATAATTTTTAGACCAAGCGAGTTTGATAGAGATAAAAAGTAAGTCATTTGTGAATTAAATTATTAGCTATTTTAAATCATTTCGCCGTAAATTGTTTATATGGAAATAAGCAAGAGATGGTTTAGTAAAAAGATTTTATGTGGTGTCGCCTGTAAGTATGGGTGTTGTAATTCACAGACCTTTCGTGTGGAGTTTCTACCAAGTGAAATAGAGTATTTAGAAAAGAAATATAATAAATCTCTAAATCCTACTGAATACCAAAATGGAAAATGTAGGCATCTAAATGGAAATGGGTGTTCCTTTGTAGATGATGATAAACCTACATATTGTAAGACATTTCCCATTACAGAAAATAAGAATAACACTCTTGTTCTATCTAACTGGTCGTGGTTGCATTGTCCCAAGCCAAATGATTATATTTTAGAGAAGAAAGAAGATGGTAAATGGTATTATAGATTAAAAAAGAAACATAAGAATAAACTTGATGAACTTGTGTTAGATAATGATATAAATGATTATCCTAATTTTTTTGAGAGAGAAGATATACAAGGAGTATTAAATGAAAGATAAAGACCTAAAATTAGAAGAGATTAAAAAATATAGTGAAATGTTATATCAGTATGTCCTTGATGATGAGATTAAACTACAACTCGCCTACAATTTGGCTCGTAGCAAAGTAGAAATGGTAAGAGAGCTGAAAGGAAGGGGAACTCGTAGTAGTAGATTACCAACATTAGACAAGGCAATAGAAGGGATAATGAAATCCCACCGACCAGAATTAAATGAACTATTAGACTCTATTAAAAAACAATTTGTATTTACTTGGGATACTAAACTGAAAGATTATTTGGAGAAATAACTTGGTAATCAACCCCAACAATTTCCCCAAGTATTCTAAATCTCATTACCAAAATCTTATGAGTTATATTTCACCCATAGAGCCTTATGATGGTTATTTAGTGAAGATGGATAATCAGTTTAATCTTGGTGGTATTAGTGGTGGTAAGGTTAGGCAGTGTTTAAGAATTGTCTATGAAAATCTTGATGAGATTAAATCTAAATATAATGGTGGGTTGATTACTGGTTGTGGATTACCATCTCCCCAATCAACCATAGTATCAGTCGTCAGTAAATACTTTGGATTAAAGTGTATAGTCGTCAGTCCTATCTATCCTAATAGTAAAGTAGATGTGAATAGGATAAATGTATCCTTAAGCCAAAAGTTAGGGGCGAAGATATATGGAGTTGGAAACCCTAACCCATCAGGCTACAAGTTAGATGTGAAAAAACTAAAAGATGAACTTGGGTATTATGAAATCAAGTTTGGTATGAATAGTGAAAGTGTGATAGATACAACAAGTCATCAAGTATCTAACCTACCTAATGAAGAATTAGAAAATCTTGTTGTGATTTGTGGTAGTGGGCTGAACTTATTGGGAATACTGAAAGGAATAGTAAAGTATAAAAAGAAAGTGTCTAATGTATATGGAATTACCCTATCCAAGTTTTTTGATGAGAATAAAAAATTGTATTACGACAATTTGGTAGATGAAAAAAAGTATCAAGGTCAATTACATATCATTAGAAGCCCCTACCCATACCAAAGGTTATTAAAAACTGATATACCATTTTTGGATATGACTTATGAATCAAAAGCATATTCATTTATGACTGAAAACATAAGTCCATCTACCAATACTTTATTTTGGGTGGTGGGAATACGAAATTACAATTTGGATAATGTAGAGCCGATTAAATGGAACAAGTCCAAGTATGAGAAAGAGTTAGATAAACAACGGAAGAAGAAGAAACTGAACGGAACAATCAAAAGAAATAATCTCCACGAATTAAAGTCCAATATAACTTATGACGAAATACAAGAGTTTTCGTTTCCACAATTATCAAATTGGGTTGATATGATGAGAGATGAGATTGTTGATTTATGGGATAAAGGAAGGAATTATCAAATCATTTAGGAAACTGAAAGATTATCCAATAGACAATCTGTTATTTAAGGATAAGAATTATCAACACATTTTAGGATTTATTAAAAACTTTACCAAAGTCCCTTGTTCGCAGTTCTTTCCCCATATTTACGACACGAAAATAGATAATCAGCCATCTATCCGTGATTTCTTTTATGAAGATGGATTAAAACGAAGATTTAAGAGGCATATAGTTAGAAATGTTCGGTTTGATGGTATGCATTCATTTAGTCAGTATTTATCAAATCCAAATGGGGTTAGTGATGTTGATTTCTTCCAAAAGTGGAAAAGAGATTTAGATACAGATACAGGATACTATCTGGAAAGGGCAGATCCAGTAGAATATGGTGAAAATAACGGGAAATTGTGGTTTTCTACGAAATCAGTTAAAAAACTCCAAAATCAAGGGATTTTAACTGATGAAGATTTTAGAAATGTGGTGGATTTTGATGATACAGAACCAAATGGATATATGGTTAGGTATTATTCCAAGAAAGAACGGATAATACCAAAGATTTTACAAGTATTTAGAATAGGTCTATCCACCCAGCCGGCTGTTAATTTTCCCCCATTGTCTTCTAAACTCATTTATGAATTATTTTTAACAGACCAGGACAAACACACCATAGTTGATTTTTGTATGGGTTGGGGCGGTAGGTTATTAGGAGCTCTTTGTTCTAATAGACAAATCCATTATGTAGGAATGGATACTAATATGAATAATAAAGGTTGTTATGAGAAACTTGGTGAGTTCTACAATTCTAATTGTGATGGGAAGAACACATACGACATTTACTATAAAGGGGCGGAAGAAATCCAAAAAAACAAATCTTTCCAAAAATATAAAGGTAAAGTTTCACTCTGTTTTACATCACCACCCTATTTTCATAAGGAAAGATATAGTGAAGATAAAGGCCAGAGTTGTATAAGGTTTCCAAATTATAGGGATTGGTTAAAAGGATTTATGAAACCACTTATTAAAAATAGTTTTGATTACCTTAAACCAAAAGGTCATCTAATTCTAAATGTCGCTGATGTAAAAATGGGAGAGAAAGATTTTATACCTTTGGAACAAGATGTTCTTGGTCTTTCAGTTAAACAAGGGTTTAGATATGTTGGAAGATATGATATGGTAATGGTGAATACTGATGGAGTTAAAAATAATTGGTTTGATATGAAAACCAAAAAGACATATAAAACAGAGCCCGTAATGGTCTATCAAAAGGACAAATAATATGACTGACTACATAATCAAAATGGACTTGGATAAAATAAATCCTAATCCACTAAACAACCAGATATACGGATACAATCCAGTAGAACACAAAGAGCTTAAAAAGAGTATAGAACTAAATGGATTGTTAGAACCACTCACCATTACGAGAAATAATTTATTAGTGAGTGGGCATAGACGATACAAGGCAGTAAGAGAGATGGGTTGGGAAGATGTTGATTGTAGATTACGAGAGTTTGATAATGTTTCTATTGCTTTGGTGGAGTTAAATAAAACAAGGATAAAAACTAAAACTGAATTATTAAATGAAGTGGAAATCCTACAAACTGAATACTCAAAGATGATTAAAAAAGGTCGTCCTAAAAATGGTGAAACACGAGTAGGAAAAAATTGGAGTATTCTAAATGTTAGTGAAAAGTTAAACATAGGAGCGACCAATTTGAAAAAGTTGCTGAGTGTGAAAAAATATGATGAATCACTTTTAGAGAAAATTGACTTGGGTCTTTTGAGTATCGGGAAGGCATATAGTATCGTAAGAGAGAAATACATTCTAAATGAAAAAGGGGCTGGTAGGAAACCAAATGATTTTAGGACAGAATACCGAGTATTATTGGATAAATGGCAACCTACAAAAGAAGAATTATTAGAAGAAACTAACCTATACTATAAAGTGGATTAAATAATCTAATTTATTTTGACCTGACTTATCTGTGTCGCCGAAAACACCCCTTATGAGATAGTATGTGTATTGACTTATTTGTAATCTCTTCGTGCGAGAATTAAATGATACACCTAACAAGTCGTAGTGTTAAAAGGTGATACTTGTATAGGGTGGTTTAACTACGAACCAAAATCTCGTATAATTCTTTGATTAAATCTTTACCATCTTTGATTGGAATTGTGATTCCTTGTTTTTTAGGCTTCCAACCATATTCATCAGTCCAAAAGTATTTCCATATTTTTAAGTATTTATGATTTGTCCTTCCGTGATTTGTAGAAGCTTCTATTAGAATCTTATTTCTATAAGGTCCTTCTATAATAGTTTTCTCTAAAAGGATTTCATCTTCATTTCTAAAATACTTTTTCTCATCTTTTAATTCATTTAATCTTTTGATGGCGAACACTTTGGGTGATGATACTGAACTATAACTCTTTGTGGTATTTTGACTACCACTCACATAACTACCACTCACTTTATAGATGTAGCAAACTTTCTCTTGTTTAGTATTCTTATCAACATATTCTATTGGTGTCTTATCTCGTTTATCTACAACCCTTTTAACCTTGATAGAGCCTGACGGAATATGTCTTACAATCTTTTCACTCATTATTTTTTAACCGACCAATTATCTAATGGTGATTTACCAATATGTTCGTAATACTCATCATAGTCAAATTGGTTTTCACAATCTCTACACTTAAATCTTACTTTTGATTTATGTAGATAAAACTTGGAAACATTATCACTATCACATCTTATACAATTAGGTTTTTTAATCTTCATTTTAATAATCTTTATTTATTTGTTAGGGCTGAAGGACAATCCTTCACCTGTAATAGATATGATCCAGTTTCTCCAAAAACACTTTTTTCTTGCATATTTAATTAAACACTCATTTCAGTAAGAAATGAGCAGGATTACATATTTTACTTTCTGTAAGATTTAGAACTCTTATTAAACTGGTTGCTACTGAAACAACCACTTAAACCTTATTGGGTTAAAAGTTGGTTGTTCTACGAACAACCAAATCTCACTATCTACTTTAAGAAAGTAATCTTCTCTTATATCTGTAAGTGCCTCTTTATTAGATACTACTTACACATATAAATATGAATATTTTTAGTTTTTAATCAAAAAAGTTCGCATACTTGGAACTCTTTCTGTATTGGGAAATGTCTTACAATTAGTAAATGGGAAATGTCTTACAATTAGTAAAAGAAATAATAACTAAAAATCCCAATCTCATATATTTATACATATAACAAATAGAAAATAAAAAAGGAGTTTTTTATGACTTACAAAAGAAAAGAGCAGTTTATCCGTGAATATGGAATTAGAAAGTATTTCTTCGCTAATCACTTTAAGGAAGCAGAGATAGCGGGTAAATCAAAGAACGAAATACAGGCTGATGCTATTAAAGAAGAAATTGTTAAATCACCATTAGTGTTAAACAGAACATACAAGTTCTATGAAATTGTTAAAGATGAGATTGGTTGGATTTAATTAAATGACTGAGGCATTTAGAACACAGATTTACGAATTGTTGGAAGAATCAAAAGTAGTGCATCAAATCAAGGACAAAGAGAAAAGAAAAGTTGTGGGGATGACGAAAGACCTACAACAGATAATTAAAAATAATGAGAAACGAGATAAAGAAAAGAAAGATGAGTGGGAAAGTCAATCAAAGGAATTACGAGATTTAATAGCGAAATACCAAATGAGATTAGATAAAGAAAGACGAGGCGAACTTGATGAAGATGCTTGGAAGAAACTAACTGATGAAGAAAGGAAGAAATACTACAAGAAGGCACAAGATTTATTAAAACAGATTGTAGATGGATTTAAGGAGGCTGTTGGATATAGTGATGAATACCTTTACGAAGATAGACACAGAGAAATTGTAAATATGTATAACCAATTTCCAGATTGGGTGAGTAAGTATGATGATGAAAACTTTACAGATATTTTCAGTATATCTATAATGTTAGCACAACTTGTCCGTTATTCTTCTATTGTTAAACACACCAAAGATGAAATTATTCCAAAAGTCAAAGTTGATTTAACTGAAGCAAAGAAGAAGAAGATGCCGTTATACATAGTAAAGGATTAGAGATATGGGTGAAAGATTTAATGAAAAGTTTTTAGATATAGATATAGATAAACACAATATAAAAGAACTGATAAAAGATAAGACAACTGAATACCACATCGTCCTAACGGATTTAATAAAATATACAATAGAAAATGGTGAAGATGATTCTAATGAAATATGGTCTTACAAAGATAAAGTGAATAATCTTTTTAGTGAAGTTGTGAGATTACAGAAAGATATGGTATGGAAGGAGTTGGAATTAGCCAAAGGTGCTTTGGAAGAAGCATTTACCCCAGGAATTAAAAGTATGTTAAAGGTGAATAAGGAGAAACAGAAATGATGAATACCAAAAACTATTATTCTGGGGATTTAGATGGGTTTGAGTTGTGGTTAAAAGATTTTGATACTGAAGCAAAAGGTAAAATGATAAAGATGGTGGATTTACTTGGGATAAAGGAAAATGTTGATACGGACATTAAACGGAACATAGATGAGATAGGGCAACTGGATCATAAAATAGATTCATTACAGAAGCAACTGAAACCTTTAAGAAAACAATATGGCGAACTCGTGGATAATGTTTTACCTATGTTAAACAAGCTGGGTAAAGAACAATATAAAACACAGAATTACATTTTTAAGATTATTCGGAAACAATACACACGACAATCATACCAATATAAAATTGGATTTAACCGAGCACTTGATAAAGTAAATAAAAATGTGAAAAGGATTTTGGAACAGATTTTAGATGATACAAAAAAGTTGGTTAAAGTTGCACCAAGTATCCAAGTATCACCAATAGAAATCCGTGAAATCAGTTTTAAGGATTGGATAAAGAAATATACTCGTAAAGTAATAAAAAAGATTTTCCCTTATATGAAATCAGTAGTGAAGGCAAATAATGATTTAAGGAAGATGGTATGATAGAAGATGGATTGCATTACCATTTGGGGTATAAGTATCAAGGTCAGTATAAAAACAGATTAGAAGATGGTGAGTGGATAATAACTAAAAATGATGTTCTGTTCTCCACTTGTGAGTTTAAGCAAGGTTTCCAAGATGGCGAGATGAAAATGTTTAATGAAGTTGGTGAAATAATTTGTTTAGTTGTATTTGATAAAGGGGAAAAGTGCGAAACTTTAGCGGACATACTAAATGTTAAAGAGATGACGAGAGTATTAGAAGATTTAAGTAAGAACTATACGGATATATGGAAAGTAAATAATATAGATGATGATAAAAAGTATTGTATGGGTGAAGGTTATTTAATGGAGAATGTGGATAAAGATTAAATTATTCTCCCATAAGGAAGAAATGTTTCTTCATAACAAACTCCAATTAAAGATTATCCAAATCTACACATCATCCCACAAACAAAAAACCCCACGAATGTGGGGCTTGATATGTAACAACAAAGTCCATACGCCTATGGGGGGATTATTATACCTACCCATATCAAGTGATGTTTTGTTAAATTTGGGGGACTTAAGGAGTTAATTATGAAAAAATTATTACTAATTGTATTACCATTATTACTGATTGTTGGGTGTTCTAAAGAACCTATCAATTATGATGAAATATTAAAGTATGAAAAAGTTACCAACACCAAGTTCACGAATCGTGGAGATGGAGTGTATTATACCAAAGACACCAATAAACCATATTCAGGACCAGTATTTTCGCTACATAAAAATGGCGATAAGGCATCCGAAGGAAATCTTAAAGATGGGAAAAAAGATGGATTATGGATTTCGCGGACGGAAACTAATATATTGGTTGGGCGTGGTAACAGTATACATTGGGAAAGAACTTACAAGGATGGAATCCGACATGGATTATCTACTAGATATAGTGATGGACAGAAGAGATCCGAAATAAAATATAAGAATGGGTTTGATGTTAAGATAATAATTAAAGATGGGAAAAAAATTCTGTACTAAAAGAACCCTTTGATTGGGAATAGATTTATCCCATTGAATAATTTTTCATCTTAATACCTCTTATATTCTGTTGAACCCAATTTAAAATTTGATTTTGAATTAAAAGTGAGTGTGTCAATAGCTTTTACTTTATTCCCTTTAACAGTACCTCCATCGTTATAAATCAGTTCAATTTCCCCATTACCTAAATCTTTCCATTGCCCGTATCGTGTACTTCCTCCAAACATCTTTTGGCTTACATTGAATGTACCATCATCCATGAATTTCCAAGCAGCCAACATGGTCTCCATATTAGGATAAACCCAATCATGTCCAACCAAATCTTTGCCTGATGGCTTTGTTGATGCTTGTTCTTGAGTTGTTTTATTTTTATCTGTTTTATCTTTAACACACCCGTTTAAAGCCAACCCAATAAATAGTAGTAATGTGATGCGGTTAATCATTCCTTCACAGAACCATCTTCGTTCCATTCACCTATTACATTAACTAATTCCCCATCCTTGTAAGTTTTTTCATACCTCTTCTGTCCATTTTCATACCAAAAAGTAGTTAATCCATCTTCTTTCCCATCCTTGTAAGTTCCTTCTAACTTTTTCTTTCCATTATCATACCACCCAGTCCATAATCCATCTAATTTTCCATTCTTGTAAGTTCCTTCTTCTTTCTTCTGTCCATTCTCATACCAAGAAGTAACTAATCCATTTTCTTTCCCATCCTTGTAAGTAAATTCTATCTGTTTCTGTCCGTTTTCATACCACATAGTAGATAACCCATCTAATTTCCCATCCTTCAAAACCCCTTCACTCTTCTTCTGTCCATTCTCATACCAATAAGTCTCTAATCCATCTGGTTTCCCATCTTTGTAATTTCGTTCATATATCTTTTTCCCCGTAGAATGATAATAATCAACCCATTTCCCTTCTTTTTTCCCATTGACCATATTACCCATATATACTTTTTTGTAAGGTTTAACTTCACCAAAACCACTATAAATCTTTCCACTAATGGGTTCATCACTAAACTTTACAGTATATAATCCATTCTCCATTTCTATGAGGTCATTATAATGGTATTCTTGTTGAGAAAACCCAACACAAAGGAATAATGGTAATACACAATATAAGATACAGAATTGGAAGAATTATTTTATATACACTACAATACTATCAGTTAAAGAATAATAATGTCCGTAGATAATAACTGAACTACCTTTTATCACAGGCAAATAAGGTAATCAGTAATAATAGTTTATTCATTTTGTTTCCTTTTTTTATACCATACTCTTTCCAAGAGATTTAGAAGCTTCAGTAATTCTATTCGTTTCTTCTTGTTAAACTTTAACCAGCCGTGAATCCAGTTTTCAGTTGGTCTATCTTTTTTGTTTCTTAAATAAACTATACAATCTAAATAATCAGTATCTCCAAATAATCTATCATCATAGTAGGATGAGAATATGTTATTTCTACAAAGTCCATCATCATCACAAATGAAACAAACCAAATGAGGCGGGTTTCCATATTTAATTTTAGTCATCTGTAATAGGGTATTTTATGAAATCTCACAAATGTGTAATTACAGATAATTTGGAGTTCTACTGACGAAGAATTGGTTATTTTTATCAGTAATTTTTTGTTTATTTTGTAAAATGTTTCTCACATAACTACGAGAAAAGGGATTACCATTTTTAATTGTGTGTCCTTGTTTGTTTAGATGATTGGAAATTTTAGTATAACCTTTACCACTCTCATACATCTTAAACATCTTTCTAATTAGTTTCTGTTCCTTTTCATTTACCACCATCTTTTTATTGTGAAAATCAAATCCAAGAACACTTTTGGTATATTTAATTCCGTGAAATCTCTTACTCTGTAAATTATCACTCACTAATTTTCGTAGATTATTTAATTCATATTCCGCCAATACTGAAAAGATTTGTGAAATCATCTTTCCACTTGGAGTTGATAAGTCCAAGTTCTCTTTTAATGAGATTACATTTATTCCGTTGTCGGTCAATTCATTTAATAGGCTGATGGTGTCTATCATGGAACGACCTAAACGAGAAATAGAATAAATAATCAACTGATTAAAAGATTTGTTAATTATTCCATCTTTAATTTCCTTTAATCCATTCCTATCAAATTCACTCCCACTAATTCCAAAGTCGTTTATATGTTTATCTATGGTAAAACCATATGCCCTTGAATAATCTAATAGTTGTTGTGTTTGGGTTGAAAGGTCTTGGTGGGATGTTGAGCATCTAACATACGACCAAGTGATTACATCTTTATCCATATTAACCATCTCTTTTATTTATATCTAATTTCTCACGGAAAATTTTATTTCTATCAAAGGTCGCTTGTCTTTTTAATTGTCCTTTCTCTGAATACCTTAAATAATATTTCCATAATGTCGTTGGGTTGTGTCTTGTTATTTGTGTTAAATCTTCAATAGGCATCCCATTGTTAATCATATAAGAAATAAAATAAGACCTTAAATGATGACTACTACTAATTCCGTGTCTTTCCCACCCTTCACCACCTACACCTTTACTCACCATCATTTGACGAAATATATTTTGATAATAAGTTTTACTATAGTGTCTGTCGGTATTTTTGAAATAATTTGGAGATGAGAATACAAAAGGACTTTCTCTAAACATTTCTAAACACACATCAACTAATTGAACGTCCCAATATAATGGTTTTCCATTTTTATCAAGTTTGGTTGGTTTATCTTTCCAATTTTTTGGTTTCACCCAAGTTCTAATTTTTTGGTTTATTGGGACATTTCCATCTTTACCTTTGAAATCTTCCAAATAAAGAAACCATTCACCATTTTTATTTTGATTCCAATATGTTGATGAATTTTTCTTATCTCTTCTGTTTTCCCAATATTCACGATTTCTATAACTACTTAATATTTCACCAATTCTAAATCCACTATGTAGTTGAAATAAACTGATAAAATAAACTACATCACTACCTACACCAAAAGGTTGATTATTACTCTCTCTACTCCACCCATCTTCACAAAATTTCTGATATAATTCACTTACCTTACGACCACAAATTTTAAACATCGTCATATAAGACTCGTCAGAATAATATGGATTTCTATCACCTATACCTTTTTTCTCTTTTCTTGTCGTTGGATATATTTTGTTGATATAATTTGAATTTATAGGATTTACATCTATAACATCCCTTCCATCATCATCAGCTAACCAAGATAAAAATCCTTTATTCCCACAAACAACTTTCATATAGGTTCGGATGGTATTTCTTTTAAGTGGTGGGGTTCTTCTATTTTTACAAAATTCTAAATATTTCTTAACGACATTTTTCAATTCTTTGGGTTTCTTAACATCTCTTAAAATTATATCTTCTTGGAGACAAAA
>LWDU01033691.1_pt1 | contig 12773 bp, 11 predicted proteins | sample 727161 | NCBI WGS metagenome assembly LWDU01 (sample SAMN04566230, study PRJNA314399) | hydrothermal vent metagenome | isolation source: deep sea hydrothermal plume seawater | place: Mexico: Gulf of California, Guaymas Basin | collected 2004-07-11 | reverse complement strand
AATTTTTTTATTAATTACTCTATTTTCTGTGAGGACAATTAACTTAAAGTTTTTATCAGATTTAGAAGATTTAATGAGTTGTTGACCCATTCTTCCCATACATCCAGTAATAGCTAAATTAATTTTTTTCATTTAAATGATAAAATTTAAAACTATCATAACAAATATAACAATTATAGCCCAAATAGATAAATTAGTTAAAAACTGCTTTAATTTTGAATTAGTCCTCAAGAAAGCTGGAAGAACTAATATTAATACAGCGATTAAAGAAACAGCTGGGATAATTTGGTCCCAGTCCATTTAATTTTTCCAGAAACTTTTAGCTTTTTGAAAAAATTTTTTAATACTTGGATTTGATTTTTCGTTTTCGATTTTTCTGAATTTTTCAAGTAATTCTTTTTGTTCTTTATTTAATGATACGGGAACTTCCGTATTTACTTGAACATAAAGGTCACCATTTCCACTTCCTCCCATATATGGCATACCTTTGCCTTTAAGCCTAAATTGTTTTCCACTTTGCGTTCCAGCAGGTATTTTAATTTTGGCCTTTACACCATCAATTGTAGGTATTTCCAAAGAAGTACCTAAAGCTGCGTCAGCAATAGATATTGGATACTCAAAAAATAAATTTTCATCTGATCTTTTAAATAAATCGTGAGAATAAACATTTATAAACAAATATAAATCTCCGTTACCTGCACCTTTGGTGCCTGCTTCTCCTTTTCCTGCTAATCTAATTCTTGTACCATCATCAACGCCTTTTGGAATTTTTACAGATAATCTTTTTGACGCTTGTTTTTTTCCTTGTCCACTACAATCATTACAAGGATTTGCAATTTCTTCTCCTGTACCTGAACATTGTGGACATGTTTGTTGAACAGTAAAGAAACCTTGACTTGATCTAACTTGACCATGACCATCACACATTGAACATGAGCCAATGTCATGCCCAGGTTTAGAGCCACTTCCTTTGCAAGTATTACATTTTTCAGAAGTAGAAAACTTAATATCTTGTTTCTTGCCAGTATAAGCTTCCTCTAATGTTATTGATAAATCGTATCTTAAGTCCGAGCCCCTAAAATTAGTTTTTCCACCTCTTCTTTTACCTCCTCCACCAAAATCACTAAAAAAATCTTCAAAGATATCAGAAAATGAATTTGAAAAATCAAAATTTCCAAAGCCTCCTCTGCCGCTGCCGCCAGCTCCATTTTCAAATGCAGCATGACCAAAATTATCGTAATTTTGCTTTCTTTCTTCATCTGAAAGCACGTGATATGCTTCACTAGCTTCTTTAAATTTTTCTTCTGAAGCTTTATCTCCTTTATTTTTATCAGGATGATATTTAATTGCTTGCTTTCTATAAGCAGCTTTTATTTGTTCTGAGGTAGAATTTTTATTAACATCCAAGACATTATAATAATCTCTTTTTGCCATAACTAATTTATAGACAAATAGTTGTTAGTCTTAGGCGCTTTTTTCTTTATTTTCTTCTTTTACTTCTTCAAAGTCTGCATCAACAACATTGTCGTCTTTTTTTCCTTCATCTTTTTTATCATTAGTTTTAGTAGCGTCATTAGGTTTTGTATTTTGTTGTGATTTGTAAACTGCTTCACCTAATTTCATGGAAGACTGAACTAAATCTTGAGTTTTTTTCTTAATTTCTTCAATATCAGTTCCTTTAAGAGCATTTCTTAAGTTGGCAGAAGAAGTCTCTATTGCTTTTTTATCAGCCTCTGAAACTTTAACTCCATGTTCTTTAAGATTTTTTTCAGTTGTATGCAAAAGAGTATCAGCTTGATTTCTGGCATCAACAGAATCTCTTTTTTTCTTATCTTCTTCTTTATTTGCTTCTGCTTCCTTAACCATTTTATTAATTTCTTCTTCGCTTAATCCTCCAGAAGCCTGAATTGTAATTTTTTGCTCTTTACCTGTACCTTTATCTTTTGCAGAAACATTAACTATGCCATTTGCATCTATATCAAATGTTACTTCGATCTGAGGAACTCCCCTTGGGGCCGGAGCTACACCTTCAAGATTAAAGTTTCCAAGTATTTTATTATCAGAAGCCATTTCCCTCTCACCTTGTGCGACTCTAATAGTAACCGCTGATTGATTATCTTCAGCTGTTGAGAAAACTTGACTTTTCTTAGTTGGAATTGTTGTATTTTTATCAATTAATTTAGTTGAAACTCCACCTAAAGTTTCAATTCCTAGTGATAAAGGAGTTACATCAAGAAGAAGTACATCTTTTACATCTCCTTGTAATACACCTGCTTGAATAGCAGCGCCCATTGCAACTACTTCATCAGGGTTAACGCTTTTGTTAGGTTCTTTCCCAAAAAAATTTTTAACCTGTTCAATAACTTTAGGCATTCTAGTCATACCACCAACTAACACTATCTCATTAATATCACTTGCGGATAATCCCGCATCTTTCAAAGCAGTTTTGCATGGTGGAATTGTTTTACCGATTAAATCTTCCACTAAGGCTTCTAATTTAGCTCTAGTCATTTTAAGAGCAATATGTTTTGGACCAGTTTTATCAGCAGTTATAAAAGGTAAATTAACTTCCGTTTGTTCTGCAGAAGATAATTCTATTTTAGCTTTTTCAGCTGCTTCCTTAAGTCTTTGTAAAGCTAGTTTATCAGTTTTTAAATCAATTCCGTTTTCTTTTTTAAATTCAGCAACTAAATAATTGACAATTGTGTTATCAAAATCTTCACCACCTAAAAAAGTATCTCCATTTGTAGATTTAACCTCAAATACACCATCGCCCAGCTCTAAAATTGAAACATCAAATGTTCCACCTCCTAAATCATAAACTGCAATTTTTTTGCTAGCTTTTTTATCCAAACCATAAGCTAAAGAGGCAGCTGTAGGTTCATTAATAATTCTTAAAACTTCTAAACCTGCAATTTTTCCAGCGTCTTTTGTCGCTTGTCTTTGCGCATCATTAAAATAAGCAGGCACAGTAATTACTGCCTTTGTTACTTCTTGACCCAAATATTTTTCTGCAGTCTCTTTCATTTTTTGAAGAATAAAAGCAGAGATTTGCGAAGGAGAGTATTTTTGCCCTCTTGCTTCTATCCAAGCATCTCCTTTTTCTGAATTAACTATTTTAAAGGGCGCTGATTCAATATCTTTCTTTACCGTAGGATCTTCAAAGTTTCTTCCAATTAATCTTTTAACGGCAAAGATAGTATTTTCAGGATTTGTTATAGCTTGTCTTTTTGCAGGTTGTCCAACAAGTTTTTCATCTGTATCAGTAAATGCTACAACAGAAGGAGTGGTTCTTGCTCCCTCAGCATTTTCTAACACTTTTGCTTGCGTGCCTTCCATAATTGATACACATGAATTTGTTGTTCCTAAATCTATTCCTATTACTTTACTCATAAATAATTCCTTAGGTTCATATAAGTGTTAATTTTCAATGTGCAAGTTCCTTTAAACATTATTTCTTAGCTTTTTACTCACTTTTTTCTTGGTTTTTGTCAGTTTTTTTGGAAACAGCAACTAGTGCAGGGCGAAGTAATCTATTTTTCATTTTAAAACCCTTTTGAATTTCTTGAACTATAGTTCCAGGTTCCTTATTGTCATCTTCTATTTCCATCATCGCCTGATGTAAATTTGGATCAAGTTTTTTATCAACAGACAATATTTCTTCAATATTATTTTTTTTAAAAATAGAAATTAAATCTTTTTTAATTATATCAAGATGATTTAATGTTTTTTTTAATGCATCAGTATCTTTTATTTTTTCATCATTTTCTAAAGATTGCTTGGCTCGATCAAAATTATCGATTAAATTAAGAGACTCTCTTGCAAATGAAAAACCTCCGTATTTAAAAGCATCATCTTTTTCTTTTTCAAACCTTCTTCTTTGATTTTCCATTTCTGCTAGAGTTCTAGTTAACTTATCTTCAAGTTCTTTGATTTTATCCTCAGGCGTAACCTCTATCTCTTTTTCTTTTGGATCATTTTTCGATTTTTCAGAATCTTCAGTCTTATTATTTATTTTTTCTTCAGTTTTAGTGCTTTGTTCTTTTTCCATGTTGTCTTATATGGTAAGAAATTTGATAATTGCTAGATGAAAAGGAAAAAAATTACAAAAATAATTATAGGAACTAATAACCTTGGAAAATTAAAGGAAATAAGAGATTTATTACCTAAAAATTTAACAATTTATTCACCTAAAGACCTAAAATTTAAGAGTCCGAGAGAAAATGGAAAATCATTTAAAGAAAATTCTATAATTAAAGCTAAATATTTTTCAAAAAAATCAAAGATGATTTGTATAGCAGATGATTCAGGCTTAGAGATTGATATTTTAAATAAAAAACCAGGAATCTTCTCTTCAAGATGGGGAGGGTCTAAATATAACTTTAACTTTGCAATGAATAAGGTGTTCAAGGAGTTAAATAAGAAAGATAAAAATCGGAAAAATAAAAAATTTGCAGCTCGATTTATTAGTGTATTATCAATTTATTGGCCTGACGGGAAAATTATTAGCTCAATGGGAAAAATAGAAGGTTTTATTTCCCCCAAAAAAAAAGGACAAAATGGATTTGGATACGATCCTATATTCATCCCCTTTAAAAGAAAGCTAACATTTGCTGAAATGAGACCTAAAGAAAAATTTAAAATTGATCATCGTTTTAATGCATTCAAAAAAATTAAAAAATTTTTTTGAAATTATTATCTTCAATTTTATAGATATTTAAAATATGGCTAATTTTATTTTCTTTAATTTCAAAAAAACCAATTTTTCCTTTAAACTTATTTTTTCTGATAAATAATTTTTTATCAATTACGAAATCGTTTTGGTAAATTAGATAATATATTAATCCTATAAGATCATAGGAAATTATTGACAATTGATTAGGATATTCTTTGAATGTTGAATAATATTCTTTAGAAAATTTGTCATAATTTTCTTTATCTATTGAGGGAAAATATAATGGCTGACAACTTTTTTCTTTTAATAAAGAAGTATCAAACCATTGATTTAAAGTTATAAAATATACTTCTTTGGGAGACACATCTGTATATAGAAGTGAAGTTGTAACGCTTTTTAAACTTTCATCAAAATCTGCGATTATTACTGAATCAAAATTAACTTTTCCAAGTGTATCTTTTTTTTCTAATTTCTGGATTTTTCTATTTTTATTAAGAACATCTGAATTTTTTAATTTTTCTATTTCTCTTTTAAGGTCTAATTTTCTTTCTTGATATTTGGTAATGTTTTCAATTTGTTTTGTAAGTTTTGTTGGATCAGTGTCATAAGTATATAATTTTTTGATTTTAATATTTGTTTTGGGAATTGCTTTTTTTATTTCATCTTCATAATCAGATTTAGGTAATAAAAAAATAGTTTCTGTTAAATTATTTAATTCTTGAAAATTAATAATTGCTCTAAGCTGTGAGTAAGCATTTATTCCAACACTAATAACATTTTTTGGATTTTTAATAGTTTTATTGGTTAGTGACAAAAAAATTATATCCTTTAGCTCATCTAAATAAACTAAGTTTTGATTAAAAACTGGTCCAATGATAATTTTTATTCCATTTTGACCAAGTTTTTTTGCTGCTTTAAACGTCACCATTGGATCTGCTTTTGTATCTTTAGGTAAAATTTCTATATCTGGATTATTAATTTTATTAATTGCGAGTCTTATGGATTGCAATATTAGTTTACCCGTAGTTTTGTGCTGACCAGATAAAGGAACCAATAAACCAATTTTTATTTTCTCTGCTGCAACTAGTTTTTCTGCATTAAGAATTATGCTAAAAATAATAATAATTATTATTTTAATAAATATGTTCATTTTGATGTTATTATTATAGTAGTTAAACTTTGATGATTCCACTATCAGACATAAAAAAAAATAAATATAGTTTTGGCCTGTATATTGTTTCTACGCCTATCGGTAATCTTAGAGATATTACTTTAAGAGCTTTGGATATTCTTTCTCAATCAGAATATATACTTTGTGAAGATACAAGAGTTTCAAAAAAATTATTAGATAAATATCAAATTAAATCAAATTTAATTTCTAATCATAAATTTAATGAAAAAAAAAATGTTAATAAGATAATTGATATTTTAAATTCTAAAAAAATTGTATCATTAATATCTGATGCAGGCACCCCTTGTGTTTCTGATCCTGGTAAAATTATCATTAATGAATGTGTTAATAATAAAATTAATATTTATCCAATTCCTGGACCATCTGCAGTAACAGCCGCAGTATCAATAAGTGGTTTTGATGAAAAATATTTTTTTTACGGTTTTTTTCCTCAAAAGAAAAAGGATATTACAAAAGATTTAAGCAATTTATCTAAAATTAATTGCTCCATTGTTTTTTTTGTTCCTCCAAAAAAAATTAACAAAATAATTGAAGAAATTAGGAATTTTTTTTCCGGAAGAAAAATTTTAATTTGTAGAGAAATATCAAAATTTTATGAAGAATATACAAGAACAAATGTTGAAGATTTAGAACCATATTCCAAAATTCCCAAAGGTGAACTGACTGTTATAATTTCTGAAGCAAAAATAAAAAAAAATGTTTCGCAAAAATTAAACGAATCAGATAAAAAAAACATTAAAAAAATGATTAGGACTTTAAGTATTAAAGATATAATAAATATAATATCAAAAGATAAAGAAATATCGAAGAAAGAAATTTATAAATTTTGCCTTAGTTTAAAAAAATGAAAACTAAAACTATTAATTTTATTGTAATTATATTTCTACTTAGTGGCTGTATAGGAACAGGTTCTAAAGGAGTTTTTGGAACTGGAGTAAGCATCGCACTTGATCCAAGGTCTATTGGAACACAAATAGACGATTCTATAATGCAAAAAAATATATTAGCCCGTCTAGCTGTTAGAAATAAATCATATTTATTATCTATAAATACAAAGGTTTTAGATGGAAGAATTTTTTTGACAGGTAAAATAAATAACCCTGAAGAAAAATTACAAATAACAAAGTTAGCTTGGGAAACTGCTGGTGTTAGATCTGTTAAAAATGATATAAAAATTAAAGAAGAATTTAATTTTAAACAATCTGTTAAAGATTTATTAATTACTTCACAGTTAAGAACTGCCTTGATTTTTAATAAAAAAATTAAGGCAGCTAATTACAATATAGATACCTATAAAAAGAAAATTTTTATTTATGGTATTTCTTTAACAAACGATGAAAGAAAAGAAGTTATTAATGAAGCAAAACAGATTTTAGATGTTGTGGATGTTGTTGCGAGCATTTTTTTAGTTGAAGACTTAAGAATTCAAAAGGATTAGTTTTTTTTACCGTAATCTATTACTCCAGCAGAATAGGCTGCTACGGAAGCCAAATTTAATATATCTGATGTTGATGATCTCAATGGTGCAATTTCAACTGCTTGACCTAATCCAATTAATAATGGCCCAATAACTTTTGCCTCACCTAAACTTTTCATCATTTTATATGATATTTGTGCGCTATGCTGACCCGGCATAATTAATATATTTGCATTTCCTACAATTCCTGAAAAAGGGTAAAGCTTTTTGTATTCTTTGTTTAGGGCTACATCGGGCTGCATATCACCATCAAATTGAAAATCGACTTTTTTATCTTTTAATATTTCCACAGCATCTCTTATATGCTTTGTTCTACTAGTTACAGGTTGACCAAATGTTGAATGAGATAAAAAAGCAACTTTAGGATTAAAACCAAACAATCTTACTACTCTCGCTGCTGATATAGCAATTTCTGATAGCTGTTCAGAGTTTGGATACTCATGAACACTTGTATCTCCAATAAATACAGTTTTTCCTTTTTTAACAATCATATTTAAACCAAACATTATTTCTCCTGGTCTCGGTTCGATAACCTTTTTAATTTTGTCTAGAGATGAAGCATAGCGTCTAGTATTTCCAGTTACCATAGCATCAGCGTCACCACAAGAAACCATGCAAGATGACCAAATTACTCTGTCATTTCTTACCATTCTGTCACAATCTCTTTCTAGTAGTCCCTGTTCTCTTTGAAGTTTTTTAAATAAAAAATTAACGTATTTAATTCTTTTATTTTTGTCAGTTGAATTTGTAATTTCAATATTAAAATTTTTACTCAATCCAATTTCTTTAAGTCTTTCTTTTATTTTTTCTTTTTTTCCAACTAATATTGGGATTCCTAAATTACTATTTTTAAAAGCAATAGCTGCCTTTAAAGTATTTTCATCCTCTCCGTCAGTAAAGACAACTTTTTTTTTTGTTTTTTTAATTTGACTGTTAATACCTTGGAGAATTGTAACAGAAGGATCTAATCTTTGTTTGAGTTGTTCTTTGTATATTTCAAAATCTTTTATTTTTTTTCTAGCAACTCCACTTTTAATTGCTGCTTTAGCAACAGCTATTGGTATTACGCTAATTAATCTTGGATCAAAAGTTGAAGGAATTATATATTCTTTACCATATTTAGGTCTTTCACCGCCTCCCATAGCAGCTGCAACTTCATCAGGAACATCTTCTTTTGCAAGCGATGCAATAGCATTTACTGCAGCAACTTTCATTTCTTCGTTAATAGTTTTTGCTCTAACATCTAGAGCACCTCTAAATATATAAGGAAAACCAATTAAATTATTTACTTGATTTGGATAATCTGATCTTCCAGTTGCAACAATAGCATCATGTCTAACTTCACTAACTTCTTCAGGTGTGATTTCAGGATCTGGGTTTGCACAAGCAAAAATTATTGGATTTTTTGCCATGCTTTTCACCATTTTTTTTGTGAGAACTCCTTTAGCTGACAAACCTAAAAAAACATCAGCACCTTTTATTGTTTGATCTAGAGTTCTATTTTTTGTTTCAATTGCATGAGAAAACTTCCATTTGTTTAAATTATCTCTACCTTTATGTATAACTCCTTTTCTATCAAGCATGGTAATATTATTTTTTGGTATACCGTTTTTTTCAAATAAATTTGCACAAGCCATTGCAGAAGCACCTGCTCCATTAATAACAACTTTTATTTTTTTTATATTTTTTTTTGATATATCAAGCGCATTAATAAGAGCCGCAGATGTAATAATGGCTGTACCATGTTGATCATCGTGAAATACAGGAATATCTAATAATTTTTTTAATTTTTCTTCTATTATAAAACAATCTGGAGCAGCGATATCTTCTAGATTAATTCCGCCAAAGCTTTTAGAAAAATTTTTAATACTTTTTACAATTTCGTCAGGATCTGAAGAGTCTATTTCTAGGTCAATAGCGTCTATATCTGCGAAACGTTTAAACAAAACAGCCTTGCCTTCCATAACTGGTTTAGAAGCTAATGCTCCTAAATTTCCCATTCCAAGGATTGCCGAACCATTACTTATTACTGCAACTAAGTTTCCTTTAGTAGTGTAGTCATAGGCAGCATCAGGATTTTCTGCTATAGCTCTTACAGGTGCGGCTACTCCAGGCGAATATGCAAGAGCTAGATCTCGTTTAGTTGTCATTGGTTTTGAGGAAATGATTTCTATCTTTCCAGCTTTATTAGTATTATGGAAATCTAATGCTTCTTTATCGGTGTAATGATCGATTTTAGTTTTTTTCATTTAATGCAATAAGATATACAATTGAAGCGATTTTAAGACTAATATGATTTATGAACTTGCTTAAGTCAACAACCACATTTAGTTTTTTTACAATAATAAGCAGGATACTTGGTTATGTAAGAGATATATTAATAGCAATATTTCTTGGAGCGGGACCATTAGCTGATGCTTTCTTTGTCGCTTTTAGAATTCCCAATACATTTAGAAGACTATTTTCTGAAGGCGCATTTAATGCTGCTTTTGTTCCAAGTTATGCCTCTGAACTTGCTAATGGAAAAGACGCATCTGAAAAGTTTGCAACAAATATATTTAGTTTATTAATTTTAAGTTTATTTTTTTTAATTTTAATTATTGAAATATTCATGCCTTTATTTGTATTTCTTATAGCTCCTGGATTTAGTGGGAATGAAGATAAAATGGATTTGGTAATTAATTTAACTAGAATAACTTTTCCATTTTTATTATTCGTTAGTTTGTCATCTTTTTTTTCAGCCATATTAAATTCCCACAATCGATTTGCAGTTGCTGCAGCAGCACCAGTTATTTTAAATATTTTTTTAATATCCGTTTTACTTTATGGAAATATTTTAGGTGATAGGCTTGTTTATTATTTAGCTTATGTTGTGACTTTTGCAGGAATAGTTCAATTTTTATTTTTATATAATTATGTAAGAAAATTTTACTCACCAAAATTTTTACTAAAATTTTCGATTGATGAAAAAATTAAAATTTTTTTTTCAAAATTATTACCAAGTATTTTTTCATCAGGGGTAACTCAAATAAATATTTTAATAGGAACTATTATTGCTTCATTTCAAGCAAACGCAGTTTCATATTTATATTATGCAGACAGAGTTTATCAAATAAATCTTGCCATAGCAGGAATTGCTATTGGAACTGTAATATTGCCACAATTATCAAAGTTAATTGAAAATAAAAATAATTTAGAAATCGGATTAATTCAAAATAAAGCTTTAGAATTAAGTTTATTTTTAAGCATTCCAGCTACAGTTGCGCTGTTTATAGCTTCATCTCCAATTATTTCAGCTTTATTCGGTTATGGATCTTTTTCTGAAACAAGTGTTCAAAATTCCGCACTAGCTTTATTTTATTTTGCTTTTGGGCTACCAGCTTTTGCTTTAATAAAAGTATTTTCAAGTTTCTTTTTTGCAAGACATGACACTAAAACTCCTTTTTATATTTCTTTGGTTTCAGTTATATTAAATATAGTTATTAGTGTTGCATTATTCCAAAAGATAGGGTTTATAATTATTCCCATCTCAACTTCAATATCATCATGGTTTAATGCAATTACTTTATATATTTTTTCTAGAAGAAGAAATTTTTTTATTTTTAATAAAATTTTTGTATATAGATTTCCAAGAATATTTTTTTCATCTCTAATAATGGGATTAATTTTTTATTTTTTATTGGATATATTAGGTGACAAATTGAGTTATTCAGAAAATTTAAAATTTATTTATCTGTTATTTAGTATATTTATAACTTTAATAAGTTATTTAATTATTTCAATTTTTACTAAAGTTTTTAAATTAAGCGATATTAAATTAAACTATAAATAGCTATGAATAAAAAAATTTTTTCAGGCGTACAACCAACGGGAAATCTTCATTTAGGTAATTATTTAGGTGCAATAAAAAATTTTGTTGAATTGCAAAATGATAAAAAAAATGAGTGTATTTATTGTGTAGTTGATCTTCATTCAATAACAGTAAAACAAGATGCAAAAATTTTAAAAAGAAATATTAGGGAGACGACGGCAACTTTTATTGCGAGTGGTCTTAATCCTGAAAATAGTATTATATTTAATCAATCAGCAGTTTCTGCTCATGCGGAGGTAGCATGGATATTAGGTTGTGTATCTAGAATGGGATGGTTGAGCAGAATGACACAATTTAAAGAAAAGGCAGGTAAAGACAAAGAGAAAGCAAGTGTTGGTTTATATGTATATCCTGTGTTAATGGCGGCGGACATATTGCTTTACGATGCAACCCATGTACCAGTCGGCGAAGATCAAAAACAACACTTGGAATTATGTAGAGATATTGCTCAGAAATTTAATAATGATTTTAATGCTCCTGATTTTTTAAAAGTTCCAGAGCCTTTAATTCAAAAACAATTGTCAAGAATTATGAGTTTAAAAGATGGTTTAAAAAAAATGAGCAAATCAGATCCTTCTGATTTAAGTAGAATAAATCTGACAGATGATAAAGACTTAATTATAAATAAGATAAAAAAATCAAAAACAGATACTTTACCAATGCCGGGAATAAATGATGATTTAAAGAAAAGACCCGAGGTGGAAAATTTATTAGGAATATATTCAAACTTATCAAATCAAAGTATCGATAAAGTTAAAGATAAATTTCAAGGTAAAAATTTTTCTATTTTTAAAGATAAATTATCAGAGTTATTAGTTGATAAAATTAATCCAATTGGCAAGAGAATTAAAGATTTGTTAAAAGATGAAAATTATTTAGACAAAATACTTGCTAAAGGGAGCCAAAAAGCAAACAACCTAGCAACGAAAAAAATTAATGAAATTAAAACTTGCGTTGGTTTTTAGTAGTATAATAAATAATTGCTTTAATTTTTTTTATTAATAATTATATATAGACTATGTTTATTCAAACTCAAATAACACCTAACCCAAATTCACTTAAGTTTTTGCCAGGCAAAACAGTATCAAATAGTGGATCATATGAGGTAACCAAAAAAGAGGATATAAATAATGATTTGGTTAGAAATATTCTTTCTATTAATGGAGTGACAGGAGTATTTCTAGGAGTAGATTTTATTTCAGTAAATAAAGATAAAAATATTAACTGGGAAGAAATAAAACATATTGTTATTTCATTAATTAATGAATTTTATAAATCCGGAAAAAAATTTGTAATTGATAAAGGTATTAATGAAATTCCTTCTGAAGAAAATTTAATTGAAGTAGAAAAGCAAATAATAAAAATTTTAGATACTAAAATTAGACCTGCGGTAGCAAGGGATGGTGGTGATATAAAATTTAAGGAATTTAAAAATGGTATTGTTACCGTTCAGCTTCAGGGTAGTTGTTCAGGATGTCCAAGTTCTATTATGACTTTAAAACAGGGCGTACAAAATTTATTGTGCCATTATATTAAAGATGTAAAAGAGGTAGTTGCA
>LWDU01036417.1_pt1 | contig 12777 bp, 5 predicted proteins | sample 727161 | NCBI WGS metagenome assembly LWDU01 (sample SAMN04566230, study PRJNA314399) | hydrothermal vent metagenome | isolation source: deep sea hydrothermal plume seawater | place: Mexico: Gulf of California, Guaymas Basin | collected 2004-07-11 | reverse complement strand
CCCTAAGGGTATCACATCAAAACGGCTGTTTGACCGGAACAGGATCATTGGCTCTGTCGAAGATGCTGAAGATCTGATGAGGCAAATGATTCAACTTGGCTGGGCTGTTCAGATGCCAGACAGACAGGGCGGTCTGAAGATGAAACCAGTCGCTGTAGGGACACAGACATATGATCTAATCCCCAAAGAAGACTAAGAACGTTGGCAACTCGACATTTCGCCAACACATACGTTGGCGAAACGTCAATTTCGGTTGGCAACTCTTGGCAACTCGGCACAACCAATGTTGAAAAAACATTGAGTTTAGTAATATCTTACCCAGCTTAACGCAAATTACTGACTAATACTAATAGGGATAGGTAAACGAGAAGCACAAGACGGGGTAGCACTTCAGATCCGAGGTGTTGCCCTGCTGTGTCACATAGCGGCTACCAGACCCACGATTGAGGCCTCAGGACGGCCTTCTGTGCTCAGGATGAGGATTACATCGTCTTGAGCCTTACAGAGCGTCTGCGGGCCTGTTTAACCAATCTAATTGACCTAAAACTAACCTGAAATGAAAGTAAGCAAATGGCATCGAAAAACATATTCGAAGCGTCAGTATTTTTCACAAATGAAACACGTCTGGCATTGAAGAACAACGAGCAACTAGATTTCGACGAGGTCACTGTCACATACCCAGAGGACAACGAAGGCAGATGGCGTGTTCACCTCGTTACGCGGTTTGAGCACGATCTTGTGGCGGTGGTTGTGAGACAGTTCAACAACACAATATTCCACCAAGAGTACGGACTAGACAGGAACGGTGACCAACTTCACACAATCAGCTTGCACGGTTCAGATTGCCTGTTTTGGCACGGCCTGGCTGAGTATTATGCTCAGAAAGAGGGGCAACCCACGAAGTCTGATCAGACTGCCAGCGTCTAACCTGACGTCAACGCGGCTTTGGCCTTTGCGAACGATTCGACCACGTAGATCTGCGTGGTCGACCTACTGGTATGGCCTAGAATGCAACGGGTGACAGGATACCAGCGGGATGACGTTTCAGACACGGCTACTCAGTTTTGAAGTTACGTAGCTCTCGGCGTGAGCGGCAAGGCGCTAACCGCCGGTTTTCCCCGCACGAACCCGCGGCTAGCGCCTTGCGGCTCACATCCCAGTTTGAAAAACTGAATCGCCCCCGCTGGGCGCGGTGTTCGCGAGGAAGATCCTTATTCCACTTTCAACAACTCGACAATAAAGTGCAGCGTGGCATTGGGTGGCACGGAGCCTCCCGAGCCTTTGCTTCCGTAGCCCAGACGGGCGGGAACCCACAATTCGATCATGCCACCAACGCCCACCAGCTGCATGCCTTCCGTCCACCCGGGAATCACTCCGTTCAATGGAAAGGAGATCGGTTCGCCTCGGTCGTAGGAACTGTCGAATTCCTTGCCGCTGTCCAGCCAGCCACGGTAATTAACGGTGACCGAGTTTCTGCCCGTTGGTTTTCTGCCGTGGGCCTTTCGCAGAATTCGATAACGCAGGCCGGAGTCCGTCATTTGAAACTCCTGAGCAGCATCCGGGTCGATGGGACCGCAGTCGTATTGCAACGACTTCAGGTCCAGAAAGGTCGTGGCCTTGCCTCTGCTGAATGAGGCCTGCTGAATGTCACTGCCTTCTGCATAATCTGCCTGTGCTACAGATGAGCCTGATTTCGTCTGCGGCCCCGAACAGCCGGCGACGGCGAACGACGCAGCGAAAATGATGGCCAGCAATGAATATGAGACATGCATGGGGCGATTCCGTTCGCAGGAGAGCTATGTGTGCGCTGTACTGAGCGCGGGCATGATAACGTTGAACCTGTGGCACTGGAACAGCCATTCCGGAAGGGATCCGCTCGCTGCGCGGAGCGCGGATCTCCGTGCTCAGCGGGGTCAGGAGACCCTCACACAGCCCAGTGCGCGTTCGAATCAGGGGACTGACGTCCCCCGCTCGCCTGGGTGCACGGGCGGAGTTCTGCGCCCAGCGAAACAAAGCCGGCAAAGCCATGGCGCCCAGCTCCTGGTCACTTGGCTTTGCTGTTGGCTTTCTTCTTCTTTTTCCCTTTTGGCTTTCCGTATCCGGCCTTTCGAGTGTGAGCGATTGCTTCGGTTTCGCGGCCCTTGTCTCCCTGGGACGTCATCCAGATATCCAGTCGCGATGACAATTTCGCGTGCAGTGCAGAGTACTTTGGATCGTCGATCAGGTTGTGCAGGCAGTGTGGATCGCTGACCACATCGTACAGCTCCTCGGCCGCTCGATGCTGATATTTTCTGGTCAACGCCTGAGCATGTTTATCGCCCGCCTCTGCCTTCCGTTGCCACGACGTCCAGTAGTCCGCTCGGTCACCGCCTTTGCGAGTCACCGCATTTGTAAACTTGATGTCCGGATTCAGATTGCGAATGTAGCGGTGCGTTTTTGTGCCGCAGGAACGAATGCCAAAGTTTTCCGATCCGTTGATGATGCCCCGCGTCGTGTGGAGTCCAAAAGTGTACGTTTTGTGTTCCGCCTGCTGGCCCAACAGCACTGGCAGAAATGACTTCCCATCCATTGTTTCCGGAGTCGGCAGACCAGCGGCGTCCAGAAATGTTGGTGTGACGTCGCAATATTCAACCAGAGCGTTTGTTGCTGACGCGGGTTTTACCTTGCCCGGCCAGCGGACAATCATGCCGGAGGTCAGTCCCAGTTCAAAGCACGTCCATTTGGCAAACGGAAACGCGGAGCCCTGTTCTGACACTGCGATCACGAGCGTGTTGTCAGCGACACCGTGCCTGTCCAGCAACTGCAGCAATGCACCACATTGGGCGTCGAAGTAGGTAATTTCGGCCAGATACTTTGAGTACTGGGTCCGTGTATCGGATGTGTCGACCCATGACGGCGGCAGTGTCAGCGATGCCGGTGGATAGGCGGCGGCATCACCTTTGTTATACGGCGAGTGCGGTTCGTTGGAACAGGCAAACACACAGAACGGTGTGTCGGCAGCCTTAGATTCCGAGATCAGTTTGTCGATCGTCGGATAGGGATTCGCCATGAACGGGTCAGCCGTTTTGAATTCACCGTCGTATTCAAACGGAAACGATGCCTTCGGCGAGATGTGAGTTTTGCCGGACAGGGCCACTCGATAATCAGCGTCCTGCAGGTAGTGAACGATTGACTTTGTGCCGGGATAAACGCACGTGTGATTCGGCCAGGCGCCCGATTTCACGGGGTAAATCCCGGTGTAGATATTGTGTCGTGTGGGCGAACACATCGGTGCGGTCTGAAAACATCGTGAGAACTTCATGCCTTCCGTCGCCAGACTGTTCAGGTGCGGCGTCTTTGCCTGGCCACCGTACAGTTCCATATCCAGATACGTGCAGTCGTCCGCGATCATGAAGACCAGATTCGGGCGATCGGCTGCGAACGACTGAGCGCCACATGCGACCAGCGCAAGAACGGCACAACAACACAGCGAGGAATTGATTTATAGTGGCCTGTTTGTAAATGCTAAGCATGGCCATTGGTCCTCCTGCGACAAACAGTGGAATCAGTTGATTCCCGCTTCAGTGTTGCGGCACGACACCCCAGCCATAGACCCCCGGGCCTACTCCGTTTCCGGGACAGGGGGCTCAGCTTCGGAGAGCGCTTTGATGAGTTCTTCCATAACGGCAGTCCCGTCTTCTTCGTTGGCCTCCAGAGGCCAGTAGGCGTCGTGCTTATCGACGATCCGCAGGTGGCCCTGATGGAGATAGCTGAGCATTTTGATCAGTTTGGCGTCTCGGTATCGCAACACCGCGTAGCCGTCTTCCAGGTGGATGTTTTCTATCTTCCAGCCGAGAGCACGCAGGTTAAGTTCGCGCAGACGCAACATGCGTTTGGTCGGCGTGGGGATAGGGCCGAAGCGGTCACGGAGTTCTGCTTCCAGTGCACCCAGGTTAACCAGCGAATTGGCCTGCGACAGTCGCCGATAGATTTCAATCTTGAGCTTCTGTTCCGGAATGTAGCGGTCGGGGATGAAGGCTGAGACGGGCAACTCCATCCGGACGTGTGTCTGGTACCGCAGAGGCTGCTTCTTCAGCGTACGAACCGAATTTTCCAGCAATTGGCAGTACAATTCGTAACCAACGGCGGCGATGTTTCCGCTTTGTTCGGTGCCCAGAATATTGCCCGCACCTCGAATTTCCAGGTCTCGCATGGCAATGCGAAAACCGGCGCCCAGTTCGCTGTACTCTTCGATGGCTTTCAGGCGACGAGTGGCCTTGGTCGTCACGACCTTGCCTTCCTCCAGCATCAAATAGCAGTACGCTCGATGACGGTCCCGGCCGACTCGCCCGCGTAGCTGATGCAGATCTGCCAGACCGTAGATGTCGGCCTGGTGGATGATCATGGTGTTTGCATTGGGAATGTCCAGGCCGCTTTCGATGATCGTTGTGGCCAGCAGAATATCAGCTTTCCCGGCAACGAAGTCCAGCATGGCAAGTTCGAGTTCGTCCGGTGTCATCTGCCCATGGGCAATCGTAAGCGTTGCTTCCGGTACAATCTGGCGAATGCGATCGGCGATCAGCCGGATGTCGTGCACGCGGTTGTGAACAAAGTAGACCTGTCCGCCGCGATTGAGCTCACGAATAATGGCGCTGCGGATAAGGGACTCGTCAAAGCGTCCAACTCGCGTTTCGATAGGCATCCTGTCGCGCGGCGGTGTGGTCAGGCTGCTGATATCGCGAATGCCCAGCAGCGACATATGCAGAGTCCGGGGAATGGGCGTGGCCGTGAGGGTCAGGATGTCGACTTCCAGTCGCAGGTGCTTCAGGCGTTCTTTGACTTTAACGCCGAATTTCTGCTCTTCGTCGATGATCAGCAGCCCGAGATCTTTGAAGTGGACGTCTTTGGAGACCAGGCGGTGAGTACCGATAACAATGTCGATTTCGCCACGGCTCAGTTTTTCGATGATCTTCTTCTGCTCACCTGCCGAACGAAAGCGTGACAGCATTTCGACGGTGACCGGAAACTCAGCCGTGCGTTCCGTGAATGTGCGAAAGTGCTGTTCCGCCAACACTGTTGTGGGGACCAGCACGGCCACCTGGCGACCGTTGTCAACGGCCTTAAAGACCGCTCGCATGGCGACTTCTGTCTTGCCAAAACCAACGTCGCCGCAGATCAGACGATCCATCGGTCGCGTTCGTTCCATGTCCTCTTTGAAGTCGGCAATGACAGTGACCTGGTCAACCGTCTCTGTGAAAGGAAAGGCCTGTTCAAATTCCTGCTGCATCTGCGAATCGGCCTGACACTGAATGCCAGGTTTGGAATCACGTTCCGCCTGCAATGTCAGCATATCGGCGGCCATGTCCGTGACAGCCTCGGCGACTTTTCCCTTTTTCTTATCCCACGACGTGCCACCGAATTTTGAGAGTTCCGGCATTGATTTGGCCGGCCCGATATATTTCTGGACCAGATGAATCAGTGCGGCGGGAACGTAGACGATCAGACTGTCTCGGAATTCCAACAGCAGGTGTTCTGCTTTTTTGCCGTCCTTGTCCATCAGGGCCATGCCACGATACTTGGCGATGCCCTGAGTGACGTGGACAACAAGGTCACCGTCCTTCAGGTCCAGAAAGTTGTCGATGGCGCGGGAATCGGCCGATCGGCGCCGTGATTTCACCTTACGGGCCTGCGACCGCGAGAACAGTTCGTTGTCGCTGATGACCATCAGGCCACGTTCGACCAGGCGAAAGCCCTTGTTGACTCGGCCAACACACAATGTGATGCGTTCGGTCAGTGGCATTTCTGCGGTGGCATCTGTTTCGGCGATCAGCTCAGCAAGCCGCTGTTTTTCTCCGTCATTGTGACACGCCAGAATGACTCGATCCTGAGGACCAAGCGATTCTGCCAGATCCACCAGAGCGTCTCGGCCGGTGCTGGCGAATCGTTCGACGGCTTCAATCTTCAGGTGGCACGATGTCTCGTAACTGTCCGCACCCAGCGCATCAATCGTGACGGACGGAAATTCCGTCAGCCGAGCCATCGTGGCGTTGACACCAAACATGCCAATTGGATTGGCCAGCCGTTGCAGGTACAGCTTGCCCTCGCTGACGGCCTGAGCCATATCGCTAAGGACAACGATGGTGTCCGTTGGAACGGAATCCAGCAGCGATTCGGTGGCGGACGCTATGGCGTTGTGAGGACGCAGGCTGTCGCCGGGTTCAGGCTTGTCGTGTGGTTTGACCGGCTTGGTCGCGATGATGGCCACTTCACTCAGGTCTTCCAGCCGCCGTTGCGTTTCCACGTCAAAGCTGCGAATGGATTCGACTTCGTCGCCAAACAGTTCGATGCGAATCGGATCGTTTTCCGTCGGCGGAAAGATGTCCAGAACACCGCCGTGGACGCAGAACTCGCCCGCCAGTTCAACAGCGGTGACGCGATCAAAACGGCGTTCGATCAACCAGTCCAGCAGTGGTTCCAGCTGTAATTCGTCACCGACGGCGATGCGCCGCGTTGCTTCTTCGATGTCGCTGCGAGCCGGGACAGGCTGCAGCAGAGCGGGAAGGCAGGTAACAACGATAGAAGGGCTGTCTGGCCTGCCAGCTGGCTGACCTGAACGGTCAGTGACTGTTTCTTCTGTGACAGTGTCATCAACGGGTTGGCTTGTGTCGGCCGAGAAGTGCCAGGGATCGGTAGCCAGCTGGCGGTCTGGGTTGGTCGCGTCGTCATCAGCTGAATGTCGATGGCGGTCTGCGTTCAGATATCTCACGGCTCCCAGGCGTGCAGCAAACACGCTGTCGGTGACATCGTGTTCTTCCGGCAGCGTTTCCCAGGCCGGAAACTGCCGCATTTCAGTACCGACCGGAACAAATTCAGCAAGCTGGTCAAAGAACTCGTCGATTTCGCGAATTCCGGGCAGGACGACCAGCACTGTATGGTCGGGGCTGTTTGCCGAAAGAGCGGCGATACTCAGCGCGCAGGACGATCCCCATGCTCCATCGATCGCCCCGCTGTGTCCGGAATGCAGTGCGTTCAGAACGTCGGCAAATTCCGGTGCGGATCCGATCAACGCAGTCAGTTCAGCAAGTGAAGTTGGAACCTGCTGAGTAACACTGGTCATCGTGCACGGATTGTAGGGACTGCTCGACCATCTGGAAACGGTGACTGATTTTCAGGAACTCAAGCACCTCTTACGGTGAGGCCACGCCCTGGAACGTTCTTGAGACAGAAGAACGCCGGAAGGCCCCGTCGACACATGCTCGGAATACTCAGCGGCTTTCTTTGTCAGAACGCCGCGTGTCGTTACGGTACAAAGGCACCATTGACGAGGATCTGCCCCTGGACGTTACCGTTGAACTGCGCGACCCGTTGGATATTACCGAACGTAATCAGTTCAATCACGTTATTCTGAGCTCCGAAGATGTTGTACGCTCCGCTGGCACTGCGGAAGTAAATGCCTTCTTCAAAGGTCGTGTTAGGTCTGCCAAACACATCGACGATATCAGACAGCTGGATCAGGTTATTGCTGATCTGAAACGAGGCAGGTTCGATAAGTCGATCAACAAAGATGCCCCGGCCGGAATCCGCCAGAAAGGCCATTCTGTTGTTCACAATGTCCATAACGGTGTCGGACCCAAGGTTGAATTCCATGCCGTTGCTGTCCAGACCTGCAAAAATCATGTCGTTGCTGTCGATCAGCTGAGTGGATGGACCATTCGTGAACGTACGAATACCAACTGCTCCGGTGTGATCGCTGTTAAGGATATTGTTGCCGACAATCTCCTGTTGCAGCACGTCCGTCGAAGAAGTCATGTCTGTGAACATGGCGATTTGAAATCCGACGGCTGTGGCAGCATTGGAAAGGACAAGTTCAAAGGCGTTGTTCTCCAGATTGATCTTTGCCGGTCCGTTCCAGGTGATTCCAAATGCGAATTCGTTGGGGTCGGTGGTGGGAAATAATTCGAACGTATCGCTCACGTTAAAGAGGTTACCTTCCACATTGACGCCGATATGGGCACCAATGGCGGTGACGGTATTTTCGATCCGGATGATGTCGTCCGTATTATCGGTGAACTGTGTTCGTTCAATGTTGACGGTATACGGATTATCGAATTCTGAGAACCGCGTGGTGGTCTGATCATTAGGAACCTCAGTGTACCGCAGCAGGAGCGTTTCATTGTCCACGTTCGCAACATCGCCGTTGTTGTCAAACAACGAGTCACGAATGTCCAGTTCCGTCAGATTTGTGGTGGTCAAACCGACGAGGTTGGAGTCAAACATGTTGACCCCAAACAATTGCAGGAACTGGTCGTCGTCCACATTGAGAGTTCCACCGATGTCCAGCGTGTTGACGACTCGAATTCCGATATTGTTGTCACGAAACTCCATTCCTCGCAGACTCACCTGACCAGCATTTTCCAGCAGGGCACCTTCTGCGGCCGCGGTCAGAATCTGGCCGCCTGGACTCGCAGTTGTCGTAGTGGAATCACCACGAACGGTGAAGATTTTCGCAACAAGAGTGTGGTTATTGAGATCCTTGTTTGTGTCCATCAGGTGAATACCAAAGGTCGGCGAGTTGATGCTTGAGACCGTTTCGAGGTCAATGTTGATACCGGAGTTGAGAATTTCGATGGCCGGTTGATTGGTGACGTCAACTGTCCCGGTATTCGTGCGGATGAACGTATTGTTGTTGCCGAACAGGCCGACGCCATCTGTGGAAAGGATTCCGAGCGTATCAATTGTGATCGTTGCAGGACCGCTGGCACCAGCGACGTTATCCACAAGGTTCACGCCGATGTCCCCCGTTGTTGCATTGACCTGCAGTAAATCAAACTGAATGGACGCCTGAGAGTTTTGAATATCCACCAGTGGAACTCCCGGGTTTGTGGTCTTGAGGATATTGGTGTTAGTCCGGAATCCCAGGACTCCGTCCGTGTTTTGAATACTGACACCCTGCAACAGGGGCTCAATCACACTGGCACCACCAGACGTCGCCGTACCAAAGATCACATTCGAGCTATCGTTTATGATGGCAATTCCTTCGGCACCGACAGAGGTGATGTTCGTCTGCCCGGAAGCCGTAAAGCTGCTGCCTTCTGCGTTGCTGACAAGTTCGATCCCGCGACCACCGGAGAACGTTGCAGGTGCCGCCGGCGTCGCAAAAATTGTGATATCACCGCTGAAGTTTACGATACCGGACGCCAGCGAGTTACTGACGCTGATGAAGGGAGAAGTGCTTCCCGCCGCAGCGGCCCCGATAATCAGATCCCGGGAAAAGTTGAACGTACCTTCCAGATTGTCGATATCGATACCACCACCCTGAGGGCTGACAATGGCAAGGTTTTCGAAGGTCACTCCGCCCCCCGTCTGGAGTCCATCAATGAAGACAGACGCCCCTGTCGCATTAGTGATCGTTGTGGCATCGCGAATCGTGTCACGGAAGGAGTATACGCCGGAACTGTTGACCACGGAAATTCCTGTTGCGGTGCTGTCGAGAATAAACGCATTGTCAATCGTAGCGTTGCCCGCGTTGTTCTGAATGATGATTCCCGTCCCTCCCGTATCATCGATCGTGCTGCCAGTCATATTGACCGTCCCACCCGTCGTATTCTCAATCAGTACGGCAGCACCAGATGAATTAATAATACGACCGAAGGAAGGATCGACACCAACGCTGGTGCTCACGAATCCGATATTTGAGTTCCCTCTGTCAACATGAAATGCTGGACCGGTAGAACCTTCAATCGCCGTGTTCGTGATCGTCACCGAATCCAGAGTGTTCCGCAGCAGAATTCCCGTACCCAGGGCATTGGAGATCAACGTGTCTCGAACAAAAACGTTTGAAACAGTGTCAGCAAGAACTCCGTCTCCGGCGGACGCATCCAGAATGAAGCCTCCCAGCCTGCTGCGGTTGCCGAGCGTTACAGCAGGCCCGACGGAATTGGTGATTGTCGGACGAATAAAAGTTGGGTTTGCCTGAAACGTTGGTGAATCCGGCAGCACAAAGGCCGGGATGCTCTCCAGTGCCACGATGTTGATTACGTTTCGATCTCCGTTGGCTTCGCTGATGAGCCCTTCGCCAAATAGGTTCTGGCCGTCGGCCAGAACAACGAGATTGTCCGGCGCCGCACCGAACGTGCTTCCCGCATGCACGAAGACGATGTCCGTATCTGGCACTCCGAGTCCCGCAGACAGGGACTGCAGCGGATCTTCAACAGTGCCAATAAACGGGCCGACTGTATCGTTGCTGTTGACGTGAACAATGGTCAGCGGAGTTCCGTCGACAGCGTTAGCAATCTGTCCGGGAACAACCACGTCCGAGATTGTCGCCGCGATGTTCAGATTCCGACGAACGGGTTCTGCCATTCGCTGCATCCCGGAACGACTGGTGTGTTCCTGGCTTTTGAATCCGCCAAAGTGTACGGTCGCACTGAAGGCGACGTTGGTCTTGAAAACGTCATCATCGGTCAGTTTCAAGCCGAGTTCCAGCCAATCGCCGATGTCGGCCTGAAGTCGTGTGCTGAACCCACCAAATCTCGGCAGACCCTGGCCTTCGTACATGTACCCGCCACCAAATGCCCGCAGGTCGACCCGTTCCGCAAAATCGCCAGGCAGCAGCCAGCCTATTTCCGCATCGAAGCCGTCGATGGCTTCCGCGAATGTATCGATGCGGCTGAATTCCAGGTTATTACCCGCAAAGAGTGCAGTGCCGGGAGCAACACGTGTGCCCGTCAATTCAGAGGTCGCGCCGAATAGGCTGTAGACGTTGCCGCGAGCTTCCCAGTCGTGGGCCAGCAATTCAGCCCCGAAGCCATACTGTTTGAACGTGGTCCCGGAAATCTCATCCTGATCGTAATAGACGTTGCCGCCCAGAACGGCATCCCACGCCGCCATGTAGTGTCGATAACCAGTACCTAAACTATATGCCACTCCGCCATCGTTCGAAAAAGTCAAACGGGTGTCGCCGAAGATCATTCCGTCTCCAATGTTCAGGTACGGAGACAACCCAACATTTGACACAGATTCCTTCCGGCCGACGGTATTGCCAGCGACGTGGCCACCTCGGAATTGCACGCCGATCCCTTGGCGATTGACATCCACGCCGCCGCCCGCCGCCCCGGAAGGCGTTGTACCAATCGGCGTTCGACCGAACGTAAATGCACCGTCCTGAGCGGTCGCTGCGGCGGTGGGAATTACGATGGCTGCAAGTACCAGCACGCAGACGCGCAGACTGATGCCAGCCAATCTGAGCGCAGGGCGAATGCCGTCTGTCACGTTCGTCACGATGTCACCGCTCGCAAAGGGCGAGTGTGACAGTTGCAACTTGCGTCGAGAATCTTGAACGCTCGTCATGACGTTCCTCAAATAATTTCTGAGAGTGCGTTGGGACAACACACAATCCGCATTCATCCGGCACCAGGCCGTCAATGTCAGCGGTTTGATCTGGAAGAGAAGGGGCAGTTGAGCTTGCCGGCACAGAAACAGTTCAGCGTGCCGGTTGACTTTGAAATATGCAGATTGGACGAACCGACTGCGCTTAGCGGAGGGTCCGCCCGTTGATAGACGCGGCGTTTGTAGCTCTGCCCGTAACACGCAGCAACACGGCTTCCGGGGACTTGGGATGCAAAAACTGCAGTGCCTCACGCACTTGGTACGTCGATCAGCGGAAAGAAGTTGTTGTGAGATTCCCCACGGCAGAATTCGCCAGACACGGCCCTGGCGATGTAGTCGCAAACCGGCAGAAATCGTGCATTTGGACACGACACCGCCTCCCTGCACGGTCTCGGTGAACTGAATCCCGCAGCTCACATCCGAATGCGACGTCCACCGGGGCGATGAACTCGCTGGGGAGCAACGTGGAAGAGTTGGCCAACGGCACACAGCAGGCAGCGGATTCCCTAAGCTCTGGGCGAATCCCCAGGAGGCTGTACGGATACCTGAGAGAGTGAGCCGCGAGGTACCGGCGGCTAGTGCTGTGCCGCTCACAACGACAGACGTTGCCGGACAGCCTGCTAGCCGGACGGCACACGGCTCGCCAGAACTGTCCGGGCCGATCGGTGCGACAGGGAATATCGCGGGATGGCACCGCTATCGGAAACAAAGCGTTGCGACGACGGCCACGTGAAGCAGCACGGTCAACACCAGAATTGTGCGAAAAACGGGCTTCAGAGTCTTGTGTCGAAACCATTGTTGCCCTGCCACGGCACCTGGCCACCCGCCCGCAAAGGCCAACAAGTGCAGCTTTTTTTCGGAAATCCGATGCCCTTCACGCTCGGCTTTCCACTTGTCCCACCCATAGGCACAAAAGGCAGCCGGGCTCAGGATGCCGACCGCCAGACAATAGATTTGGACCCCAAGCTTTGCTTGGAACGAATCTGTAGTAAAACTGTAAATCAGCCACAACACGCAGCCAATGAACCAGCTCACGGCCAGTGTCAGCCAAACTTTTTTCATGCCGGGAAGTTTCATCGGAACGTGTTCCTTGATCATCTCTGCCTCGTCGAACCGCGACACTTATGCCCGTCATCGTAACCCGAAGCGTAAGCGAGGAAAAGAGTTACAGAATATTCCGGACACAGCTGCGACGATAAGAAATAGTGCCCGACAGTAAAAACACTGGTGATGCCCATGTCCCATAGGGCCCGCCGCGGGAGTAACATTCTGTAACAGAGAATCAGTTTCATATTCATGAAAACACTTCGTTACGTCATGATAATGTGACCAGTGAAACAGACCACCGATGTTCAAATGATGGATCCAACGCGACTGCGGCCCAACCAGGACCGGAAAATCCCTTCAAGA
>LWDU01036689.1_pt1 | contig 12792 bp, 8 predicted proteins | sample 727161 | NCBI WGS metagenome assembly LWDU01 (sample SAMN04566230, study PRJNA314399) | hydrothermal vent metagenome | isolation source: deep sea hydrothermal plume seawater | place: Mexico: Gulf of California, Guaymas Basin | collected 2004-07-11 | reverse complement strand
CAGAGTGCTCAGAATCTCACTCTCGGGTTTTGCGAGCGCCTGTGCGACTCGCTCGAGGTCACTCCAGTCGTTCTTCTTTCGATTATTCTTCTTATTAAAACCTCGGTAAGCCTTACCGACAAAGGCCCCACCGGACTCATACACGTTGCCTCCGGATTTCCCGAAGTTCCTTTTCAGAAAATCCTTCTTGATCGGTTCCACATTGGAGTAAATCCCGAGATCTTCACCGTTGACAGTCACATGGGCCAGATTGCATCTCGGAGCAGCAACGCCCGCTTTACGAAACAGATGGTAGGAGAGATATTGATGCAGAATCGCTCCATTCTGATTGTTGTTATTCAATGTCATTCCCTCCAGATCCTGGAAGCGTTTTTTGGAGTTATATTCATCAAATTCAAGTTTCATGGAGGGCCTTGTCGAGACAACCGATCCCAGATTTCCTTTTTTCCGAACTCCGACTTCCGATATTTCAGTCCCGTCAATGGTGACAATTGCCTTGAAGTAGGAATACGGTTTGGGATTGTGCTCTTCTCCCTGAATACGGCTAAGAAAATCCGGATGCTGTCGACGCAGCTTCATCCAGTCAGCCGAGTCCATCTTGATGTTAATCTCCAGAATCCGGTTCGAATCATAAAGGTCCATTCCTTCTGGGTTGGATTTCGAATCGGCAAACAATCGACCGGAAGACAAGGGCGAAATTATCACTAATTTCCGTGTGCTGTATTTCTTCATCAGGGTATTTATTATTGTGTAAGTCGACATGAGATTTTAAGAGCATGCAATTGTTCTGAAACTCCAATTTGACGGCAAAAGATACACTCTTTATACCCTCCGGACAAATTCTTTGAATCCGAGTAGGGCATGGATCATGCGCTTTGGATTCCATGCTTTGCGTGGACCGACAAATGTTCTAGGTTATATGGGCACCTGACATCCATTCCAGAATCAATGAAGAATTGTATTTACAGCCTCTTGGTAGTTTTCCTGTTATTCCAACTTTGGGTATCACCGGTAATCGCAGAAGAGATGAAATGGGATTCCATGATGGTCCCCGGATCCTGGGAGCAGCAACTCGATGGTAAATACGATAATCTGAATGGTTTTGCCTGGTATAGATGTTTCATCAATGTACCGTCCGAATGGGAAGGAAAACGACTTCTGTTGACGGTTGGTTCGATTGGAGACGTCGATGAAGTTTTTTTCAACGGGGATAAAATTGGAGCCAATGGATCCATGCCGCCCTTATACAGCAAGCCATCCAGTGAGTTTCGCCGACCTGCGGTGATCGAGCCGGACCAAGTTCGCCCCGGTGAATACAATCTGCTGGCTTTTCGGGTTTACGACAAACAAGGGTCCGGAGGCATTCTGAATGGCCCGATTCAGTTAGCTGCAGGAAACAGCGCCATCGACCTATCCGGTCATTGGCTGTTTGTGCCCGGAGATCAACCTGATTACGATGGAAGAAACCTGCTGGGGGAAGAGGCTTTAATGAATCAGGCGGCGCAACAATACCTTCAAATTGTGGGAGAGACTCCGGCTGGACACAAAGGAATCGTGGAAACCGACTGGGGCACTCGAAACCGGGATATGCAACGAGTCATGGAGATCTACCGTGATAACAAAAACGTTTATTCAAATATCGTCGGGAAAGGAGATGCATTACCTCCGGAAGAAGCGAGGAAAGCTCTACGGATTGCGGATGGACTCACAGTGGATACAGCGCTTCACGAACCGGAAGTCCGTCAGCCGCTTTACGTGGATTTTGATGAACGTGGGCGGATGTGGGTTACCCAATACATTCAGTACCCGAACCCGGCTGGATTGGAAGTCATCACCTGGGATCGCCACTTGAGGAAGGTCTTCGACGAAGTCCCTCCCCCTCCCCCTTACCGTAAAAAGGAACACCGGAAATTCATTGGCAAAGATAAAATCACCATTCATGAGGATACGAATGGCGATGGCCTATTTGATCAACATAAAACATTTCTGGACGGAATGAACATGGTTACCTCGACAGCCTTTGGTAAAGACGGTGTGTGGGTGATGAACCCTCCGTATCTTTTGTTTTATCCGGACGCCAATAAGGACGATGTCCCGGATGGAGATCCAGAGGTTCATCTGGCGGGATTCGGTTTGGAGGACACCCATTCGATTTCCAACAGTATCAAATGGGGCCCCGACGGTTGGCTTTACGGTGCCACCGGAAGTACGGTCACCGCCCGGATCAGGGTATTGAAAAAACCTTCCAACAAACCGATGCAGTTCTTCGGTCAGAATATCTGGCGCTACCACCCGGCAACCCATGATTTCGAATTATTCGCCGAAGGTGGCTGGAATAACTTCGGAGTCGATTTTGATGATGAAGGTCGACTTTACTCGGGTACCAACGGAAGCATGCAGGCGGTGCATTTTGTCCAGGGAGGATACTATCAGAAATCCTTCGGCAAACATGGACCTCACACCAACCCTTACAGTTTCGGGCATTTCTATGGAATTCCCATCGAAGGAAGGCATCCAAGACTGGTCCACCAGTGGCTGATTTATGGCGGAGGTTCCATTCCGGGTTTCGATGGATTGTTCATCGGAGGCAATTCCCTGTCAAGATATGTAACGGCTTTGCAAACCCATCCTGTCGGCAGCACATTCCGCAGTCACGAACTGAAAAAACTGATCACAACCGATGACAAATGGTTCCGGCCGATTCACATCACTTCCGGACCGGACGGCGCTTTGTATTTGTCGGACTGGTACGATGCCCGGATCACTCACGTAGATCCGCGCGACAACTGGGATAGAGCACACGGCCGAATTTATCGACTTCGATCAGAGACATCTCCAGACTATCCGATATTCAATCTGAATAAGCTGAATTCGGATGAATTGCTTCAACTTTTATCGCATTCAAACCGTTGGTATCGGTCCACAGCCCGACGGTTGATAGCAGATCGCGGGGACAAAGCCATGGTGCCGCAGCTGACAAAATTACTGGAAGACGATTCAGGTCAAACCTCGCTCGAAGCCTTATGGGCACTGAATCAACTTGGCACCTTTGGAAAGCACACAGTGCAAATCGGTTTATCGCACACCAACCCCATGGTCAGAGCTTGGACGATCCGGCTCTTGGGAGATTCGCAAACTCACCTCCATGCCGACTCATTTCAATCTGTTCTCCGTCTCGCAGAATCTGACAAGATCCCCGATGTCATCTCACAGTTGGCCTCCACGGCAACAAGACTTCCTGCGGATCAGGGTACAGAACTCGTGAAGCAACTGGTCAGTCGAACTGAATTCAAGGATGACCCGTTTATTCCTCAACAAATATGGTGGGCATTGGAGTCTCAGATCTCCAAAGACCCTGAAGGAGTTCTGACAATGCTGAAGGATCGGAGTCTATGGACACAGCCGATATTCAAAGACCAACTTACCGAACGATTGAGTCGACGCCTAATGTCGAACCAAAATGAAAGAAACCTGCTCATCTGCACCTCTCTGTTAACCCTGGCCCCGGACAAAACCTCTGTGGATCGACTGATCAAAGGAATGGAAACCGCTCTCCAGGGAAGGGCGATCCGCAACATTCCTCCATCGATGGGAGAGGCTTTGAACGAAATCTGGAAAAGCAGACAACCCGATGCAAATCTAATTGCCTTCGGTATGAGGATCGGCGTGGGACACGCGTTCCAAGCCGCCCGAGAATTCATTACTGACGGACGATTGAAAGATGAAGAACGCATTTCATTGATACAGAAACTCGCCGAACTTAGAGATGGAGACTCTCAGGAAATCTTTTTAAACCTGACCCGGAGCAACTCAGAACCGGAAATAAAAAAAGCATCGATCAATTCGCTGCGACGCTATTCCGCCCCCCACATTGGTCGAAACCTGATCGAGGGGATTCCAAACTGGAAACCTGAAGTAAGGAAAACAGCCATCTCGGTTTTGGCCGGACGACCGAATTGGGGTAAATGGCTGATTCAGGCGGTCGATGAAAACCGGATTCCAAGAGAGGATATTCCGTTCGACGTTTTGTTTCTGATCGAAGGCCGTTCGCACACTGCTACAAATGATCGCATCCAAGAAATCTGGGGGAACCTCAGAAAACCGGTGGAAGAAAAATCAAAACAGATCGACCAGATCAAGGAGTGGGTTCAATCGAACAAAGGAAACGCCGTCAAAGGTCGTGCTGTATTTTCGATGGCCTGTGCGGTCTGCCATAAGCTGTTTGACCAGGGCCGCCCCATCGGGCCCGAGCTGACAGGGTATGAGCGAGACAACTTGGATTTCCTGTTGACCGCAATCATCGATCCGAGTTTAGCCGTCCGCGAGGAGTATGAATTGGTAACGATCACTCTGAGAAGCCAGGAGGGTGAAGACGCCGCCGTTTTGACTGGTTTTGTAACCGGGATCGCCGACCAGTCCCTAACTTTGGTGGACCTAGTCGGCAACAGGACCGTGTTGGCAATATCTGATATTTCAGATCAAATCCGCTCTCCAATATCTGTAATGCCGGACGGACTGTTGGACGGTTTTTCCAGCCAGGAGATCGTCGATTTGTTCGCTTACCTCCAGACCCCCAACTGGACCAATTGAGATTCCGCCTGCTCGGCCCACCCCCTGTTCGCAGCGGGACTGGCGGGACTGGGGTGAAGAATCCTGCCTATCTGAATCTTTTCCGGATCAAATAAAGTCTGCGCCCGTTTTTCCGCAAACCCCCCTACCCCTATCACCCAATCGGGTTTAAGGATGTCGACAATTTGCTGAAGATGCTGATTACAGGCTTGATAAACAGGTGCCATTTCTGAACTCGGCAGCTTGTCCGGAGTGCGGTTACGACCGCTGCCCTCCAGAAATGCCAGCGGACAGAAATTCGCAACAAAATGATCCTTGAAAAAGTCTCCGGCATCTGGGAACCGCTCCTCGAACAAACCCCATAATCTTCGACCACTCACTTCGGAACGCTTGCAATTGAATCCTTCAATGGGTCTCTTGAAATGTTCACGAGCCGGTTTTTCAACTCCTCTCTCGATCTTCATCCACTCTGTAACCGCACGAATTTCTCCAAAGGGAATTCCCGTCTGGACCATCCCGAACGGCCCGGGGTTCATCCCGAGGAACAGAACCTTCTTTGCAGTGCTTCCATATAACCTGATGTAGGTTTTATAGGAATTCCAAGCGTAATCCAACGGGTTGTATACATGAGTTACCGGTTCGCTGAAGGAAAGCGAATTCACCGAATCCCTCAATTCCAAACCCACTTCAATCATCTGCTTTTGTATCGATTTACCAGGCATTTTTTGAAATACTATTAGAGTCATTGCCCAATCAGCGCTTCCTCTCCGAGGGAACCAACGACCGGCAGGAATAAGCCTCCAGCCATTGCGGACACAGATTGGGGCAATTGGGTATAATAAATGACTTTCGGCAACCTACGAAGAAAGGGTCGTTATATGAAGTTAAAAAACATCCCGAGGCCAAACAGGACCCTAATATTTTTCGGTCTACTTCTCACAATAGTTGTGGGTATCTCCTCAAGGGCAGAAGCAGAAAACATCCACCAACTCAGCTCACATCTGAAATGGATCCCCGGACCCGTGAATGGCGTGTTGATCAACAAAGGCGACAAATCCCTGGCCATCTATGGCGATCCGCGATCTGAACCGGATGCTGCTGAAATCGTCCTCCTGACCCACCATCGCAGAGATGTTGTCTGGGCTGCAAAAAAACTGATTCAGAACGGCTCGAAAACGATCGCTCCTGCGGGGGAGAAACCGCTTTTCGAAGACCCGGAATCCTACTGGAAGAACTTCACCCAAGAACGATTCCATGATTATAAACAGCAATCCACCAAGATTCTCGCTGAATCCCTGCCAATAAAACGATTTGTTCAATCCGGGGAGACGATTGAATGGAAAGACGTGAAGATTGAGGTCATGGATACACCGGGATTTACCCGGGGCAGCATCACCTATACCACCATTCTTGACGATCGACGCATCGCCTTTACCGGTGATCTCATTTACGGAGATGGAAAAGTCCTGGATCTCTACAGTTTCCAGGATGAAGTCCTCGAAGCAAATATCCGTGGATACCACGGTTACGGTGGTCGTTTTTCATCTCTGATCGACAGCTTGAAACGGGTAGCAGCATGGAATCCCGACTGGATCATTCCAGCGCGTGGTCCGATCATCAAAAACCCGAAACATGCCCTTCATACTCTGATTGATCGAATTCGCGACATCTATAAGAATTACTTGTCCACCAGTGCTCTTTACTGGTACTTCAAGGAACCTCATATCAAGGCATGCGTTGAGCGGGTCCTCGGACCCGGAGCGGAATTCGAGGTCATGCCTTATTCACACTACGAAGAAAAGCCGGAATGGGTTTTCTCTACGGCAACCAGTCGAATCATCACTTCCGAAAACGGGCATGCCATTCTACTCGACTGTGGTTACCAAAAGGTCATCGATCAAGTCCTCGAAATGCAGAAGCGCGGTGAGATTAAAAAGATCGATGCTATATTCGTCACCCATTACCATGACGACCACACTGACCAAGTCCAGAACGCCGCTGAAATCTTTGATTGTCCGGTTTATGCTACTGAAGAAATCGTCCACCTTCTGGAAAATCCCGGGGCCTATCACCTACCTGCCCAGACCGACAATCCGATCCGGAATGTAATCGGCCGGAAAAACGGTTCCGAGATGAAGTGGAATGAATTCAACCTCCGATTCCACTTCCTTCCTGGTCAAACCTATTATCACGGAGGACTCTTCGTCACCACTCCCGGTGAAAAATCACTGTTCTTCATTGGAGATGCATTCACCCCTTCAGGCATAGACGATTACTGCCTACTCAATCGGAATTTGATCCACGAAGATTCCGGCTACCTCTATTGCCTTAAAAAACTCAAGGAAACAAAAGGACCCTTTTATTTGATTAATGAACACGTCGACTATATTTTCCAATTTAATGAGAATCAGTTGAAATATCTTACAGACCGCTATCGGGAACGAGCTAAGATGATCCGTGAAGTCTCGCCTTGGGATGACCCGAATTACATGGTGGATGAACAGTGGATTAGATTCAATTCGTACGGTCGATCCGTCTCAGCCGGGGACACTTTTAAAAGCCGTCTTATCGTCGAAAACCATTCGCCGGTTAATCGTCGATTCGAGCTACAGGTTAATTCATCACAGAACTGGGAAATCCAGCCCCGGAAAGCAACATTGATTCTGAAACCCCGTCAGATTGGATCCATCGACTTCCATGTCACCATTCCAGAAAATGAAACTACCCCCATTTCGCTCCTGACCTGCGATGTCAAATCAGGCGACGGAATGCAATTCAGGGAATGGACGGAATCCATGATTGAAATCAACAACAAGCCATGACAGACTTGAGAAGCGATACGGTCACACAACCGACACCGGGCATGCTGAAGGCCATGACCGAGGCGGAACTCGGAGATGATGTATTCGGAGACGACCCGACTGTTCACCTGCTTGAAAAAACGGTGGCGGAAATCCTTGGAAAGGAAGCGGCTGTATTCATGCCTTCGGGCACCATGGCCAATCAAGTGGCCATTCGAGTACAGACCCAACCCGGAGATGAAATATTCCTCGAAGAATCCGCCCACATCTATCTTTACGAAGCCGGTGGACCGGCCGCCCTTTCCGGAGTAATGCCACGACTGATCAAAGGAGATAAGGGCATCTTCACTGCAAAGGATATTCAGGCATTGCTCAGACCGGTGAATGATCATTTCCCCAGAACCCGTCTCGTGTGTATTGAGAACACTCACAACCGGGGTGGGGGAACAATCTGGCCCCTGGAAAACCTAAGAGAGCTTCGTGATTTCACAAAGGAACGCAAGCTCGGCTTTCACCTGGATGGCGCCCGATTATGGAATGCTGTCGCCGGCAGCGAACAAAGCGAAAAGGACATCACTCATTTCTTCGATACCGTGAGCGTATGCTTTTCCAAGGGCCTCGGGGCTCCGGTGGGATCGGCACTCTGTGGTTCGGCAGATTTCATCCAGCAGGCTAGAAGAGTCCGCAAATTATTCGGTGGTGGAATGCGCCAATCCGGCATCCTCGCTGCCGCCGCTCTATATTCCTTGAATCATCATCGGGAAAAATTATGTGAAGACCACCGGAATGCAAAACGCCTGGCCGAAGGAATCGCAAAACTTCCAGCATTTCAAATCGACCCTTCATCGATCCTTACCAATATTGTTATTTTTGAATACTCGGGAAATTCAGTGGAGTCATTCCTGGATCGTCTTAACAAAAAAGGAGTCGCGTTGGTTCCATTTGGAGGAAAAAATATCCGCGCCGTTACTCATTTAGGGATCACCAGAGACGATATTGAAACCGCCCTTCAGCAGATTGAAGCCGTTCAGAAGAATGACCGGTAATCGGGTCGGAAGATTTACATCTTCCGCTAATGCCGGCATCAGAATTCGTGAGAATTCTGCTACTTCAAGCAGTCCATTGGACCTTCACTCGCTACCGGAAAGACGTAGCCTGTCACCATGATGTTTTTACTGGTAGGTACAGGCGGTGAAAGCTAGACTTCAGAATTAATGTTTAATTCAACCAAATGAATCACTATCAATCCGTATACCAAAAACCAGTTCACGCAATGCTGGTATCTGTTCTTCTCCTTTTCATTCTATCAAGCTGGAATCTGGCATGGGCTCAGGCTCCAGCCTCTGAAGTCCCAGCCTGAGTCATGTGACCAGGCGAAGCGGGCACCGTGCGTGGCCAATCCTTAACGTCAGCAGAAGCATCCGGAGAATCCACCAGTTCCGTCAGCTTCCTGGATAACAGCGACAATCAACTTCTCCAAGGACTGGGCTCAGCTCTCAAGTGGCCTGAAAAACAGCTTGGGTTCTCTTTTTTCTCGCGTTGGATTCCGAATAAACCCGAGCATGGAAGATGGTATCTAAATCTCAGCTACCAGTTGTTGGACAGCCTCCGTGCCGGTATCGACTACCGTCCACTAACGACTGATGTAAGCATCCTCGCCAACTGGCGAGTATTCTCAGAAAACGTTGACTCTTGGCGACCGGCAATGATTCTCGGCACAAGCAACGATGACTTTGGTGACATCAGCAGCCAAAGTTATTACGCAACTCTCTCAAAGTATTTATTCGAGGCTATGGGAACGAATGTATCCCTGTATGGAGGAGCCACCTATATCGACAAGCTTGGAGATCTCCGACCCGTCGGCGGACTCCACCTTCGACGCGATGCATGGTCCGCTACATTTATGTACAGCGGTGTTGACGAACACCTGACCATAGCTCACGACTTCGGTAATCATACACTCTCTTTCCTCCTGTTTGATCTGAATCTTCCTGGAATCGCCTACGGATTCCGATTTTGAGAATTGGGGAACACATTCATTTTTCGGCTCGGGAAGATCTCTCCCAACTGTCCATGGAGGAGATCAATAAAAGCCTCGCGAGGACACTCTCCCACTGACATTAGTTAAGCATTTTTCATGTGAAATATCAGGCTGTTTCTCTTTGTACTGTAGAGTCGGCTGTCCTCAGCCGAAATTCCGGTAGATACACTTAAAATGCGCTGGGGACAGCGCACTCTACAGCGTGAACCGCCAAGTGGACGTGGCCTGCTTTTGTAAAACGATATTCCATAACCGAATGGTAGTGACGTTCGCCCTCCCTTTGACAACTTGGTTTTCATGGAATTCCACAATCCATTGCCTTGTCCCATACCGCATGATTATTTTGAGGGCGCCGGGAGAGAGGGACCTTCTTGGGGCTGGGCCCAGGATTCGATGATCTGTTCCAGTTCTTCTTTGGGTATTTCCAGTGCCGTCGCCAGACGCCGGACCATTTCCATGCCAAAAAACTGAGGATTCAGCATTGTATTAAGGACTTCTTCATTCAACTTTTCAAACGATCCGAAACCGATTCTGCCGACGGTCGCTTCATCGAATTGTGATTTTTCCTCAAAACGACCGTAGGATTTCTTTGCCATGCGATAGAAATTGTCCGCCATGGCATCTGCCCCGAGTGCCAAATGTTGATAGGAACTTTGAAGCAGCGCCTGAATCACGGAAGACATGCCTTCGGAAGCATTGTCACTGATCATTTCATTGATTCGGGGTATGGCAAAATCATCCAAGGGCAACTCGGCAGGATCATACTCCGGGGCGTAACGCTCGGCGAGATCCTTGAACTTTTCAAAGTATTTGGTTTTCAGGACCTGATACCATCGCTCCGCTTCCCCCATCCGTTGGTGGAGGTATAACTGCCCCACTGCGTCGAGCAGGAAATTCTTGTGAGCTGTGGAAATATTTTTGGCGTTCTCCGGTTCTTTTGCCAGCATGTTTTCATAGGATTTACTGACGTTGGGAATGATGTCCAAATTAGGTCCGTAAAGCAGAAACTCATCTGTCTGGGTGTTCAACAGTCGCCCCCTTTTGAAGGCTGTCTGCATCGGTTGATAAATCTCCCTTCGCAGAGGCATGAGGTCATCGATCTTGGCCATCTTAAGTCCCCTCGATGCCCAGTAAATCGCATGAGACTCGGGCAGGCGCCATTCCAGTGGACCATACTCATTGTCCACTTCCTGCATGAACTTAGGATCCATTTTATAGACCTCACGAAGAGCCGTCAGTTTCGCCTTTTCTTCTTCAGTCTGCGGATTGAGCAGGGGAGCATAATCCAGAGGAAACGAATCACCGAGTACCGCCTGCATTTCACCGGCCCATGCAGATTTATAAAGACGGTTGGCATCATCGAGATTCTGCCCCATTTTATGTTGAAACAACCATCCCAACTCGCGATAGAGCAAAGTTTCCTTAGGATTGTATCTCAATCCCTGATCCCGGATGAGTTCAATTCCACTTTTCACCCAAGATCGCTGCATTTCACGGAGATATTATAGGCCATGTTCCATGCCTGAAAAACCCAGACAGAAGTGAATCGGGGCTGCAACTTGGTGATCCAATCTGCCAGTTGGACCATTTCGAAATACTTACCGTCTTCCTGAAGTTGATTCATTCGAAGCCAAAGAGCATTCGCGATCAACCCGCGGAATCCTCCTAATGCCACTGTTGTGAATTGGAGAACAGGTGGGGCGCCTTCCAGGAGATCATCGGTGTGTTTAAATCCCAACCGATCCCTGGAGTCATTCAAGCTCTTCTGCAGAGTGTTCACCAAAAACAGAGCCAGGATCATGACCCCTACCAGTATCGGTTTGAAAAATTTTCTGAAAGACGTTTCCATCACTATCTATTGCACTACCTGGACCGTAGCCAACTCTCGACGTTGAAACAAAAAGATCCCCACCAAGGCAAGCCCGCCACAAAGACCGACCCCGACCTGCAGAAAAGCTTGTCCGACCTGAAGCGCCGGGATTTCCTGACCAAGGCTAAGCGAATCGATGGGAGAAAAAACTCTCACGGCTTGGATCAGATAGAGAAAAAAGCGAAACATGGGAATCACCAGGTAGTCGATCCAGCGAGCTTTCGGAGCGCCCTGTTCATGGTTATACCCGAAAATAGTACCATCCTCTACCGCAGTGCTCATTACTCCGCTGGAAAGTCCTATGAAAAGAATGGCCAGCGCTGTAAACGAAGCGACCGGGAAAGAAAGGGCCCCGGCAGTCATTAACCCAATGGCAGCAAAGAGTCCCATCCATAGCAGAATCATCAGCAGTCCCTTTACGAAATTCATGGCAAAACCACCCTTGGGATAAAGAATCTCAATGCCACCATCCAGTGGAAAAAGAATGGCGGTTTCACTCATGTTGAAGCAGGTGATCATCAACCGACCCTGATCATCGAATGAGTTCGGAGGGATGGGAATGTCGTGATAGGTGTCTTCGGTGAGATCCATAGGTCTTTCGACATATTCCGGGGTCTGCGGAACTCCAATGCCCCAGACAAGATTGAAGACCTTGCCTTCATCACTCAGTTGGGCTGAATTGAACTTGGTCCGTATGAAGAGTGTTTTATCTCTGATCGAATCCACATCACTGGTCAGTTGAAACGGCCAACCTTTTCCGGCTCCATTGGGAGAAACCTGCTCATAAAACGCCCTGACTTCTGTGGTGACCTGCTGTCTCAGAAAATCCATATCCATCCGGAGAGCAGCTTCGGGATCCCTTCGGATGGTTTCCTTGATCCGCTCCTCAATGGCTAGATCCATTTCCTCCTGAAAATCCTCAATGGGGAGTTTGGAAACTCCTCGGGCAACGAGAACTTTATCTCGAAGGTAGGCCTGTTGATCCAATGGCAGCGACTTGGCGCGAAAATGCAGCATGCCGTAGATGGAGCAACCGGCAAGGGACAAGAGGACGGCATTCAATCCCATGATACCGAGCCATTTCCCCAACCAGATCTGAGCACGGGAAACCGGTTTGACCACAATCATCTGCATCTGGCAGTCTTCGATATCTTTTGCCAGAGTACCGCAGGCAATCCAAAGGGTCGCAAACCCTAGCAGGACGGTAACAAATCCCAGAGTATAGGTGAGAGTAATCTGAATCAGGCCTTGGGCCGAACCGTCATGCTTGATGACCAGTGGTAGAGCGCCGACCGTCAGCAGCAGTAGAAAGAGAAGAAGGTAGAAAAGACGAAAATGGAAGGCGGCTTTCAGGGTAACCCAGGCAATCGCGGTTATTCCTTTCATTCTTTTGGTTCAGAATTGCCTGTTTTGTCTCCATTGCTGCCACCCAGAAGAGATGAAAGTTTCTCATCGGCCGCCTTTAATTCGCCTCTGGATTGCTCGGGAGTCTGCACATCGGAACCCGCCGG
>LWDU01036301.1_pt1 | contig 12792 bp, 8 predicted proteins | sample 727161 | NCBI WGS metagenome assembly LWDU01 (sample SAMN04566230, study PRJNA314399) | hydrothermal vent metagenome | isolation source: deep sea hydrothermal plume seawater | place: Mexico: Gulf of California, Guaymas Basin | collected 2004-07-11 | reverse complement strand
TGCTGACGTTCTGGGACACGCGACTGAACATCCAGTCGTTCATGGGCATCATCATGATGATTGGTATCGTGGTCGAGTACACGATTGTGCTACTGGACTTTGCCAATCATCGGCTGGCACAGGGCGCGACGGTGCACCAGGCCATTGTTGACGCGGCCATCGTTCGGTTTCGACCGATTCTGATGACCTCTGTGACAACGGTTCTGGCTCTATTGCCGATGGCCATCGGATTTGCCGGCGGAGAAGCGGATGAACCGCTGGCCCGCACGATTGTCGGTGCGGTCATTGCAGCGACTCTGTTACCGAAGTTTGTCGTTCCCTGTCTGTACGTGATCTTCAAACGGCAACCTGAGATCAACGACGAAGAAGTTAAGGCCTGGGCGTAACGCGTTCACCTTAACCGGTTGTTCAACCAATCTGTGTTCATCAGAAGACCTGACCATGAGAAATTCAACTCATTCCTCACCAGTCACCGGCTGGATTCGGGACGTCGTGCTGGCGTCAGCGTTCGTTGCTGCGACCGCAGCTGCTCATCAGGCGTACGGCCAGGTCGAAACCGTGACTGTGCAGGGCATCGCGCATCGCGAGGTCATTGAATTGCAGGGGGCTTCCGTGCACGGGTTTCAGGACACGGAAATCAGAGCAAAACTCGGCGGCTACGTGAAAACCATCGGCATCGTGGACAAGCTGGAAGTGGACGTCGGTTCGCGCGTGAAAAAGGGTGATGTTCTGGTCGAGCTGGACATTCCTGAAATGCAGAACACACTGGCAGAGAAAACGGCTGTGGTCGCCCAGAGGTTGAGCGCCGTAGTGCAGGCAGAAGCCGCCATCGCCGAGGCGGATTCAGTCGTGCTGCAGAGCAGGGCCTCATTGGATCAGATTAATTCACGCACCGCTGAAAAGCAGGCGATGCTGAAGCTGAACGAAACGAAACTGCGCCGGTTGTCCGGACTTGCAGCCGCCGGCACCATTGGTCAGGACAACCTGGATGAAGCACGCTTTGATGTGGACGTTGCCAGAGCTGCGCTGGCCAGCGTTAAGGCCGACGTTCAGGCCGCCAAAGCCAACATCCAGGCCGCCGAAGCGTCCGTCCGCAAGGTCAAGGCTGACAAAAAGAGCGCAGAAGCGACGGTCACTGTCGCCAGGTCCACGGTGGACCGGCTGAAGACGATGATGGAGTACACCATCCTGCGAGCTCCTTATGACGGTGTCGTGACAAAGCGAAAGGTAGACCTTGGAAGCTACGTACAGCCTGCCGAAAACAACTCAGCCGCCATGCCGGTTTTTGAGCTGACGCAGATCAGCAAAGTACGAATTATGGTCGCTGTGCCCAACAACAATGTCGGAAAGGTTCAGCCCGGTCAGGCCGTCATCTTTGATTCGATCGGTGGACTGGAAGGCCAGGCGTTTGCGGGCAAGGTGACTCGAACAGCTGGCATACTGGATCCGAAAACTCGAACGATGCAGATCGAAGTCCACCTGGAGAATCCGGCTGTCGATACCATCAGCGGAAAGAAGGTGGAGTTGAAACCAGGGCTGTACGGTACGTTGACGGTGATCCGCAAAGACTGGAAAGGCGATGATCTGCTGCCGGTCGTTCCGACAACCGCCGTCGGGAAAGACAGCGCTGGAAACTATTTCGTGACCGTCGTTGAAAACGGAAAACCGTCCCGTCGCAAAGTCGTGATTGCCTTCAATGATGCAGCGTCCGTGGGTCTCAGCGAAGGCCTGAAGGTGGGCGAAAAAGTGGCGAAGTCTGCACAGCCGTAGCCCGGTTTGATCAAATGAATCGCATTCTAAACGCCTTCCTGTTGCGCTGCGATTTGTCATGACAGGCAATCGTTAGTATGGCGACTTCGGTATCCGTACTTCGAACCAGGAAAGACTGCTCATTGTATTTGGCTGTGGCCTCCGTTGGCGTCGAGCCAGACTGCGTCGCTCTGGAATTCATACTGCCGCAATCTGTTGTTAAATTCAAATGTCATGACCGACGTTACCATTTTGCTAAGCGCAATCGGACAGGGGCCTGGTGCTGCGAGCTGTCGACCTGAAGCTGAATCGCGTTGTCGCGGTGAAGGTGCTGCTTCCCGAACTGGCCGCCAATCCAAACGCTCGGCGACGGTTTCTGCGAGAAGCCCAGGCGGCGGCCGCTGTTAGCCATCCGCATGTCGTCAGCATTCACGCCGTCGACGAAGCAAAGGGCGACGGTACCGATCAGTCAACGCCTCCGTATCTGGTGATGGAATGTGTCGTCGGGCAGTCATTGCAGGAAAAGCTGGACCGCGTGGGAGTGCTGCGACTGGCGGAAATTCTGCGAATCAGCCGACAGATTGGCGAAGGCCTGGCGGCGGCTCACAAGCAGGGACTGATTCATCGCGACATCAAGCCCGCCAACATTCTGCTGGAGAACGGCGTTGAACGCGTCAAGATCACCGACTTCGGTCTGGCTCGCGCCATCGACGACATCACGGTGACTCGCACGGGCGAAGTCAGCGGAACGCCGCAATACATGTCGCCCGAACAGGCAGGCGGTGAACGAGTCGACCATCGCAGCGACCTGTTTAGTCTCGGCTGCGTGATGTATGCCATGTGTACGGGCCACAGTCCGTTTCGCGGTGACAGCCTGGCTCATGTTATCAAGCGAGTCACTCAGGATACCCCCAGACCAATCGTCGAACAAAACGCCGAAGTGCCACCTTGGCTGGTGCAGATTATCGACTGCCTGCTGCAAAAGAACGCGGACGAACGCTTCCAAAGTGCTGAGGGCCTGGTGGCGATTCTGGACCAGCATCTGGCCAGAATTCAGCAGCCGACGGATTCAGGCAGTCATTCATTGATCAACCAGCAGGTGCCACTCCAAAGTCAAATCGCCGAAGTGTCTGCTGATGTTGCAACTAATCCAGTCAGGGATGTGGTCCACACCGGCTCCGCACCAGCCCGCTACAGGTCAGGAGCAATTCTGATCGGGTTCGGTGCCACGATTGTTTTCGGCACCGTACTGTGGGTGCTGTTGCTCACGTTCGAAGTCATCGGGGCCAGTCGCCAACTGCGGGACGCAGCACCGATGATCGTCGGTGTCTCAATGCTCGCCGCGTTCGTGGCCATCACGTCCGGCTTGCTGCTCCGTAAGCAGATTCTTGGTCATGAAACATGGACGGCGCTGGTGAAGCTTGCCAGGAGTACACTGCTTGGACCATTTGGGATCTACTACTGGATCCGTCAGCACATGTCACCGACCGGCGTCGACGAGGAGGCAAAGCAACTTCGTCGGGCCAGAGTTCACAAATCTGGTGGTGCATTGGCCGCAACCGGCGGGTTTCTGCTTCTCCTGGGATGCTCCGGTCTGGTGGTACTTGCCACCGGTGTATTCATTGTCTCGCCTGCCAGTCGTGTGGACCAGCACCTGCATCAAATCGTTATCGGACTTCTGATTGCGGGACTGGTGTTTCTGTTTACCGGGCTGATGCTCAGAGACTCGGGCGGCCGCTCGTCGTCTCCGATTCTGTACTACCTCCTGCTCGGGCCGCTGGGCATCGTCCTCTGGCTGGTTGACCAAAACGCGAGAGACCGCCGTCAGCAGGTGGAAGTTGCTGCAGGTCGGCCTCTATCACGTCAGCCGGATGGCAGCCACGATTACTCGGCACATCTGCAGAAATCCGTCAGCCGTCCCGTCGCTTCAACACTCACAGATGCGTCGTTCGCTGCAGACTCCCCGAGACGCGCACAGCCGCAAACATCAGATCACCGACAGGCCGACACGGGACAAATGAATGCCGATCAATTCGCCCCAACCGCTTCCCCTGTCTCTGAAGTCGCCAACGCTTCCAGAGTCGAAACCGAGACGCCGGAACGCCTGGCGAGCCTGACCACAGACGAGCGTCGGACGCTACGTACCGTTCAGAACAGAGGGCAGTTTGTCATCGGCATGGTGCTGTTGCTCGCTGCCGGGCTGCCATTGCTGCGTTCCTGCTGCCGGATTCCATTCTCGGCACAACGGCAGCAACCGCGCAGGCGCACCTGTTCCAGTTTCCGGTGATTCTGTTTGGCCTCTGGGTTTTGCAGATGCTGGGCAACATGATTTTCAAAAGCGGAAAGGTTCCTCTGCGACAGTGGGCGTTGTTCTCAAGTGCGGCCTTCAGTGCCATGGCACTGGGTTGGTTCTGGGCCACCGTGCTGCGCATGCCGAATCCGCAGTATGCCAACACGCTGTCGCCGCAAAGATTGATCGAATTCGGCTTGTTGCCGAGCATGATCTGGGTACTGTATTGTGTTTACGTCTATCGTGAATTGCCGAGGACGTCGCACGTGCCTGCCGCGGCGGGCAGCAGCACGGACTCGGCAACGGGAAGTCATCGCGTCGCGGCAGCGTGGATCTTCGGCACGATTGCGGTGCTGACGATCTCTGGTGTCTTGTTCTTCATCGAGTGGCGTCAGGAGCTGCGACATGGTGCTCCGTTCGGCGGCAGCGGCAACATCGTGATTCACCACCACGGCGAATACAAACCAACCGAGATCTTCATCGAAGGTAATGAGGTCGCGCCCAGCACACGGAGCGACACGCTCACCAGTATCATCGGACTCAAGCCGGCCGTGTATGACGTGGCGATTCGGATGATCAGTCCATCCAGCAAACAGCACACGCTGAAGCGGCAGGTTTGGGTGAAAGCCGACAAGTCAGCAGAAGTCGATCTCTGGCTGCCGATCGAATTAAACGCAGCCGATGACCTCGGCCCTGCGGACAGCGAGTACGGCGGTCTGATTCTGGACATCGCAGATCAGGGCCTGCATGTCATATTGTTGGGCATGGGGCCGGACATGCTGGGCTACTATCCGATGGAGATCCCCGCCGGTCGGCACAAAGTCCCCGTCGGTCGCTACAACGTGATGATGTTTGATAAGCTGGCTGGCTGGCTGGAAGATGTCAGGTCTCGCCCCAACGGCGACTATGAAAAGATTTTCAACAACATTGATCGGTCGCTTGGCGTTCTGAACCAATCTTTGAAGTTGTACGACCGAGATTCCGGCACGTGGTCAGTCGCTCAATACAGCGCCGAACCGGGCATTATTGAAATCAAGCCGGGCGAGTTTCAAAGCGTTGTGGCGAAACGAAGCTACAGCAAGATTGCGAGTCAGAATGGTGATTTTGAGGATGGCAAGTTCCATCGGTTTCAATGGGGGAGGAAATCGTATTCATTGACCGCAATTCAAGCGCGAATCGTGAATGAATTGCTGGAACGACTGGCAAAGAGCGGAGCCGCAACTCTTGACGAGGAATCATTACTGGTCGCCGTTAACAGTCTTAGCTCTCCAGAGGCACAAAGCGTCAGAGCGATTTTCAACGACGGTGAACACCCGGCATGGGATGAGTTGGTCCGGTATATTGGTTTGGGAGAAGTTCGTGAGGTTGCGTTGACGGCATTCATCGTCACGGGAGTGCCAGATGTTTCTCCACTGATTGATTCACACGTCCCCGCGCCATTGCTGCCACTGGAAAAACTACCTCAGCCCAATCGCAATACCGAGTCGGTCGTTATGTCGGCTCAACCAGCTCAAGGCGAACGAGCGGGAACCTTGCAGGTGACGATTGAGGATGACGGCATGCGGCTGGTGATTCGCCGAAAGAGTGCCTTCGGCGGCTATGTGCCTGGTTCCGAACAGCAGGTTGACAACGTGGGGCTGTCACAACTGCGTTTGCATCCGGGCGATTATGAACTCGGCATTCAGGATCGTTACTTCGGCTGGCCAATGAAGTTTCTCACGTCAGATATTACTATCCAGGACGGCGGTTTTGAGGAACTCAGCGTGAATCGCAATTTGAGCGACCTTCCTCAAACTGATTACTCGCCGAATTTCTTTTGGAACGAAAAAGAATTTCGACCGCCCAACACCTTCCTTTCGTGGGGACGTAGTCAGATTCTCGCCATCAACATTCTGCTCGCAGCCTCTGGTCAATCGGTGTCGACAGCAGATCTGGTCTCAGAGGTGCGTAGCAACTTCAACGGGCGCAAGACGGGCATCGTCCTGCCTCCGGAGACTATTCCCAAAACAGTCAAAGACATTTTCGACCCGCTGCCACCGTTCATTTTGCCGGGTGAAGAAGAAGGCACGCTGCGGCTGGCTCCCGCTCAGCGCGCAACTCTGAACGTGTCGTTGAATTCGATACGACATCCGTGGAACTTAGCAAATCCCAATCGTTGCATTTCGGCTGGGGCAGATCTGGCGGCTTCTCGGCAGATTCATACGAATGCAACCAGGCTCAAAGCCAATGCGTGCAACGTCTTCTGCAGGCTGTGATCGACGAAACGCACGACGTTGCCGAAGCCGATCTGCAGAAGGTCACGGGCCAGCCCATGAACGAGCTGTTTCCCGGTCTCGCCCGAAAGAGTGAACACTGGCTGTTGATCAAGCCGGGCAAACAGGCGAACACATGGCGATTGGCTCCGCTCAGCGAGTAGGCGGGATACCCTGGCTACGCGCCGCTGGGGATCGGTCGTCCGACAGCTCGCAGTAGATCCGCTTGAGCCTTATTGTACTCCACGATCGCTCGCAGGTAACTCAGCCGAGCCTGGCTGACGGCGTGGAGTGCCTGGATGGCTTCCAGCGGCAGACCTTCAAGACCTCGAATGCGTTGGAAGTTCATGTCGACCAGTCGCACGGCCTCACTGACGTTGTCTCGCGAAATGTCCATCCTCTGCCGCCCGGCCTGCACGCGATGCCATGCGTTTCTGACGTCTTCTGCGATCTGGTCCTGGACCTGATGGCTGCGGAGGACTGCCTGTCGGTATCGACTGCTGGACTCGCCACGAGCTGCCCGTTCACCGAAGCCCAGATTGCGAATTTCCCAGACCAGCATGGCATCAATGTCAGCTCGTCCGTTGAAACGGCTGATGTCACTGCCCGTGCCACCACCGAATCCTCCCGCTGAGACACCCAGGTTCAGGCTGGGAATGAAAGGACGCAATTCCTGATTTCTATTGTTGGCCAGTTGTGCCTGGGCCAGGGCGTGTTGTTCACCGACTTCCGGCCGCGTGCTTTGCCCCTGCGTGATAAGGGCGCCCAAGTTCGATGCTTCGGATATCAGCTCAATCGGCAGCAGGTGATCATCGGCGCTGTACAGCAGTGCTTCCGCAGATAACTGCGATGGATCAAGACGGACAATTCGAATCAGTTCGCTGGATGCCAGTTTGATCTTCAGCTGAGCGTCAATCACGGACTGCTGCTGATTGGCCACAATGACCTGAACACGCGACACCTCCGCCGAAGATGCCTTACCGGCTGCCACAAACGCTTTGGTCATCGACAACAACCCTGCTGCGTCAGATAGGTTTTCTGCACTTATCGAAGCTTCGCCCTGAGCTGATACCAGGTCGAAGTACGCCAGCGTGCCTTCCAGTTGCGCGTCGTTAAAGGCCACGGCCTGTTGATACTGAGCCGCACATGACATCTGCCTGGCGACAAGTGGCTGAAATAATGCGTCGGCGATCGACAGGTCAAGAAACAGTCGAGCCGGTCCTCCGGCACCGCCGGTCAGTGGAGCGTTGGCAACCTTGGCTCCGCCACCGACAAACAGTGAACTTCGACTGACATCGATGATCTCACCGGTCGTGGCTTGAATCTGTCCTTCATGTTTCGTGGCACCGATGCCCACATTCAGCGATGGCAGCCACATCGCTTCTGCGGCCATGACATCGGCCTGTGCCTGGTGGATTCGTTCACCAGCCAGCTGTACGGCCCAGTTTCGGCCACCGGCAAGTCGCAGAATTGTCGGCAGGTCGACGGGAAATGCTTCCTGGTCAGACTCCGCCGGCGGTGCCGGCAGCGGTGAATCCGGATCGTCAATGATTCGTGTGGAAGCCGTCTGGATGACGGGGACAGCAGATTGGCTCAAGTGTTCCTGACCCGGTTCGGCAGCTTCTTCCTCACCGGGGGAATCGTCCGCTGCGATGAGTTGTGGCTTGTCGTTGATCGTCCGCAGCGAAGAATCAGACGCATCCGATCCGTAGACCGAAGCGAAGTTCTGCGTCTGCCAAGTTGCGCGAATCCGGCTGCTCTCGCTTAGAGAATCGGATTCGGACACAGTGGCAGACCGAACATGTGCTGCAACAGCATTGACATGTGCCGCGACAGCATCATGCTGACCGTCCCCGTGCTTTCTTTGAGCAGAATTGTCTGCCAGCCGGTCGGAGCGGGACGAAGTCTGGCATCCTGTCAAACCCAGCAGCATTACGGCTGCCAGTGGTATCTGCCAAAGACGATTGTGCATCACAGAACCTGCTTCCGAATTGGTGGCAATCCATCGCAACCATGAACGCACCGTGGAAACAGGAAAAACCAGTCCCGGTCGGTGCAGCGCATCCAGCGCTGCAGGATCCGGTGAAGAGGAATACTCCCCGAACGCCGTTAAGTGCGGTCTTTCGGAAAGAATCGGCGGAACGGGTCACTCGCAATTGCCGGATGTTTCCAGCGCCGTCCGATTCGACCGGAGACCTGTCAGACGACGGAAACAAATCGATTCGCACGGTGGAAGCGGCGGGCACGATTGTTCGGGCCGGGCAATTTGTGCGGGGAAACTTTGTCTCCTGCCCGGCGTGTGACACGTCTTGCCTGGACAGCAGGATGTGGAATCTGTGAGCGTTTTATACAGGTATAATCAGGCGAAACCACCAACTCGTCACCTGGCCAGGGTGACGAGAGCGTGCTTCAGAAAGGCCAGAAACTGTGGCTGGTCAAAGTCGTCGATATGTCCCAACGACGTATATAAGCTGGTGCCTCCGTCCGTTCGCCTGTTGAGCCACGCGATGGGCTCGGCGTCGGCATCCGGAACGCTTCCGACCAGCAGCGGTGTTGTCGAGTCAGCCAGCGGGCTTACCTTGTACAGTGATCCGTTACTGAGCAGTTTTTCGATGGCGACGTGCTGCAGAAACCTGTTTGCCACGGCGGAACGATTGTCCGCCAGTGCAATGGTAACCTGTGGGCCTTCGCCGTGATGGTTGGTGTAGTTGCCTCCGAAAACCTGGCTGTCAAACTCCAACCAGTTGTCCAGTCCTTTCTCTGGCTCTTTGCCGCGAAGACAGAAAGCATGGCTGGCCGTGCGGATTCCCACCACTGGTTTTCCGCTGGCTACGAAGTCTCGCACAAACTTCAGTTGCTTCTTCGGTAATGTACGTCGCCGCACGCTCACCAGCAGTATGTCCGCATCGGCCACCACGTCTATGCCAGGCAGGTTGTTGCGATCGTCGACGTCGTCCCAGACAAAGCTGACTCGAAAGTCGTGGCCCAGATGCTCCGACGCAAATCTCGGCAACGACTCGTGAGTCAGGTATTCCCGTTCCGCACACAGTACGACAAGGTGTTTTCGATTGTCATGTTTGAAACGAAACTCATTGCCACCGATGATGTCCGTACTCAGAATTGTCGGACACCAGTATTTTTCAATGTGCTCAACAACCAGATCCGTGCCCGTGAAATGGCTGACGAAAGGAGCCATTTTCGGGTTGTACATCGTGTCTGTCATGTCCCGCATCAGCACCACGTTCTGTCCCTGCTGCACCATCTGCCGAATTGAAAACGGCCGCCCCAGCACGCACATGTTGGTGTGCACGCCCATCACTACGACGTTGCTGATACCGCGTTGTTTCATCAGATAGAACGCTTCGGCGCTGTCGGTGATGGCGTCGCCGTCAGCGATTTCGATGTTGGGATGCTGACGACTCCAGGCACGATAGTTCTTAACGGGCGTTTCGCAGTCGCAGCCACCGTCGGAATCGTCAATCGGCAGAGCCTTGCCTTCGACGCTGGCATCAAGATGACACCAGCCCTGCAGCGGAATCTTCGTCTCGATTTTCGGTGCCGACTGAGCCAGCTTTCGCTGTGGCGTATCTTTGTAGAAATCGAGTGTATTGCTCGGGCAGTGGATAATCAGGGCCCCCTTGTCGCGGGCCGCCTTGACGACTTCGTTCATTCTTGAAGCCATCTCGCCGACTCGGTCGGTGGCTTGCGGACACCAGTGCTTATCCCACATGTCACAGATGACGATGGCGGTCTCGGCCGCTTTCCATTCCACAGGTTTCGTCAGGGTGTGCCAGCGTCCGCTGCCTTGATCGGTCTCCGTTCGCGATCGCACGCTCAGCTTCAGGCCGGCATCCTGAGCAGCCGCCACTGAGATGCAAAGAAAAAAAACACTGCAACAGCAGACGAGTGAGCGGAGGTGGGGCAGGGGCATTATGGCAATTGTCCGGGAGTTATCGAAAACAGCCTGGGTCACAGCATACGATGAATGGCGTCGTGAAAACAAACCTGTGGGAAAGTTCGTCCGTCGAGTGCTTCCGTTGTCTGACACCGAACGCGCTGTGCGCTGGTCTCCCGACCCCGCGTGGCTGTTTTACTCTCGACGGCGTACCCTCGATTGCTTGTAAACCATGGTGCGTAGCCTAGGTTGCTCGCAACCTTTGGGTGCCGCAGGCACACGAGGTTGTGATGGAACGGTCTTCTGGCGATCGGCGGTGAAGACAGTTGCCGACCGGTCGTTGGTCCGCACAGCGGACCCTACAGGTCTGGGCACAGGAGGTTGTGATGGAACGATCTTCTGGAAATTGGCGGTGAAGACAGTTGCCAGTCGGCTGTTGGTCCGCACAGCGGACCCTACACGACAATCCTCTTGTTGCAGGCAACAGGGCGACCCAACCATCGTCGTTACGACCAGAGTTCTTTGGATGCGATCCGAGCACCTTCAGCCAGGTTGGCGAACTTGGCCCAGACGATGCGGGGATGAATTTCCTGTTCGGTTGCGGCGAAGGATGCGAAGCCGCAGTCACTGCCGCCGATCACATTTTCTTTCCCGACGATATTGGCAAACCGAATCAATCGCTGAGCCACCAGTTCCGGATGTTCGACCAGGGGCGTGGAATGTGAAATCACGCCCGGTACGATGATCTTTCCTTCCGGCAGTTCAACATTCTCCCAGACCTTCCATTCGTGTTCGTGTCGCGGGTTGCCCGCTTCAAACAGGTAGGCTCCGGCGTTGACTTTCAGCATAATGTCAACGATGTCGGACAGATTCATTTCGTGGACTCGAGGACCGATGTTGATGCCGTAGCAGGTGTGGAATCGGATGCGATCGGTGGGCAGTCCTTTCAATGCATGGTTCAGCGCCTCAACTCGGACTTCGGCCCACTTGCGACAGTCGGCCACACTCAGCGTGGGCTGAGAAATATAGTAGGTCAGCAGGCGGGGATCATCGATCTGCAGAATCAGGCCGGAATCCACGATCGCCTTGTACTCGTCGTGCATCGCATCAGCGATGGCGTACAGGTACGCTTCGGCCGAATTGTAGAATTCATTGGACTGCTGGCCTTCCACATCAGACGGCGACACGGCCGTCATAAAGACGTCCTCAACATTATTTTTTTGGGCAGCCGCTTTGACGTTGGCAATCTCACGCTGCAGAGGTTTTTGACCGCAGTATTTGATCGGGGCTGTGCAAACCAGTTTCACGGTGAGCGTCATAGAATTCCGGGAACGCGATCGTCTCCCTCGAATCCACCCACAGGTCTTCGCCCTGCTGTTCGCGGGGTGAGAATCCTTCCAGACGCTCGGCAATGTACGTCAGGAAACTACTCTTACCCTGTTCGCCGTCGCAGACGATGTCGATGCCTGCTTTGACCCGCCCAGCCACAATGTCATCGACAGCCTGCCGGGTGGAAGCTTCGAATTCCTCGGTCTCATAAGCTTCGCCACGTTCTTTGGCAAACAGCAGGGCCAGTTGACGATCGGGTCGAGCCAGGCTGCCAACGTGTGTCGTAAGAATATTATTCGTGCTGCGTTTCATGGTTTCGTTTCGTGATTGTCGGTGCCCGGAGGCCACCATTGACCCAGCAACTGACGCATGTTCTCGACGCGAGAAGCATGCTCAGCAACGGCCACCAGATTGATAGTCTCACCAGGATCATTTTTCAGGTCAAACAAGCTTAACGCAATTGGGTTCTTTGCCGGTCCCGGGACCAGCATTTTGAAGTCACCATCTCGCACCCAGCGAGCACGCACGTGCTGCGCCGGTGCACCCAGCACCACCGCGTCGTTCGGGTAGATGGCCCCGAATACGGGACGATTCGGAAGCGGTCCTTTTCCGCTCGCCGACGGCAGCAGGCTGATGCCCTTCATTCGTGGTGTGATCTCATCCGTCAGGCCAACGGCTGACAGGACGGTCGGGACCAAGTCCACAGTATGAACGAGCTGAGGGTGGTCGGCCACCTTCACGTGTCCGTTCCAGTGAATCAGAATGGGAGTCCTGAGTCCGTCTTCGAATGCCGATAACTTTGAGCGCGAATCGTACGCCTGCCGTTTTGTCTTGTGCGGTCGAAAGCCGTTGTCGGCGGCGAATACGATCAGCGTGTTGTCCAACAGCCGCTTTCTGTCCAGGTACTGAATGAGCGCCCCCACCGTATCGTCGAAGCGAGCGATTTCCGCATAGTACGGCCTCATGTGATCGGGAATCTTTTTGCCCGCATAAACATCGTGATATCGCTGTGCCGCATCAAACGGTGTGTGCGGCAGAAAAGGGGCATACCAGACAAAGAACGGTTGTCGGTCCGCGTGCTCATCAACAAAATCGTAAACTGGTTGCATGGTTTCCCGGCCAATCACCAGACCCGCGTCACCATTTCCGTGCGCCACCCATTCGCCATTGGCCTGTTCGCGAGTGCCCGTGACGGCACCCAGCTTACTGGCCGGTTTGCCCAGCGTCATGCCGTGAGTAAACCCCGCCGTTTTGTAGCTGCCTTCCCAGTGCTTACC
>LWDU01041750.1_pt1 | contig 12797 bp, 9 predicted proteins | sample 727161 | NCBI WGS metagenome assembly LWDU01 (sample SAMN04566230, study PRJNA314399) | hydrothermal vent metagenome | isolation source: deep sea hydrothermal plume seawater | place: Mexico: Gulf of California, Guaymas Basin | collected 2004-07-11 | reverse complement strand
ACCGTGTTTTTTACACTGCTAAATATGGCGGCCAGGCCACTACCGCAGCAAAAAAGGCCCTCGACGATGGAATAGCTAAGGGTGTGCCTCTTTTACGAGACACCAGGCTACCCCAAGATATTTACATGCGCGCTGACTCTGTTGAAATTGATGAGGTATTCGGTGTTGGTTTTGCTGACAAACTAGACGCTTTAAGTAGTGCGACTGCCTTACCCTGTTGGGCCGGGCCAATTAGTTCTAAGTCCGGCGCGCATCTGGTATGCGTAAAGGATTATCAACCTGGCCGTATTCCAACATTGTCGGAAATTAAAAATGAAGTTATCAATGATTGGCGTTTATCGCTATGAGTATGGTTTCTGACAAAATAATGACTTCAGGCCATTAGCTCGGCAAAAAACACCTTTAGACCCTCAGCACCGGAGGATTCCCAGGTTTTAAGGGCAGCGGTTCCCACTATGGCGAGGTCTGCAGTGCCGCGTAAAAAGTCCATATCTGCCTTGCAACTAACACCAAAGCCCACGCCAATAGGCAACTCGGTATGTTGGCGACACCTAGCTATAAGACTTAGCACATCATCACCCATCGTCGTTTTTGAACCCGTAACGCCCTTACGTGCTACCACATAGACCATTCCGCGGCTGGCCGCTCCTAGTTTTGCAAGACGCCCATCCGTGCTGGTCGGAGTCATTAAGACAATAGGCTCAATTCCCTCTTGTTCAGATAAACGATGAAGATTAGCGAACTCCTCCACAGGCAGATCAGGCAAAATATAACCCACTCCACCTGCCTCTTTAATACGTTTTACAAAAACCTCTTCGCCCATTTTAAACGCAGTGTTGTAATAACCCATCATCAAAATCTTAAACGGGAAGCGTTGACTAGCCTGATGCATAAATTCAAAACATTGATCAATCGTTGTTCCCGATTTCAAAGATGCTTCATTGGCTCTCACAAAAAGAGGGCCGTCTGCGCTGGGCTCAGAGAAAGGGAACTGAAGCTCCACCAAATCAACACCTGCCTCAGCCATGATTTCTAGCTCTTTCATGTTGTCTTCAAAAGAGGGATAACCACAGACCACGTGGGCCATCACTAGTAAGTCTTTGTCTTTTTTGCGTTCAGTAATGTAGGTTTGCAGTCCCATTATTTTTTCTCCGACCGATACTGATCGGCTTTGCCAGCAATAAATGTTTTCCATTTAGAGTCATCAAGGGCATCCGCGATCGTAAAGATATCCTTATCACCACGACCAGACTGGTTAATCAAGATGATCTCATCCTTACCCATGCTTGGTGCTTCTTTTATAGCAGTGACAAATGCGTGTGTACTTTCAAGGGCAGGTATAAGCCCCTCGGTTCGCATGGTCAATGTTAAAGCCTCTTTGACCTCAATATCGGTGGCCGCCTCAAAGCGCACCTTACCTTGCTCCCAGAGATGGGCAAAAATAGGGTTGATACCAATATAATCTAAACCAGCGGCAACCGAATGAGTTTCATTCATATTGCCTTCATCATTCTGCAAAAAATATGTCTTGTAACCCTGGGCAACACCCACAGAGGCATCGTCATAGGCTAATCTTGCTGAATGCATGTAAGAACCAACTCCATATCCACCGGCTTCACAGCCAATTAATTCAACGTTATCGTCATCAAAAAAGCCCTGGAAAATACCCATAGCATTAGACCCACCGCCAACGCAGGCATAGACACGGTCAGGTAATCTTCCCGCTTGTTTTAATATCTGTTCGCGCGCCTCCATACCGATAATAGATTGAAACCAACTCACCATTTCTGGAAAAGGGTGTGGACCACAAGCAGTACCCAAAATATAGTGAGTGTCTGCCATATTGGTTACCCAATCTCGCATGCATTCATTAACAGCATCTTTTAATGTCTTCTGGCCATCTTCAACTGCAATGACTTCGGCTCCGAGGTTTTCCATCCAAAAAACGTTTGGGCGCTGTCGAGCGACATCAACCGCTCCCATGTAGATTTTGCAATCAAAGCCAAATTTGGCAGCCATGGTCGCAGTGGCAAAACCATGTTGGCCTGCTCCGGTCTCAGCGATGACTCGACGTTTGCCCAATTTTTGGCATAGTAAACCTTGCCCCATAACATTATTAATCTTGTGTGAACCCGTATGATTAAGGTCATCTCTCTTAACGTAAATCTGCGCACCACCGAGCTTTCGAGACAAGTTTTCTAGATGAGTAATCGGTGTGGGGCGGCCAGAATAATTTTGCAACAGGGCAACATAATCTTGCCAAAACTTTGGATCAGTTTTGCATTCACGAAAACAGGCCAGCAGCTCCTCGATAGTTGCATGTAGGATTTCCGGAAGAAAAACGCCGCCATACTCTCCGTAGTAGCCTTCGCGGCCATCAGAGAAATCGAAAATATCCATTAAAAAACCTCAAGAGAACGCGGAGACTAATTTTATCCCCGCTGTTTGAAAGAAAACTAATCAGCCGTCCATTTTAGCCAAGTCATGGACAACGCACAACGATTGTACGTTTTACTCTCCTACTAGCAGGTGTTGTGTGAAAAACCCCCAATCGTGACCCATTTACCCAGTATAGTCAGAAAACCCAACAACCCCAGCGTGTATCGTTGCTAGGGCGATTTATCCACAACTTTTGCAGGCACTTATGAAATCAAAATACGATTAAAAGTGCAAATAAGCACAAGATGTAGTGGATTAACACTTGCAAGACACACCATGTAGGATAAACTCACTTAACAGTTTCAAAGATGAATCTGGAATGTTTTCAGCACAAATTCAGATGATCTGGTTAGAAAATTGGCCTGATAATAATTGTTAGGCAGTTTTAGCTAGTCAAGCATTAAAGGGTACACAATGAGCGCACCAAAACTAAAAACAATTAAACCACTAAAAAACTCTCCAGAAATCGTTATGCAGGATGCATCTTTGGATATCTGGGATAAAAAATATCGACTTAAAGACAAGCAGTCAAACCCCATTGATGCTGATATAGATGCAACCTACATGAGAGTTGCCAAAGCATTGTCGGATGTTGAGGACGAAGCTCAACGTGAAAAGTGGCAAGAACGTTTTGTTTGGGCTCTCCAGCATGGTGCCATTCCAGCGGGCCGTATTATTTCTAACGCAGGTGCGGGAGCGTACAAACCTGCGACCTCGACCATTAACTGTACAGTGTCAGGCACTGTGCCTGATTCAATGCTCGGCATTTTAGAGCGCAATCTAGAAGCAGGCTTAACCTTAAAAGCCGGTTGCGGTATTGGTTACGAATTCTCTACGTTGCGCCCTAAAGGAGCCTACGTATCTGGCGCTGGTGCCTATACGTCTGGGCCGCTATCGTTCATGGATATCTACGATAAAATGTGTTTCACCGTATTGATGTTAGCCATCCCGATGTGTTTGATTTTGTTCGCGCCAAACGTGAAGACGGTCGTTTGCGTCAATTTAATCTATCTCTATTGATTACTGAGGAGTTTATTACAGCGGTACGTGCGGACGGCGATTGGGATCTAACATTCCCCATCAGTGCCAAAGAAGTCGATGGCGGCATTGATATGAAAGGCGATAATGTCGTTTGGAAGCATTTCCCCACGACAGAAGGTTATGTAACTAATGAGCAAGGCTTGGTGGCCTGCCGTATTTACGAAACAATCCGCGCTCAAAAGTTATGGAATGCGATCATGTCATCAACCTATGACTATGCTGAGCCAGGGTTCATTCTTATCGATCAGGTCAACAAGAATAACAACAACTGGTTCTGCGAAGATATTCGCGCGACTAACCCCTGTGGTGAACAGCCTCTTCCTCCCTACGGTAGCTGCCTGCTAGGGTCTGTTAATTTGACCAAGTTTGTACGCAACCCATTTGCCGAAGATGCATTTTTTGACTGGGACGAATACGCAGAGGTGGTTGGTGTGTTCACGCGGATGCTTGATAACGTTGTCGAAATTAACGGCCTACCCCTTGAAGAGCAGCGCAAAGAAATTGAATACAAACGACGTCACGGTATGGGCTTTTTAGGATTAGGCTCAGCGATGACTATGCTACGCATGAAATATGGTGATCCTGCTTCATTAGAGTTCACTGAGCGTGTGGCTCAAGATATGGCCGTGGCAGGACTTTCTGTTGGTTTAGAGCTGGCGCGTGAAAAAGGCCCGGCGCCAATTATGGAAGATGAATTTGATGTCACCGCTGCACTCTTATTTAAACAACCGGACTTAGCGAAGGATGGCATTAAGGTTGGCGATAAGATTAAGGGTAAGGTACTAATAGGCAAGTACAGTCAGTATATGCAACAGGTAGCCAAGGCTGATCCCAAGCTTATTGAGTCTATTATTGAAGATGGCTGTCGCTTTAGTCATCACTCATCCATTGCCCCAACTGGCACTATATCTCTGTCGTTGGCGAACAACGTTAGTAATGGCATAGAGCCAAGCTTTGCTCACCACTATTCTCGTAATGTTATCCGTGAGGGCAAGAAGTCTAAAGAAAAAGTCGATGTTTTTTCCTATGAACTACTGTCCTACCGCACGCTAGTGAACTCTAAGGCCATGCCCTTTAGCGCAGATGCCGAAGAAGCCTTGCCTGAGTACTTTCTGAGTTCAGAGAACATTGAACCTAAGGCGCATGTTGATGTTCAAGCTGCGGCACAAAAGTGGGTTGATTCTTCAATCTCCAAAACTATCAATGTACCAACCGATTGCGAATACGAAGCGTTTAAAGACATCTATCTATATGCGGCCGAAAAAGGACTTAAAGGCTGCACCACCTTCCGCTTTAACCCAGAGGCATTCCAGGGTGTGTTGGTAAAGGAAAGTGATTTGGAAAATACCATTTACAGCTTTACCCTTGAAGATGGCTCTACCGTAGAATTTAAGGGTAACGAAGAAGTTGAGTACGACGGTGAAACCCATACCGCCGCCAATCTATTCGATGCGCTGAAAGAAGGTTACTACGGTAAATTCTAATTAACTAAAACTACATCCGCAGAGTATTGCGAGGACAATAATGAACAAGAAAATTGAGAAAAAGATCGTCGGCTACAAAGTTGTTACGGCGCAAGACGTTGCGGCAGAGACTGCCGCAGAAGCAGATAGTAATATTATTCAGATGCACGAAAAGGTTTCACGTCCCGAAGCCTTGGCAGGTAGCACTTATAAAATAAAAACGCCGATGTCAGATCACGCTATGTATCTCACTATCAATGATATTATTTTAAATGAAGGTACCGGCCATGAGTTGCGTCGACCTTTTGAGATATTTTTAAACTCCAAAAACATGGATCAGTTTCAATGGATTGCGGCCTTAACGAGAGTTATCTCTGCCGTGTTCCGTAAAGGGGGCGACTGCACCTTCCTCGTCGAAGAGTTGAAAGCCATCTTTGACCCCCAAGGAGGGTACTTTAAATCGGGTGGGCGTTTTATGCCATCACTGGTGGCAGAAATAGGCTGGGCAATCGAAGACCACTTGCAAAAGATCGGAATGATGACAAAACCCGAGATCCCCGAGCATCAGCAGAAAATTATGGATGAAAAGCGGGCTGACTTTGAACAGGCCAGTGCTACGCCACAAGAAGCTAATGACTTCCCACCCACAGCCAAGGTGTGTAATAAATGTAGCGTCAAAGCTACCATTTTGATGGATGGCTGTATGACCTGCCTTAACTGCGGCGAATCAAAGTGTGGTTAAAGCCCTAGCTTTAATAGTATGAAAAAAGCGGCCCTAGGGTCGCTTTTTTCATTTCCTCTTATTTTTACTATATGCCGAAAGCCACTAATCTGCCTTCACCAGCATCATTTTCATCATCTTCTTTAAGCCATTATGGAGAGAGCGGATCTCTTCGATATTTTCTGCGTCACTCATCCACTGGTAGACAATGCCAATGACCGCCGCGCTAAACTGATCTGCTATTAATTTCGGTGACACCAATGGAGCTATCAAGCCCTCCTCAATGCCCTGCTCTATCCAGCCCATAACATCTCTGTGTCGACGACCATGAATGCCCATAATCACCGGTCTAAGTGGCGAGTTTGGCGCCAAAGATTCAAACCACAAACGATAAAAGGCCTCAAAATGCTTAGGCGCGTCTTCACAAAATTTACTGTGGGCGTCTAGAGCAGCCGCAATAGCGTGGTAGCCACTTTTATGGTTGGTCACAGAGGTTAATTCGGCTATCCATTCATCGCCCACAGAGCGTAATACAAAATCAAATAAGCCCGCCTTGTGGCCAAATCGATAACCCGCTAAGCCTCTTGAATAACCAGCCCGCTCACCCACATCCTTTAGCGTTAGCTGTGCAGTGCCCCGCTCAACAATTAAGTCGATCGCTACTTCTAGCATCTTAGTATCAGATATTTCCTTACGTTCAACCTGGGTTAGCCGTAGCGGTTTAGTCATGCTCTTTTCCTATACATGTATCGAGTTAAGAGTATTTACATATTACGGCGATATTGGCCGCCGACATCAAACAGCGCATTAGTAATCTGGCCCAAAGAGCAACAGCGTACTGCATCCATGAGCAACTCAAACCCATTATCACCACGGCGAACTGCATCCTGAAGTTGTTTAAGCGCCAGCTCAGATGACGCCTCATGCTCACTGTGGAACGCTCTCAAACGCCTAATTTGGCTTTGCTTTTCATCATCTGTGGATCGTGCCAGCTTAATTTCCACTTCTTGTTCTTCCTCTTCACTAATAAAGGTATTAACCCCCACAATAGGCAGAGATCCATCATGCTTTTTGTGCTCATAGAACATTGACTCCTCCTGAATTTTTCCTCTCTGGTAACCCGTTTCCATGGCACCTAAGACACCACCTCGATCAGAGATTTTCTCAAACTCTTGCAACACTGCCTCTTCTACTAAAGCGGTGAGTTCGTCAATAATAAAAGCCCCTTGACTCGGGTTTTCATTTTTGGCTAGACCCCACTCTTGATTGATAATCAGCTGGATAGCCAAGGCTCTGCGCACCGACTCCTCAGTGGGTGTCGTAATTGCCTCATCGTAGGCATTGGTGTGCAGACTATTACAATTATCGTAAATAGCAATCAAAGCTTGCAAGGTCGTACGAATATCATTGAAATTCATTTCTTGGGCGTGAAGAGAACGACCTGACGTTTGAATATGATATTTGAGCTTTTGGCTTCGTGGGTTAGCCGCGTAACGATCTCGCATAGCCGTTGCCCAAATACGTCGTGCCACCCGCCCCATCACCGTGTACTCAGGGTCCATGCCGTTAGAAAAGAAGAATGATAGATTAGGCGCAAAATCGTCAATATCCATGCCTCTGGCCAGATAAGCCTCCACAAAGGTAAAACCGTTAGACAGCGTAAAGGCCAATTGCGAAATAGGATTAGCCCCTGCTTCTGCAATATGGTATCCAGAAATCGAGACCGAATAGAAATTGCGAATGGCCTTATCGATAAAATACTGCTGCATATCACCCATCATACGCAGACTAAACTCGGTAGAGAAAATACAAGTATTCTGCCCTTGATCTTCCTTAAGAATATCCGCCTGGACCGTTCCTCGCACAGCGCTCAGTGCATTAGCGCGCAGCGTCTCATATTCATCATCATTGGGCTGACGTTTATGCTCACTAGCAAACTTATCCACCTGCTGGTCAATGGCGGTATTGAGAAACATAGCTAGCACTGTTGGTGCCGGGCCATTTATTGTCATAGACACCGATGTCCGAGGGTCACAGAGATCAAATCCATCATAGAGTGCCTTCATGTCATCCAAGGTGCAGATAGAAACCCCCGCGTTGCCCACTTTGCCATAGATATCAGGGCGCTCAGCCGGATCCCACCCATAGAGTGTGACTGAGTCAAAGGCGGTAGACAATCTTTTCGCTTCACTATGTTCAGAAAGGGCTTTAAATCTACGATTAGTTTTAAACGCATCCCCCTCACCCGCGAACATTCGAGCTGGGTCTTCTCCCTCACGCTTAAATGGGAAAACGCCCGCCGTGTAAGGAAATTCACCAGGAAGATTATCCAACATCAACCATGTTAATAAATCTCCATGGTCCTTCAATCGCGGCAATGAAACTCGAGAAATCTTGTTTCCAGAAAGAGATATAGTATTTAACGCGGTCGTCACTTGCTTACCATTTGCCAAGGTGTCGATTTTTTCATCACCAGAATAAGCCTCTACCACTGCAGGCCAACTCTCTAATAGTGCAGCAGCTCGGCCATCCATTGTTTTTTCCCGGTCCTTAATAAGCTCTTCAATTTCTATGGGTGCCTTAGCACCTGATTCATTAAGCATACCCTTGGTCGCAGCCAACTGTTGTTTTTGCCGTGCCAAGGTTGCCTGCTTCTCAACATGCTGATGATAATTACGCACCGTATCTGCAATCTCAGCTAAATAACGCTGACGGTCAGCCGGCACTACCGCTGATTTTTCAGACGACATTCGGCAACTGACAGGCTCAAGGTGCTGGTCAAATTGACAGAGACCTCTGGCCTGCAGCAATTTTAGCAATTCTTGGTAGGCTGCAGTCACTCCATCATCATTAAAGTGTGATGCGATCGAACCAAACACTGGCATAGAATCTGGTAGCTCACTCCAGGCTTCGCGGTTGCGCTGCATCTGCTTGCACACATCACGATAGGCGTCTTCACTGCCCTTGCGGTCAAATTTATTGATAACCACAAGCTCAGCATAATCCAGCATATCTATTTTTTCTAACTGGCTCTGGGCCCCAAACTCTGGGGTCATGACATAAATAGGGACATCAACATAGGGCACAATACCCGCATCACCTTGTCCTATACCGGGTGTTTCAACAACGACCAAATCAAATCCGCTAAGACGCATTGCGCTAATAATGTCGGTAAGTGACTCTGGCACCTCACCTACCGCACCGCGAGTACCTATGGAACGCATGTAGATGTTTGGATGATAAATCGCGTTCATACGAATACGGTCACCTAAGAGGGCGCCACCAGTTTTACGCCGAGTGGGATCAATAGCCAACACTCCAATCTTTAGTTGATCTGCACTGTCCTGCCGAAAACGACGAATCAACTCGTCAGTTAGTGAAGACTTACCCGCTCCACCGGTGCCGGTAATACCAAGGACCGGCACAGTGTTGGTCAAAAATTGTGCCTGCTCTCGCAATGAATTTAACTCATTCTCACTCAACTCATCACGCTCAATAGCCGTGATTAAAGTCGCTAAATTGCGCTGACCTTCATCAGCGACGTTAAGATTTTTGGATTGAACTGTTATCGGTGACCCTGAACTGAGAGAGCATCGTTCAATCATATCCTCGATCATGCCAACTAAGCCTATATTTTGTCCATCGTGGGGTGAATAAATACGCTCTACACCATAATTTTGCAACTCCATAATTTCAGAGGGAACTATCACACCACCACCACCGCCAAAAATACGAATATGCTCAGCACCCGCTTCTTTAAGTAGATCCACGGCATACTTAAAGTACTCCACATGACCACCCTGATAGGAACTAATGGCTATACCCTGAGCATCTTCCTGCAAAGCCGTTGCGATGACCTCAGCAACCGAGCGATTATGAGCCAGGTGAATCACCTCCACCCCTGCCCCCTGAAGAATACGGCGCATAATATTAATAGAAGCATCGTGACCATCAAACAGACTAGCAGCCGTAACGAACCGAAGAGGCACTGACTTTTGTGAATTTGATTTATTCACAGTCTGTATAGTTGTATCACGCTTAGAAGTAACTGACATGGCGCATTCCCAGGTTATGAAGGACATCGTAATTAGTAAAAATGTTACTTAGCTGGTAATTTTAATACACTTGCTTGCTACACGCAAGTAAATAAAGCTTTACCGATTACTTAGAGATATCTAGGGTCGCTCTGAAAATAGTTTTTACGGACGCTTACCTAGGCTAGATAATGGTCCTACGGAAGAAAAAGCTTAGCAATATTAAAGACACCCAGAGCCGCAACAGTAGTCACCACTACACCGCCAAAGATATTAGCAGTCCATTTATTGCTGTGATCACCTAGCAAGTCGCTCCGATTCATAATAATAAGTAAGAACACAGCGATAATAGGCAATAACAGGCCGTTAGCGGCCTGAGCAAAGAGTATGGCAGCTATTGGCTTTGTGCCCACTGCGGCAAACAGAGTTCCAATGGTAAGTACCGTTAACCAGATACCGCGGAAGCGACGGTCTGTAAAATCAGAGGGCCAGCCCAATGCTCCACTAACAGCATAGGCTGCGGCTAGGGGGGCTGTAATAGCACTCGTTAAACCCGCCGCCACAAGACCAAGGGCGAAAAAATAATTAGCTCCACTACCCAGTACTGGCTCTAGTTGAGTCGCCAAAGACTGGGCCGAGAATGGATTGCCGGTCTGAAAAAACGCGACCGCTGCTGTGCTCATCACAGCAAGAGTAATCAATCCGCCTAGGCCGATCGAAACCATAGTGTCTTTACGAGACTGCGCAAGAGCTTTTTCCAGAGCCACACCGCACCATTTTTCTTGTACCGCGTTGGCGTGGAGAAATAGATTGTATGGCACAACTGTAGTTCCAATAAGGGCAATAATCGTCCGTGCTGATCCCTCAGGTATTTGCGGGGTTACTAACCCGCGGAATAGCGCACCATAGTCAACATCTACTAGCACCATGGTCACCACAAAGACGCTACTCATTGTGAGCACTAAAACAATCAATACCGGCTCTAATATTTTGTAGCCGCCCGTACCGAGCAACAGCGCACTAAGGGTACCAATAACAAGAGCGCACCAAGCGGCCGGTAGGGGTGTGATGGTTGCCAGCCCAAGCGCTGCTCCTGAAATATTACCCGCCTCATAGGCGGCGTTGCCAACACCAATTGCAGAAACCACTAGGACGACTGCACAGCGGCTTATTATGGGGCTGCTAAAGGTACTGCGCAGGGCCTGAGATAGACCTGAGCCAGAGACCAAGCCTAGCCTAGCGGCCATTTCTTGCAAGACGATGGTAGCAATGAGAGAAAACAGCAAGGCCCAAAGTAGTACAAAACCAAAATTTGCCCCTGCCACACTGGCAGTAGCGATACTACCCGGCCCAATAAAGGCCGCGGTAACTAAAAACCCCGGTCCAAACCCTTTCATACTGTCTCCATTGATTGCGCAGGGGTTACATGTAGGCAGTAAGTCTAATTAACTTGCTTGATCCATGCAAAGCAATTGGTGCCCCTAAAAAATAACCCTGCAGGTATCTCAAATAAAAAATTTAGCTACATGTAATTGTTCGAATGTCCAATACTAGCGTCGGCGGTTTTTACTTTGAATACCGACTTATCAATTCCAAACCACCACGTCGCTAACAGACTGCTATACTGTCGCATCCCAATTTTTTAACCATCCACCAAACAACTCTGGATTGCCCGTGACCCATACTCTATTTTCCTCGGTGGGCTTGCCACCCGCCCAAATCGACAACCTAGCGTCATTGGGTTATCTCCATATGACCCCGATACAAGCGTTGAGCCTACCCGCAGCACTAGCCGGAGGCAGCGGTAAGACCGCTGCTTTTGCACTGCCACTACTCACCAAACTGAATCCTCGTGATTTTGGTACGCAAGCATTAGTGCTCTGCCCCACGCGTGAATTGGCCACACAGGTGGCAACGGAAATTCGTCGTCTGGCGCGCTATCAACCCAATATAAAAATAGTCACCCTTTGCGGAGGTGTCTCCATCGGCCCTCAGATAGGATCATTAGAGCACGGTGCCCACATCGTGGTGGGCACCCCCGGTCGAATCAAGGATCACTTATCTAAAGAAACCCTTTCGCTAGCGCGAACTAACACGGTGGTATTAGACGAGGCAGATCGTATGCTTGAGATGGGTTTTATCGATGACATGGTAAGTATTCTTGAAGAAACTCCAACAGACCGACAGACCTTGCTGTTTTCGGCCACATATCCCAAGGATATTGCCGACATCAGCGCTCGCTTTCAACATTCGCCGGTGCAAATCGCGGTTGAAGCCAACGACGACGACAATACTATCGAGCAAAAGATGTTTGTCTGCAGTAAGCAAGAACGTCTAGATGGACTGGTTAAACTATTAACTCACTTTAAACCGCACACCGCTGTTATTTTTTGCAACACAAAAGTACTGGTGCGTGATGTCGGAGAACATTTAAATGCATGCGGAATCTATACCGCCGTGCTTCATGGCGATCTCGAACAACGGGATCGCGACCATGTCTTAGTGCAGTTTCGGCAACAGAGCTGTCGTATATTAGTTGCAACCGATGTCGCTGCTCGGGGTTTAGACATAGATGATCTCGCCGCAGTAATTAATTTCGAACTGCCTCACGATGCTCAAACCTATGTGCATCGTATTGGTAGAACAGGACGCGCTGGCAAATCAGGTCTTGCTCTCACCCTCTTCACAGAAGCGGAGCGTTTCAAGATCGATCGTATCACTAACTACCTTAAGTATGATCTTCCATTTGTTTCGCTTGAATCGCTGCCAATTAGTGATACCAAACTGCCGGCACCTGAATTTTTGACCCTATGTATTGCTGGTGGCCGAAAAGCCAAGGTGCGCCCTGGCGATATTCTCGGGGCACTTACCGGTCCTGGTGGTATTGATGGAAAGGCCGTAGGAAAAATTGATATTAACGACCACGCCGCTTTTGTTGCTATTCAGCGCAACCTAGCGGACGAGGCTTTAACGTGTTTACAAGAGGGTAAAATAAAGGGCCGAAAATTCCGCGTCACGAAAATGTGACCCTAGCGCATCTCGAGCTATTTAGTGCCTAGCCGTTAAGGCTTTTTCCAACAGTACCCAAAAAGTCATGTG
>LWDU01000310.1_pt1 | contig 12797 bp, 12 predicted proteins | sample 727161 | NCBI WGS metagenome assembly LWDU01 (sample SAMN04566230, study PRJNA314399) | hydrothermal vent metagenome | isolation source: deep sea hydrothermal plume seawater | place: Mexico: Gulf of California, Guaymas Basin | collected 2004-07-11 | reverse complement strand
AAAAAGAATACGACTTTTTAAAAAATGATAGTGCAAGACAAGAACAACTAATAAATACTAATGAAGTTTTTATTGATAGTTTATCTACAGTCACAAGAAGATTACAAATAGATAATGATAGTCAAGAATCACAAATTAAGAAATTATCCAAAGATTTATATGATTTAGTTCGTTGGAGTAACGAATATGAACAGAGAATACAAAATTTAGTTGATAGTCTTGAAATGGTGAAACTGGAATTAGCAAGTGTTGAATCTTCAACCATACCTTTTTTAAAGGAATTTGGAACACAAGATAATTATATTAAAGTATTCGGTAGAACTGGTTTAAGGATTCGTGATAATAAGGTAGTCGAATCCAAAACTATAGCAGATTTTGAGGGTGAAATTACTTTAGGTCCACCTGAGATAGAACAATTGGATAAATATGAATTTAAGGCAGTTTATCCAGATAATCAATTTTTGAATTTGAGAATAAAAGGTGGTCAAAGTGCGGTGATTAAACTAAAACCACCAAGAAATCAAATTTCAATAGGGCCCGTATTGGGTATTACCTACGATAGTAATACAGGATTAACATCACCAATATGGGGAATAGGAGTAACTTATAATATGGTTAAATTATGGGATTGGAAATGAAAATTAAAACAACTTTAGATATAATTGAATATTTATTACAGATGGCTGCAGGAAGTATATTACTTTATATTTTATTCGGCTTTGTAAGATTTATGGATGTATGGAGCAAATTATAATGCCAAAAGGTGATTGTTATATGGCAAATGGTAGAATTGTAATGAATAAAATGTCTGCCCCAGATGCAAAGAACTGGAAACTTTGTCATGGTGTAGGAATATTACAATCAGACGGAAAACCATTTGGACACGCTTGGGTAGAGAATGGTAATGCGTGTATTGACCAAAGTAATGATAAAGATATAAAATTACCAAAAAAATTATATTATGAAATAGGTAATTTTCCAGTTAAAGGATACAAGATTTATAAATATACTCCTGAACAAACGGGGTTGGCAATGGTAAGAAATAGACATTGGGGCCCTTGGGATTTAAAACCGCCGAGGTAAATTATGAAAAAATTTCACATAGATGAGCCGAGAGAAATCGGAAAGAAAAAAGTTAGAGTATCACCAAAAGAACTGATGATGGTAAAAAAAGATTTAACTGAAAGAGTAGTCAAGAAAAAATTACGAGAGTTTATAAAAAAACAAATGGAGAAATAAAATGGCATTTAAAGACATTTTCAAAGATGAGAATGAATTTAATGAAAAAACAATAATAGGTTTTATGTCATTTGCTGTAATGACGTTATATAGTATTACAGATTTAATAACAGGATATTTCGGTATGGAATTACCCATTAACGATTTTGTGTATAATAGTTTTCTATATATTACATTGGGTTGTTTCGGAATAGCTGGAGTAGAAAAAGTAATGGGTGGTAAAAAAGATGCCTAATAGAAAAGCAAAAGAAAATAAACGTAGAAAAATAATGTTGACTAAAAAGTGGGCAACTGAAGGTAGAACTACAAAACAACATAAAAAGTGGTTATCTAAACAAAAAGAAACTGTCTTAACGGCATGGGATCGTAAATAGTGATTAAATTAAAAGATATATTAGAAGCTAGCGTAACTGGTAATATAAAGGGCGTAAAAGGATATACGGGGTTTATTATACCATTGCAATGGAAAGCGAAAAAAAAATCATTAGAGCAATCTATTTCTAAAACTACTGGTTATATTATGGTAGGTGGAAAAGAATTAGTTAAACCAAGTGATGATACTTATAAAGGTTGGAAAAGACCAGCTATGATAAAATTAAAACCATTATTAACAGAAAGAATAGATTATCAATATACTGCTTCTGAAATAGTAAAATCATACGGAGTTAGATCTAAAATAAAATTTAAAAGTGGTGGTAATAAAGCTGATTATAATTGGATTACAGATACAATAAATTTAAGACCAAGTTATTCAACGATAAAAGATTTTATAATAACAGTATTACATGAAATAAAACATGCTCTTGACACTAAAAAAATGGGTAAGAGTAAGTATGAAAAAGAATATACAATAGCTGGTGAAATAGCTCAACAAAAAGGTGGCGATTTTCATGACGATAATTCTTATGAAAAAGAGGCAGAAGATTGGGCTAAAAAAGAGTATCTTAAATGGAAAAATAAATTTTAATTTGAATTTTTACTTTAATAGTTATAGTAGTAAGTTATGAAACCAAGAAGTGCCAAAAATAAGGGTAAACGGTTACAAAACAAAATCCGTGATTTAATCCTTGAAAAATTCAATTCAAAATTAGAACCAGATGATGTACGTTCTATTACTATGGGTGATTCTGGAGAGGACATTTTGCTATCCCCAGCCGCCCGTAAATTATTTCCATTTAGTGTGGAATGTAAAAATCAAGAAAAGTTGAATATATGGTCGTCGTTAGAACAGGCGGAAGGAAATAGTGGAAATCATCCACCATTAGTTATATTTAAAAGAAATCGTTCTAAAACATATGCAGTTTTAGAATTTAAGGAGTTATTAAAGTTATTGAATGAATAAAAAATTCAAAAAAATATGGGATAAAATGGATGACAAAACTAAAGAGTCTGTAAAGTTTTTAATAAACGAATTGGCCCAAAAGAAATATCAGAAGTTAGCAGATGAAGCTATGAAATTACAAGGTGGAGATAAAGTAATTAAAATGGTAAAAGAACAAGGTGAATCATAAATGAGTAAAATCGTTAATCTACTTAACAGAGTACTAAACTCTAATGGTAGAAAGCTTAAGAAACGAAATGAATATATGTATTGGTCACCTTTTATTTCGCATCATAAACCAAAACTTCAGATTAATGTACAAACTCAGAAATGGCACTGTTGGGTATCGAATGCAGGTGGACGTACATTATTTCAGTTATTTAAGAAGATTGGTGCTTCAAATCAACATTTTGATGAATTAAGAGAATTAGTAGGAGATTCCCCTCGATATAAGAAAAAAACTGATTCAAAGATTAATAAGGTAGTACAACTACCCAATGAGTTTAAACCCCTATGGAATGGGGGAGATAGTATCGTTAAACGACATTCCCTGAGTTATCTCTATAAAAGAGGGATTGATGATAGTGATATATTAAAATACAATATTGGGTACTGTGATGAAGGTTTATATTCCAATAGAATAATAATACCATCTTATGATGCTGATGGTAAATTAAATTTTTTTGTAGGTAGAGATTTTTATAGTAGTAAAATGAAGTATCGTAATTCACCTACAACTAAAGATATTATTGGATTTGATTTATTTATTAATTGGGATGAACCAATTATATTATGTGAGGGTGTATTTGATGCTATGGCATTTAAAAGAAATGCAATACCTCTTTTTGGTAAAAATGTTATGATCAACTTACAGAAAAAAATAATTGAAACTAAAGTCAAAGTAATATACTTGGCTTTAGATAATGATGCGTTAGAAGATACAATAAAAATTTCAGAGAATTTTATCAATAACGGCGTTGATGTTAGAATGATGAAATTTAAAGAAAAAGACCCAAGTGAGACAGGTTTTGAAAGTTTGTTATATTTAATTAATAGAACGACAAAAACTAAGTTCTCAGATTTAATGAGGTTAAAGTTAAATGGTAAAAGAAAAAGACATATGGAAATACTATGATGATTGGAAAGTTCACATTACTAATAGTGAGCTAATGGAAAAAGTATGCCAAACATTTAATCTCATAGACCAAATAGATAATTGTACTAAGTACTATGATAAAAGCTTTTCAAATCCAATAGGTTGGGATATCATAGTACCAAATACAGTAATAAACGATGTGAAAAAATACATCAAGGATTCTGATTGATAGAACAAAGTATCGTAAAAGTTCCATTTCGTAAATTAAAATATATTCACCACATATCAGATATACAGATTCGTAATCTAAAAAGACACAAAGAATACGAACAGGTTTTTGAAAGAACTTACGAGGAAGTACGAAAAAATAAAGACAATGCAGTAGCTTATATAGGTGGTGATATAGCTCACTCTAAAACAGATATGTCGCCGGAATTGATTGACCAACTCTCAAGGTTATTCAAGAATCTAGCTGATATATGTCCTACAATTATTATTGCAGGAAATCACGATTGTAATCTAAACAATCGTTCTCGGATGGATTGCCTTTCCCCAATAGTAGATAATTTAAAACACCCAAATTTACATTACTTGAAAGATACAGGCGTATATAAATGTGCAGATACTACATTTGTAGTGTGGGATGTTTGGGATACAAAGAAAGATTATATTAAAGCAAAAGATGTTGAAGGTGATACAAAGATTGTCTTATTTCACGGAACTGTAGATAGATGTGAAACTGATTTAGGATTCAGATTACCTTCTGATGTGAAGATTACTCAATTCAAAGGTTATGATATGGGATTGTTGGGTGATATACATAAACGACAGCATTTGAATAAAGAAGAAACCATTTCTTATTGTGGTTCATTAGTTCAACAGAATCACGGAGAGGGACTAGACCATGGCTATTTACTATGGGATGTTCCAAAACGAAAATCTACTTATATTCCAATTTTAAATGATTTTGGTTATTACACTTTAGATATTGATAATGGTGTTGTACCTGACGCAGATGATATGCCGATAAAAGCTCGTTTAAGAGTTAGAGTCTCTAATACTTCAGCAACTGAACTGAAAAAAGCTCTCGCAATTATACATGATAAGTATGGTGTTGTAGAAATGTCAGTTACAAGAACTGATGCATTATATAGTACTGAAAGAGTTAGAAATAAAACTATAAATGTGGGTGATATAAGTAATACAGATGTACAGTATCAATTGATTGTAGATTATTTAAACGCTAATCATATTGTAGATGATGAAACATTAATTAAAATAAAAAATATAAATGAATCATTAAATGTAGAATTACCAGAAGAAGAGGTTTATAGAAACGTAAATTGGAAATTAAAACATTTTGAGTTTTCAAATATGTTTAGTTACGGAGAAAATAATAGGGTTAATTTTACTAAATTAAATGGTATAATTGGAATGTTTGCTCCTAACGCAGCTGGTAAATCATCTCTTTTAGATGCTCTTTCATTTTGTTTATTTGATACTTGTACACGAGCTTTTAAAGCAGATAATGTTTTGAATAATAAAAAGAAAGATTTTTTCTGTAAAGTAAATTTTGAAATAGATGGACAAAATTATTTTGTTGAAAGAGTTGCTAAAAAACAACGAAATGGTCATGTAAAAGTTGATGTAGATTTTTACTTATATGGTGATGATGGTGAAAAAGTTTCTATGAACGGTGATCAGAGAAGAACAACTAACGCAAATATCAGAAAAGTAATTGGGTCTTATGAAGATTTTCTTTTAACTACATTATCCTCTCAGATAAATAATTCAGTTTTTATAGATAAAACTCAAAAAGAAAAGAAAACACTTCTTGCTCAATTTATGGGATTAGAAATATTTGATAAGTTATGGGTAACTGCTACAGAAGAAATAAAAGATGTTGCAGCTGTACTGAAAAATTTTAAAAAGAATGATTGGGAAAAAGAATTAGTAGATATTAAAGAACAAAAGAAACAATTTAAAGAAACTCATAATCAACTTTTAGATGAAAAAACTGCAATTCAAATTAAAAAGAAATCAATTGAAAAAAATATTATAACTTTATCTAAAAAGTTAAAACCAACAGATAAATCAGTAGAAGATATAGATAATTTAAAAGAAAATAAAAATATACTATCTGAAACATTAAGTAATATTGATAATGAATTAGGTGAATCTAGTACACGAGTTGAAAAAACAAATTTATTAGAAAATGAATTACGAATGAAAATTCAAAATCATAAAGATGAAACAACTGAAGAAAAATTTGTTGAATTAGAAAAATTAGAATCTGAAAAACGTGAAATTGAAATTGATTTAGATAAAATAAAAATTAAGGTTCGTGCTAAATTAGATAAAATAGAAAAATTGGGCGATTTAGAGTATGATAAGGAGTGTGAATATTGTATGAAGAATCCTTTTACTTTAGATGCGATAGAAACTAAAAAGAAATTAGAAACTGATAAAGATGAGGTGAAAAAAGATTTAAGTAAATTAGACAGCACTGTACATCAGATAAATCATTTATATCATATACGAGAAAGAAAAACCGATCTAGATACTAATTTAAATAAATTACAACAAATATTATCTTTAAAAAATGAACTTGATAGTAAAATAGTTTTATTAGAAGAAAAAAGAAAAAATGTGTTACATCAAATAAGTTCAGTAGAGGAAAAGGTTATGAAATATTATGAACAAGAAAAGGATATTATTTATAATCAACAAATAGAAACAGAAATAGATAATATACAAATTGAATTAGATAATATTACTACTCAATATGATAGTTTGAATGATAGTATTAATAATATATTTGGTGAGATAAAAGTAGTAGATACAAAAAGAAGAGGAATATTAGATAATATTAAAAAAGTTGAAGAATTAGAAAGCAGGTATGAAGCTTATCAATATTATTTGGATGCAGTAAAACGAGATGGTGTTCCATATGAATTAATAACAAAGGCTCTTCCTGCTATTGAAGGTGAAGTTAATAATATTCTTGCTCAATTAGTCGATTTTCAGATGGTGTTTGAAATGGATGGAAAAAATATAAATAATTATATTGTATATGATGATGATAATGTTTGGCCACTTGAATTAAGTAGTGGTATGGAAAGATTTATAAGTTCATTAGCTATTCGTGTAGGATTAATTAACGTATCTAACTTACCGCGAAGTAATTTCTTAGCTATTGATGAAGGTTGGGGGACAATGGATAGTGATAATATTAATTCAATATATAGTTTATTTCAATATCTTAAAACGCAATTCCAATTCACTTTAATTGTATCTCATATAGATTCTATGAGAGATGCAGTTGATAGTTTATTAGAAATAAAGAAAGAGAATAATTTTAGTAATATTATTTTTGATTAGAATATAGAATTCTTTTCGTACATTTTTCCTTTATAAGCTCTTCAATAAGAGCATACATTTTATATCCGTGATTTTTTGCATATACTTTAATCATATCACGGAATTCTTTTCTTATTTTTATATTTACAAATTTATCTTCCATATACATAAATATAAAAATACTTACTTTTTAATTACTTTTTAACTACTTTATTAGAATTATTTATAACACCGATATTTATTATATATTAGGAGAAACCAAAAATGGGTGTAATTGCACGCCGAAGAATCAAAGAAAATTTAGCTAAAGTAGAAGTATTTCTAACTGATACTACAAATGAATATTTTGCAGTGCAAGATATTCCAGATACGTTTGTACAAGGTAGGTCTTCTTTTAAGATATTTGGTTCACAATTTTTAAAACACGGTATACCATTAAAAATTGAAATTTTAGATAGGGCTGGTAAAACAGTTTATATTCAACCAGTTAAGTATGGTCAAGGCTTATCACCGCAATTACAATTTACATATATAAGTGTTGAGGTTTATAGGCATAATGCATCTGGAGAAGCTCAACTTACAATTTTAGGTTCATTAGATGAAACAAAAGTTCCATTTGATATTCCAAAAAGATTTAGAGGAGCTTATAATGTAAAATGGCAAAAGACTATAAATGTAAACAAATCTGATATTAAAAATACTCAACCTATTTTATTTTATAAAAGTCCATCGGTTACAACACAAGAAGTAGTAAAAGCAGAAAAGAAAGCAGACCCACCATCCAATAAATATATTAGAGGTAAACAAATTTATGGAAAGGTAAAAGTGGATTTACTTGGTCAAAGATTTAATACAGGATCGGATGTAAATACACAAACAGGTGAATCTGGTGGTGATGATGGTACAGGTGGAGCATCGGATAAATCAGAAACATCCATGGCAGATGTTTTAGCTGAATTAAATTTATGGAAATATAAAACAGGAGAATATGGAAAAAATTCACTTTTAGCTAAAAAAGGTATAGTAGAAGAACAGGTTTTTTCAGAGCCACCTCAAATGACAATTTATTCTAATAAACCTGATGCATTTAATACTAAAATGGTTGGTGGTACTGTTAGTGTTAGAAACATTCAATTAACTGATGGACAAAAACAATCATTGAGTGGACTGAGCCCTTCTGATGTAGCTATAGCCATAACACAAGACGAAATAAATGAAAGATTTTCACAAGTAGGAGATTCAGAATCTATACCTGATTTCACTGCTAGAATTGAAAATGTAATTAGTGATACTGAATTAACTGTTACGAAACCATATTCTGTAGATTTTAGAACTTTAGGTTCAGACAAATCAATTAAAATTTATAGTGATATAGGTCTACAATATTATACTAATCCAAATGATGCTAGTAGTGGTGTATATGCAGATTTTACAGCATCTTATGTGGATTGGTCAGTGCCGACAACGAGTAGTTATAGATTTTTCTCTTATATAGACATGAAAGTTAGAAATATGAGAACTTTTAGTGGTGATGTATATAGACTAAAAGTTTATGGTGCGAGTGATGGTAATCAAGGAGATTTTCCTGTATTATTAGATACAATAGTAGAATCACCAGAATTATTGGTAGATACTGGTTCTGCATCAGGAGTTTTGAGAAGTGGATATTTACAAAATTTAGGTCATATAAACAAATATTGGAATTCGTATGGTGGAGATGGTACAGATGCTAAATTAAATCCAGCTTTCACAATGTCTTTAGCAGATGGAGCTTATTTATCAGGATCTTATTCAGACTATAATGAATCTGGTAGGTTTGAAACAAAGAAAGCATATGCTTTTACAATCAAAAAAGATATACCATATACTTTAAGTTTTAAAGCTATAGGTAAAAAAACTACTAAAACTACTGTTAATGGAGATTCTTATAAAGATGCAAAATTGTATGTACATATATCAGGATCTAATTTATCTGATGATAGTGGATTAACTATACCAATTTCATCTTCATTTGGCCATCCAGTTACTAATGAATTAAATAAACCAGTTGGGCTACAAGTAGTATCAGGTTCTAATACACCTGATACCCAAAAATGGGGACCAGTTAGTTATACATTTTTACCAAAATTTAAATTAGATAGAGTGAAAAATGAAGATACGGTACTACAATTCAGAATAGAATCTGGTAATTGGAGTATTAGTGATATATCATTGAAGCCTGGAATGGATACGGGGTTTTCACCTGATGAAATGGAAATTAGACTTCCAATACCTTGGCCTACAAAACGACCAGATAATTTTGATTTTCTAATTGAATATTATGATGTTGATGGTAGAATGGCAGAACCATATACATTTATAAATAATGTACAAGTATCAGGTTCTGAATTGGTGATGGAAGGTACTGATAATTTATTAACAGGGTCTTTATATGTAGGTAATATACAAGGTGCTGGTATTGAATTTGCGGGAAAAAATTCTGCCTATATGCGTTCAATAGGATATGAAGGATTTATAAGTGCATCAGCTGGCGAAGGTGGTGGATTTATGATATGGAGTGGTTCTGTACTTCCAGATTCTCCCGATAATTATTCTGGGTCTGGGATAGAGATACATGACGGAAGAACTGGTGATGATGAATCATATTTTAAATTTAGAACGATAGATGCTGATGTCGGAGGAGCCTCTTCTTTTGATGTAAAAACATCTCGATTTTTCTTTGGTAAAGCTGGACAATTTATTAGTGGTGCAAATGGTAATATAACAATTAGTTCATCTGCATTTTTCTTGGGCGATAGAGCTACTGCATTTGTTAGTGGTGCTAATGGTAATCTAGAAATTAGTTCAAGTAATTTTCATGTAAGTGGTGGAGTCATTTCAGCAAGTGCTGGTCATCTTGGAAATTGGTCAATAGAAGATGGTACTCTTAAAGGTGAAAATATTACAATGGATGCTGCCAATTCCACAATATATAAAACAGATCAAGGTCCTGGTTCTGATAGTGGTGCAGCATTTGATAGGTTGCGGGATGAATATTATATAGATTTTTCACCTGAAGTAGAAAATCCTGATAACTTTTATATTAAAATGGGTCCTATGTTTATGGTTGATAAGGATGGTATATTGGTTGCAAGTGGAGCTGTATTCCATGGTTCTATAACTGCAAGTGCAGGGTATATTGGTGGTTTCCAAATAGGTTCAGCGTCAATATACAGTACTCAAGGAGGTGGTACTACAGCAACACCTGATTTTTTCATAAGTGGTTCTGCTCGCCCACAAGTACTTCCTTTTGACAAAGGTAATTTATTTATTTCTGCAAGTGGATTCCAAGTAACCAGTCAAGGAGCAATAAGTGCTAGTGATGGTAATATAGGTGGTTGGACTTTGGGTAAAAATAGATTATTGAGTCCAAATAACAGACTAACTATGAGTGCTTTACCAGGTGCAGAGTATTTTGGAGTAACAAATGCAGCTGGTCAAGAAAGAGTAAGAATTGGTGAAATAAGTGCAGCTGCTAGTGATAAATACGGAATAAAGATTTTTGATGGAACTGCTGGCGATAACGATGATGGTGATGGTCAAATTGTATTGCTTGGAGATTTAGGAAATAAAATAGGTGGTTGGGAAATAACAAACAATCAAATTCGAAGTATTCCTAATGCTGGATTAGGTGGTGCTTATGCAGAAGCTGAACGAGGTTTGGTAATACATTCAAGAGGTACACTTGAAACTTCTGATTTTGCAAGTGGGTTAAAAGGGTGGAGAATAAGTTCTCTTGGTAATGGAACTGCAGAATTTGAAAATTGTAGGATTCGTGGAACATTAAGAACTACTGTATTTGAAAAAGAATCTGTAAATGTGGTTGGTGGACAATTAATGGTAGCTAATTCAACAACAATGGAGCCATTGAGGGATGTAAGTGGTAGTATTGTAGTTGGAGTTCCGTCTATGTCTGCTACTGATGTTACAATGAGTTGCGCAAATGTTAGTGGATTTTCTCCAGGAGAAATATTAAAAGCTAAAAAAGTTGACGATACTGGATTTAGTGTAGAGTATCTATATTTAACAGGTTCATTAACATATAGTCATCCATCTTCTTCAGCATCTGCTTCAATTGCTGCAGCTGATATGGGAGCAGTAGATCCTGATGGACTTGCAGGTGAATTATATGTTGGTAGAGCGTATGGTGCTACTAAAGCAACTTCGAGTGTAGTTACTACATTGGATGGTGCAATTAATGATTCCGTTATAACTGTTACAGTTGATAGTGTGTCTGCATTTGGTAGTGGTAGTACTGCGAGGTTTCCAAGTATTGATACTACATATCAGGAAATTATTAAAATTGATACTGAGAGAATGAAAGTTACAAGTGCAAGTATTGGTGAGAAGGAATTGTATGTTAAAAGAGATTACCACGGAACAACTGCCGCAGCTCATTCAGATGGAGTTAATGTTCAGTTAATAGATCAAGATGCTGAATTTTTATCAGGATTAGTTTCTACTGCACAAGCATATAATGAGGGCCAGGTATTTGTTTCAACTGGTAAATTTAATGCGGCTGAAGATATATCAACTGGTTACATATTGATGAATGCAAATCCAAATGATATTAATACACCATATATGGATATTGTTGAGAGAACTGGTAGTGGAGTTTATGATTTACAATTAAGAACAAGACTTGGTGATTTAAGTGGACTATCAAGTGGGTATTTATATGGTGATGAAGAACCAGGATTTGGACTTTATACGAATAATGGTTATTTTAGAGGTTCAATTACTGCACAAACTGGTTCATTCTTAGGTGCTGTTTGGATTAATACAAGTGCTACAGAAAGAATGGCTATGGGTCGTAATGTTAGTGGTGCAAATGATGGTATGTTTATAAATGCTCACAATTATTGGTATACGACTGGAGCCTGGAAAGTTGGGGGAGCAACTAATTTTTTAAGTCTTGACAGCGCTACGGCTGGAAATATAAATATAAAATCAGAAACTTTTGCTTTAGAAACTAGTACTCTTATTATAAGTAGTTCTGGAGATAGCGGAAATGGTTATATAAGATTAGGTGCAAGTGGGGGTCCAGGAAGTCCAACTGATAATACTGCTGGAATTTATATGGATGGTGGAGGAGCATTAAATGTTTATGGAAATGCTACAAATTATTTCAGAATAGATGGAGCTGGTTCATTAACTATCAAATCTGATACTTTTGATTTAGATGCAACTACTATTATTATGGATAGTGGAACTAATAATGGTAAATTTGCATTAGGTGCTTCTCCGCCAACCGCATATAATAGTGGAAATGGTGTATATTTTGATGGAACAGGTAAGGGATTAATTGGTAGTTCTACGGGGTCAAGAGTTCAGTTTGATGGCACAACTTTGACGATGAGTTCATCAAAATTTTTGTTAGGAGATGCATCAACTTATTTAAGTGGTTCTAATGGAAATTTAAAAATAAAATCAGAAGTATTTGATTTAGGATCAAGTACCGTTTCAATGTCATCTGCTGATAGCGGTAAAATAATGATGGGCACAAATATACCATCTTCTTCTGGTCAAGATGGTATATGGTTAAGTGGAAGTGGACATTTTAGTTTTCAATCTTCGTCAGCAGCATATATAAGAAGTGATGCAGATGGTTTTGCAATGAATTTTCCATCATTTAGTATTGATACTGCTGGTCGTATGACAGCAAATGAAGGTACATTTAAAGGTCATTTAGAAGCATCAACTGGATTTTTTGGGTCATCATCTAATGATGGTTGGAATATT
>LWDU01039727.1_pt1 | contig 12801 bp, 13 predicted proteins | sample 727161 | NCBI WGS metagenome assembly LWDU01 (sample SAMN04566230, study PRJNA314399) | hydrothermal vent metagenome | isolation source: deep sea hydrothermal plume seawater | place: Mexico: Gulf of California, Guaymas Basin | collected 2004-07-11 | reverse complement strand
ATGAATCGCTTGGGTTTGCCCGAGGATCATGTGCATGAACCGGCCGACGTGATCGAGCATTTTATCGGTGCTGAATTGGAGGCCGAGTTGGGGGCGGAGGTTGGTGACGAGCGCGATCCGCAGGGGAAGCAGATTCCACCTTCTGACTAAAAGCGGACAGAGTGCAAAGTATCTTTTAGTTGCAGTGAGGGATATAAGCACTTCCCGCGATGGCACGGCAGGTCGTGCCACCGTCTATCCCGATAGCGCGTGGTAGCGTCGGTGGCAGGTCGGGTCTTTGCGCGCGTACTGGTTTCGGTAGGGAAGGGCGCAAAGACCAGGTCGACCACATCAGCGGTCAGGAGGTTGACCTGGCAGCCAAGGAGTGGGAATTCACACCGGCGGTGCAAAACGACTAGGCGGTAAGAGTTTGGGGCAGCCTGCCCTTCGTCTTTGCGCTAGAGTGATCAGCCGCCGGCGCGTTTGGCTTGGTAGCCTTTTTTTATTAATTCGTTTATTATAGCGTCCGCTTTATCCCCCTGGACCTCTATTACCCCGTCGACAACCGAACCGCCGCTGCCGCATTTGCGTTTCAGTTCGGAGGCCAATTCCTTGAGTTCGTCACTGTTGAGAGGGATGCCAGAAACAGTCGTTACGGTTTTGCCACCGCGGCCCTTTTTTTCTAGGCGGACTCGGGCGATGCCGTCGTTTTTGGCCGCGGCGGGTTGTTGTTTCTGTTGCCGCTTATTTTTCTTATTGTTCTTTTTTTGCTGCTGCCCTTGCACGAAACCAGTGTCGGTCGAATAGGCAAGTTGGCTGTTCTTGGCCATGAATGCTTAGACCTTGTTGACGGTGTCGCCGGCGCTGATGGTACCGGCCTGCACGACTTTGGCGTTGATGCCGCGCAAATGCAGTTTTTTGCCCTCTTCTGAGTTGACCCATGTCATCGCGTCGAGCCCGAAGCGGGCGACGAACTTCTTGCAGCCGTTGTGGGGAATAGCGGTGACTTCGATGATCGCCGCGCCAAGCGACAGACGTGTGCCCGGGGGCATGTTGTGCTCGCTGATGTCCATATCGATGAATAACTGGTCGCCGGCCAATTGCCAACGGTCTTTGTCTTGCGCGATGTGGGCGATGGCGCGGGCGTTCATGATATTGAGTTGCATTTCCGGGTGTGCGTTGCCGTCATCGGTCATCGAAGAGCCGCGTGCGTCCCAATTGTCGCCGACCAAGCCTTCTTGCAGATCCAACTCGCCTTCTTCCAGTATTTCGCGTTCCTCCGTTAGGGGGCGTCGAACGATCAGCTCCAGCATGCCTGTGTCCTTGGGGGCTTGGCGAATATGGTCGAGTCCGGCGTCTAATTCAGCTATAGTCAAATGAGTTATGGTGGTCATGGTCGGTCTCCTTCGCAGTCGGGTTGAGCGGGCGGAATTGGTGGCTCATGGCTTAAGCTATTTAAACAATTAGATCATCGCCAGTAATTTTGCTGGTAACTATTTCAACCGGTTAGCTTATTTTTTGTGGTCGCTGATCTTTCGGCAATTGGCGCAATACTGCTCGCACGGATAGATCGCGGCGTTCGATTGTTTGAGTTGCTTGTAGACCGGCTTTGAAATTCTGCTCTAACATGCGGGAATATATGCCGCCCAGTCGGTCGGTATGTGCCGAGTTTTCCACGCGTTGGCTCCAGTGTTTGAGTACCGGCCAAAGTTCGGGGCTCACCTGTTGCAAAGGTTTACAAACCATAATATTCGATGGCGGCGTTCATTATCTCGCAGTAGGGCGTAGTAGACTAGAGCCCGTCCTATATTTGCAGGATTTGTGCAGCGGGCAAGTCGTAAAACGAAAAATCCTTTTTGGCCGCCTGTCGCAATGGGTGTGTTTGTTGCTGTGGCCCTGCCGGGATCAGATGATTCTTTTAACGCCGCCAAAACGTCATCATGATAACGCGCCGGATAGCGAAAATTTACGCCCCAGTCGTTTTGTGTTAAAGGCTTTATGCGTTGGGATTCTCCATTCCGTGCCCGGCTTCCCGCCGCACCTGCAATTCTGCTAATGTTTCTTTTCGCCAGGTCATAAACTCATCGGTATCAACCGCGTCGTGCAACGTCGCTCGCCGCGCGTAGGGCAGGTAGTTGCCGATATGCCATAGGGTATTGCGATAGACGCAGAAGTCGCCGGCGTCTAGGCGGAGTTGTTGCGCGCCGGGCATGCTGCGCACGTATTTGAGGCAGGCCCATTCGCGTTCGGCATACGGCTTGCCGTCGAGGTCGGGGCCGGAGATGGGACGTACGGGGAAACGCGCTATTTCGCGCGGCAAGTCGCGGCGCAGGTGGCTGCCGGGTACGACCCAGGTGCAGGTGTCGGAGTAGAGTGCGCAGTTGACTTGGTTAAAATAGCGGTCGTCGGTGAAGCTCGCGTCCCAGCGGGCAAGGTCGAGGCCCGTCATATTGTCGCGCCAGTCGCGGTGCCAAGCGGTGCACCAGGGCAGGTCGGCCGGTTCGAAGAGCACACCCATGATCGCGGGACCGCCGAGGCGGAACGCCGGTGAGAGTAGGCGGTGGATTGCATCATTGAGTGCGGGTAATTCGACATAGTCTAGGAAGGGCTGTTGATCCAGCGGGAAGTTGGCGATGGGTTGCAAGCGTTGGGCTTGCGGGCCGCGTTCCGTTCGAGCTAGATCGCGAGCTCCGTCGCAGACCCTGCGCAGATCTGCAACCAAGGAGGTCGGCAAGATTTGGTGAAAGATCGTAAAACCCTGTGTGCGGTATTCTTCAATATGGCGGTCTGAAAAAGCGAAGGTCATGGCGTTATTTGAGTTTGTAGGTCAAGAGGTTGTCGCGTCTGCCGGTTGTCACCCGCCCGTGTAGAACTAGGCGTTCTAGATGGCCGAGTAGGGGAAAACACGCGTAGGCGTTAGATTCGGCGGGCCACTCGCCGAGGTCGGGGCTGAGCAGGTCGGTCAGGTCTTTGAGCGTGTGCTCGGTCTGTAGGGTTTTTATCAGATTTTCGTCGATGCGGTCGACAAAAGCACGGCTTTCCGCCATGAATTGTGCGACATCGGCCCCCTGATATACCGGGTAGTGGCTGGTGAACAGAAAATTGGCTTTTGTCGCGGCGATACGTTGCATCGAGGCCAGATAGGTGTCGACGTAGCGATAGGTGGGCGGGAAGGCGGCTTGGCCGTCAGCGCGCAATACCGCGTTGTAGAGCGTTGCGTCGGCGATGATCAGGTTGTGCCCGCGCGGGTCGTAGAGGCTGATATGACCGTAAGAATGCCCCGGGGTATGCCAGACCTCAACGGTCCACTCGGGACCGAGGCGGATCGATTCGCCGCCGGTGAGGGTGAAGTCAATGGGGCAGGTGCGCGTGGCGTTGCGGATAAAGTCGAGGGCTTCATCCGGGTCGACGATGCCGTGGTCCTGGGCGTATTCGCCGTAGCGGTCGGATATCATCAGCTCGATATCCTCGGTCTGTGCTAGGTCTAAGCTGTGGCACATAAACAGGGCGCCGGGCAATAGTTCTTTTGTGGATTGGTTGCCGGCGACGTGGTCGAAGTCGGCGTGAGAGTTGACGACATAGCGAATCTTGTCCGCGGCGAGGCCGATCTCGTCGAGGTAAGGGGCTAAATATTCGCTGGGGGTGGAGTCGATACCGGTGTCGAGTAGCAGGGCGTGCTCTGATCCGACGAGCAGGTAAAAACAGACGAAGCGGTCGCCTAACGGGGTTTCTATACGATGGATACCAGGGGCGATTTCCATAAGTAGGATGCTCCTTGCTCGATATTCGTCAGAGGTGGGAGGACTGCGCCTGGGGCGCGGGGCCCGCCGCAGATTTATTTCTCGGGGATGGATATTTCGGAGGTGACGACGCGGTTGCGCCCGTTGTTCTTCGCTTCGTAGAGCGCGTTGTCTGCCCTCTTGAAGAGCAGGTCCGAGGTGACCTGGATTGACAGGTTGGGATTGGCCTCGGTGTCGACCAAAAGAGTGGCGACGCCAATGCTGATGGTCACTTTCTCGTCGTCTGGGCGGCGCAGTGACTCTTCGACGCGTTCGCGCATTCGCTCGGCCCAGATCAGTGAAGCGTCCTGGCTGGTACTGGGCAATACGGCGATAAATTCCTCACCGCCATAACGGGCGGCCAGATCTGTGGCGCGGCACGAGTTTCTGAAAAGATCGGCCAGATCTTTGAGTGTCTGGTCGCCGACATCGTGGCCGAATTTGTCGTTGACGTCTTTGAAGTGGTCAATGTCGAGGATGGCCAGCGAGAGCGGTTGACCATTGCGGCAGACGTGGCTGGTCTCGCGCTCGATAAATTGACGCAGCATGTGGCGGCTGTACAGACCGGTGAGCGGGTCGTGGAAGGCGATGTGTTCCAACTCTCGGTGGACCGGTTGCGCGATGTTGACGATGCGTTGGATGACGGTCCAGACTAGCGCATAGAGCGAGTCGTCGGCATCCTCGGTATCCTTCAGCGAATCCTGGAGGTCAAGCAACAGGTGCCAGATCAATTCGGCGATATGGCCGTCGATGACGGTGATGTCGCTGAGCTCGCGGCTGAGGATATGGCGTTGGGTGATGGACTTGTGGGTGACGTTGAGCAACCAGTCCATTGATTGCTCGAGGATGAGTTGTCCCGAGTCGGTATAGGTGTCGATGCCCATCTCGCGGGCGATGAGCACAGCAGGGGCTTTGGGGTTGATATCGCAGATGCCGACGATATTGACCTGTGGAATATCCTTGAGTGCCTGTAATAGGGCCGTGCCGCCCTTACCGCCGCCGATAATGCCGATGTCGACTGGCTCGATTTCTTCGTCTTGTAGGTTTTCTGCCATGGCTTTTCGTCTTGTTGAGTGTGCGCCCAATAAACTATCGAAAATCGTTGTAAACTTCAACCGGCCTGTGGATTACCATTTCGCCACGCGTTTTTTGGCGAAATAAGCGCGATCCCATTCGGCACCCCAGCCCGGTCCGTCGGGCGGTGCGATATGCCCTTCGCTCGGTAGCGGAGGGTTGATCAGGCCTATTTCGCGCCCGAGCTTGTCGCGGCTGCCGCCGGGAAAATATTCGTAGTAGGTGGTATTTTTCAGGGCGCAGACCAGGTGCGCGTGGACCAGTCCGAAAAGACCCCCTGGGCCATTGAATTCGATGGTGGTGCGCCGCGCTTCGGCGAGGTGGTCGAGTTTGATCGCGGCGGTGGTGCCGTGGCGGGCGTTGGCCCGGATCAGGTCGGTGGCGCCGGCGAGGGTCCAGGCGGCCGAGAGTTCGTAGTCGTGCATTAGGGTTTCCAGCGCCATGACCGGTATGGTTAGCTCGGCGCACAGCCTTTGCAGGCCTTGCAGGTCGCGGTCGGAGATCGCCTCCTCGAACCAGCCGTAGTCCAACTCTTCAAGGACGCGGCCGACGCGCAGGGCCTCGTCGTAGGTGTAGGGGCTGCTGGCTGCATCGTGTAGCAGCTCTATATCGGGGCCAACATGCTCGCGCATGGCCCGCGACCAGGTGATGTTGGTCTCGGGTGCGTCGCTCCAGTGATCTTTGAGCACGGTGAACCCCATTTCAAGGGCCCGGTCGGCGCCCTCAATGGCCGATTCGAGGCTGCCCGAGGGGAAGTTGTAATAGGCTTTGCAGCGCGCTCGGGCCCGGCCGATCAGGGCGTAGACGGGAAGACCGGCGGCTTGGCCGGCGATATCCCAGAGGCAATTGTCGAAAGCCCCATGCCAGCCCGGCCTGGAAAACATAGAACGGGTGGCAAAACGCAGCTTGTCGTCGAGGCGTTCACGGTCGAGCGGATCTTGGCCGACGGCCATGATGCGCAATTGCTCCAGCTCTTCCCGGCGCATGGTCTGGTAGCGGGCATCACCGACGGTGCAGATACCCTCAATGCCCTCGTCGGTCAATACGTGCAACACGTGGGTTTCGGATCCGGCGCGGCCTTGGCCGCGGCTTTGCCAGCGCGTACGGCGGCCGTAGGGTACTTCTTCAAGGTCGAACAGGGCGGTATTGCTCGGTAGGTCGAAGACGGAAATATTGATGGCGGTGACTTTCATATATGGCCTAATGGTTGTGTGTCTTGAGGATTGACCGGTCTGTGTTTGGGTATTGCACTACGGCGATTGCAGATCTTGTAGTGCGTCGTGGATGATCGCATTTTGCGGATTGATCCGGAGGAAGGTTTCGAGCACTGCGCGGGCGGCGGGGTGGTGCCCGAGTTCGACGAGCGCTTGGGACAACCGCAGGTAGAGCGCGCCCATTTTTTCGAGGTAATCCTCCGGGTGTCTTTGTCGGATGTCGCGCATATCTAGATCCAGAGCTTGGCGGTAAGTCTGTGCGGCTTGCACGAATTGTCTCCGCCCTAAATAGATATCTCCCAATCCGCTGAAATGCATAAAGCGATCTGGTTTGAAGACGATGGGTTGCCCCATGGTGGCTTGTTCACTGCGGCCTATTTCGTCTGGGGATGGATGGCGATAGGCCTCGATGTTGATGAGATGTTCATAATGGCCGGTGTTCATCTTCCAGATCTCGCTCCAGCGCTCGGCGCTAAAGAGGTCGCCGCTATTGATGATTTTAAGTTTGTCGTGGTAGTGTGCCAATTGGGGGTCGGCGATCAAATTGGTCCCGTAGAGATAGCTTTCGAAGTAGCCGTCGGGCAGCAGGCGTTTGAAATGGCCGATACGCCAGGGTTCGTCGCGGCGAGAGGGGAGTCTGGCCAGGAGTGGATCGCCCAAACCGAAAATGTCGATTAGGTGGGACTCGGGGCCGGCGTAAAAGCCGATAAGACCGACAAAGGGCCAGCGGACGATGGCGGGTAGCCCTCCGTCGGAGAATTCCCTGAGGCGTCGGCCCCAATCGGCCCAACCGTGAATAGGGTAGAGCGTGTCCTGTTGAGTAGCGGCATTGAGCAGGCCGGTGTAGGGATAATAAAAGGCGCGTTCGTCGCCGATGCCGTGTTGGGATTGATTGTCTTCCTTGCGGTCGCTGCCATAGGCCGAGGTGCTAAATGGCGGTGGGTAGGGAGCAAGTAGGCCTATGATTAGGGCGCTGGCTGGTGCGAGCAGCCAGGCGCGTGTTTGCGGTAAGGGCCAAGCGCGCAATAGCAGAGCGACGGCGACAAAAAAGGGCGCGGCGTAGAAACGCCCGCTCATAAAACCGCCGCCGATGCGCACGGTATATAATAAATAGAGCGCCAAGCCGAGGAGGAGGGGTAACAGGCGGGTATCGCGTTTCCATAATACCAAGACCGCTGAGGCGATTATCGTGCATAGCGTCAGCGGATCGAGTTGTAGCGAGTGGGACGCGTAGTGGAACCCCTGTATCGCTAGTTCCCCCGGATCAATGCCGGCACCGAGTTTGGCGTAGGCGGTATTGGGGACGGGGAAGCCGTAATAGAGGATCGAGAAAATTTCCCAGAGCGCGAAGGGCGCAAAGCCGAGAGTTAGAATGGCTGTGCTGCGTAGGCTACGCTGTGGCCACCATGCGAGCGCGAGCGCGGGCAGGAAGAACAGCAGGGTGTCCATGCGGTTGAGGGTGGCCAGACAGGCCAGCAGCGCAAGGCGAAAAAGATCCTGGGGCCGATTGAGATAGCTGCAGATAAAGAGGGCGAGCAGCAGGTGGGTTAGCGGATTTTCCAGGCCTGACGTCGAATAGTCGACAAAGGCCTTGGAGCAGCAGAAAAGCATTGCTCCGAGTACGACCGCACGCCGGTCGTTGGCGATACGGGAGAAGACCAGAAAGACGGCGAGGACTGATAGGGCCGAGCTGAGCAGGATCGCGGTATAGTAGATTTCGCCGCTAAGGAAATAAAAACCGGCGATGGTGAAGAGCCACAGGGGATTGGTAAAAGCCTGGACGCGTTCGCCCGTATTCCAGGTCAGGCCATGGCCATTGATCAGGTTATCCGCTGTGCGGTAGGTGATAAAGGCGTCGTCGCAGAGCCAGGCGTTTTGTAGTGCGACCAATGCGAACGCGCCGAGCGCGATAATTAGTGTGCTTCGCTCGCTCATACCGGGGACACTCGGACGCCTTCGACTCTTTTTTGCGTTCGCTTGCCCGCGGCGAATTCTACCAGGGTCTCGACGTCGTCCATGCTGCCGATAAAGAGCGGGGTGCGTTGGTGCAGTTCGGTCGCCTGCAGTTTCATAAGGTGCCGCCGCCGGCCTGTGCGACGAGAAAGGCCAGGGGTGACGCTTGGTAGAGCAGGCGCAGCTTGCTGCTGGGCGACTGGGTGTCGCCGGGGTAGAGGAAGATGTAGCTTTTGAGCAGGTTGCGGTAGAAAGCGGCTACCAAGGAGCCGGTATCTACCGCCGCATAGGGCCGGCCGGTGGTTTCTTCGTCTTCTTTGAAATAGTCGATATAATGGCGGACCGGCTCATCCGATCTGCGATAGTTGCCCTCGTTGGCGCTGTAGTATCTGCCGCGTTTGGGAATTTCGATCTGTCCGTGCGAGAGCAGGAATTCGCCTATGGTCAGATCGAGAATGAAACCGTGCGTGCCGCTGCCGGTGGTGTAGACCAGCATTTCTTCCGATGCCAGATCGGTTAGCAGATCGGTTAGCAGATCGGTTAGCAGGCCGGTGAATTCTCCGGTGGCTTCCGGATGGCGGCATTCCTCTTCGATTATAAAACGGGTTAAGGTGGTACCATTTCGCATGTGGCGCTCCGTGCGGCGTGTTGTCGGCTGGCGATGATCTTAGTAAACTTGAGCTATTATTGAATAGGTCCTGGAAAAGGTGTCGTCAACCCGTTGCGATCGCTCAGAGGGTGCCGCCGCAGTATTTGCAGTGCACGGCATCGGTGTCGTGACCTTCGGCGCTACATTCGGGGCAGCACTGGGTGGATACCGTTTGTCTGCGGGCCTCGAGCGCGAGCTCATTGGTGACAATGCCAGTCGGCACGGCGATGATCGCGTAGCCGAGAATCATCAGCAGTGAGGCCAGGGTCTGGCCAGCAGGGGTTTGGGGCGCGACATCGCCATAGCCGACGGTGGTGATTGTGACAATCGCCCAGTAGATGCTTCGCGGGATACTGCTGAAACCGTGCAGCTCGCCTTCGATCAGATACATTAGGGCGCCGACGACAACAACTAGATTGACTACAGCGAACAGAAATACGGTGATCTTGCGGCGACTAGCTTGCAACGCCTGCAACAGGAATTGCGCCTCGCCGAGATAATGCGTCAGTTTGAGGACGCGGAAGATACGTAATACGCGCAAGATGCGGATGACCAGCAGATATTGCGCCTGCGGCAGGAAAAGGCTTAAGTAGGTTGGGACCGTGGCCAAAAGATCGATTATGCCGAAGAAACTCAGGGTGTAGCGCAAAGGTTGGCGGACGCTGATCAAGCGCAGGATGTACTCGATGGTGAATATTATGGTGAAGCACCATTCGACGACATAGATTGAGCTGGCGTAGCGGCTATTGAACCACTCGACGCTGTCGAGCATGACGGCGATGATGCTGAGGAAAATGCTGACCATAAGCACAATATCAAAGGCCTTGCCCGCTTTAGTGTCGGCCTCAAAGATGATTTCGTGTATGGTGTTTCGCCATGTGGCGACTGGCGGTGTCTTTGGTTGGTTTTCTGACAAGGCTATACGTCCCGTTGGGGTGTTTTTCTTAAGATAATAAAGGCGATCGAAAACTTGAAAGGGAGAATATGATCAAATTGGCGACAATGAGCAGCGTATGCCCGGATTGGACCCTCGATGAGGTTGTCGTGGGGATGAAGCGCCACGGTTACCAGGGCTTCGAGCCTCGGGTCGAGTGGGGGCACGCTTCGGGTATCGAAGCCGGGCTTTCAGCCGATGAACGCAAGGAGGTACGCGCGAAGATGGAAGGCGAGGGGGTGGCGATCTGCTGTATCGCCAGTGGCGCGCGTATGGCGGTACCCGATTTGGAAGAGCGGGCCGGACATGTGGAAGACTTGCGGAAATACATCGACCTGGCGGCTGATTTGGGTTGCGACATGGTGAGGGTCTTTGGGGGGGCACGCGACCGCGGTGAAGAGTTTATCGCGACCGTCGAATATGTGGCCGACGGCTTTGTGCAAGTACTCGACCATGCCGCCGACCGCGATGTGCTCTTGCTATTGGAGACCCACGACGATTGGTGCGCCTCTGCGCCGGTCAGGGCGGTGGTCGAGCAGGTGGGCCACCCCAACCTAAAAGTGCTCTGGGATTTTATGCATTCGCAGCGGATGCTAGAAAAACCAGAGGAAAGTTTTCAGATCCTCGGCGAGTACACCCATCATACCCACGCCCACGACGGGCAGATTATTGACGGAAAGTTGCAGGTCAGCGGCACTTTGGGCAGTGGTCTTTTTGACCACGAGAGTCCACTGCGCCTGTTATCCGAGGCGGGCTATAGCGGCTATTTTTCGGTTGAGGTGATCCACAAACCGGGCAGCGAGCACAACGCCGACGCCGTGCTCGCCCAGTACGCCGAGCAGTTCCAGACGATTATGGCGGGCCTCTAAGCGGCGACGATCCTCCGCTTGGCCGAATCGACGCCGGCTTGTGCGTTGGCCAAGGTGTCAATGCCCCTCAGGATCATGCCCTGGCCGCGTGATATATGTACGTCGGCGGTGGGCAGGTCGGCGGGGTCGCGCATTTGCACCAGCAGGGTAGTGCGGGCCTGCGGGCTTTCGTTGAGGCCGGAGCCGTGGATCGTGAGATAGCTGAAGAACAGTACGTCGCCGGCTTCTGCCGGGCAGGGCGTCGCTCCGGCGACGGGGTATTCTTCGACAGGCAAGTGGTGACCGCCGTCGTGCAGGTGTTCGAGCGGCCCGCGTTTGTAGGAGCCGGGTACGACCCGGACGCAGCCTTTTTCGATCGGCGCGTCGTCGAAATGGATGATCGCGGCGATCATGCTGTGGTTTTCGTGCGGGAAATAGGGTACGTCCTGATGCATAGGAAAGGGCGCGCCTTTTTCGGGCGGCTTGATAAACATCTTGGTGTGGTGCAGTTGGATGTTGGGGCCGATAATATCGGCGGCCCGGTCGGTCAGACGAGGGTCGGATATTAGGCGGGTCAGGGCGGCGGATTGGTATTGTACATTGTGGCAGTGCAATAGTTCGCGCGGCAAATCGGTGACTTTGGCGCCGGCGCCCCAGCCTTCGTTGGAAACGCCTTCGATCTGGGCGGCTTGTAGGCGTTGGGCAATTTGGTGGGTTTCGTTGCGAAAGTGTTCAGCTTCTTTGCGCGTAAAGACGCTCTTGGCGAGCAGGTAGCCGTTTTCTTGGTAGAACGTTTTTTCTTTCGGAGTAAGTCCGTGGTCTTTGGCAGGGGTGATCATGGGCACCTTTCCTGATTGTAATAGGTCGATACTCGATAATATCCACTATATTGCGCGTTTTGTCACTGGGATTTTAGCCATTCGCCGATCACTTTGGCGAGACCGACGCCTTGTGGTTTGAAACCAAGACCGATTGGCTATTGGCGAGGAGGTGCGGTGTTGCTTCGCCGTGCGTCCGTTGTCGAAGTTGTCGGCATTTAAGATGGCTTTCATCGCTCTGTGTTCGTCGGCGTTCTTACCGCCTGGCTTAGATTGCTGTGTGCTGATGTCGGCGAGAAAGGTGTAGTGCGTCTGTTCTTCGGCGGTGGTGACGCGACTCGGTTCGCGTTTGAGCATGACGGTTGCGCAGCACTCCTCGGCTATTCCGCGCCTCGCCGCGGTCTCGGGCACGGCCGCCAGAGGAGTTGGCGAGCCAGGCGGCTGAGTTGAAATTACTGACGGCCGCCTTCCGGTTGAATCAAAACCAAGCACGGGCGCAGTTGGCATCCGAGCAGCTAGCCGAGCCGGTGGCGGAAATCGCCCTGGCGGGCAACGGCCACGCGGCGGAGCACCCGGACGATATTATCCCCCTCGATGAAGAGGCTCTCAATACGCTGCACAAATTCTAACGGTTGCTTAGATCTGGTTGTTGTTGCGCAACCAGGTCACCGCCTCTTGTAGCGCCTCAAAGGAGCGATAGCGCGGCTGGTAGTTTAATAGGCGTCGCGCTTTCTCTATGCTGCAATTTGGGCTGTGTGAAATGTGGGCCCATGTCGCGTCGGCGTCTTCGGCGGCTACTGTTTCTTTCCATTCCGCAAAAGGCAGATAGCGCAGTTTTGCCTCTTGGCCAAACCAGGCGGCCATCGTTTCGGCGTAGCCGCGTAAACTCACGGCGGCTGGGGAGACGGCATGGAAGCTTTCGCCGACGGCCGTCGCGCGATTAGCGAGAGCTTGCATAAAGATCTGGGCCACGTCGTCGGCGTGCACGTGGTGTACGGTTTCGAGTCCCAGGTTCGGCAACTCTAATTCCTCACCGCGGGCGAGTTTGGTGAAAGCTTCGACATTGAAGTGGCCAGCCGGGTTCAAGGGTGCCCAGCCCGGTCCGACGATGTGGCCGGGGTGCAGTATAGTGGCGGGAAAACCGTTACGCCAGGTCTCGTCGCGCAGATAGGATTCAATCGCGGCCTTTTGCCTGCCGTATTCCTCCATGGGCGCGCGTCGCTGGGTTTCCAGGGTCGGGACCTCGACGCTGGGGCCGTGTACCCAGATCGTGCCGCAGGAGAGGAAATGTTGGACCTGGCCTTTTAACGCCTCGACGAGTTGCTGGCAGCTTTCCAAGGTAAAGCAGATCATATCGATAACCACGTCGGGGTCCAGGTCGCGGACCGCTTGACCGAAGGAACCGTTCGCCTCGGCGGCGGTGCGGTCGAGTTGTAGCTGTTTTACCTGAGACCAGGCCCCGTGCGGCTGATAAGGCTCGCGTTCTTTGCGACTGACGACGACGACTTCAAAACCCTGTTCCACCAATCTCGGGACCATATAAGTGCCGATGT
>LWDU01035607.1_pt1 | contig 12802 bp, 11 predicted proteins | sample 727161 | NCBI WGS metagenome assembly LWDU01 (sample SAMN04566230, study PRJNA314399) | hydrothermal vent metagenome | isolation source: deep sea hydrothermal plume seawater | place: Mexico: Gulf of California, Guaymas Basin | collected 2004-07-11 | reverse complement strand
CTAGAGGCAGCGAGATGTCTTCAACCGAGCGACCAACGACTCGGGAATTGGTTTTGTCTCCATGGGCAATGGCCTCAATGGCCTCGGCAGCACCGCGTCGCAAAGAATGAACCGCGACCATGTCGCCGCGCCTGACATGGGTGAGCAGCGAGCCAACTGTCGCAAGGCGTGGTGATATGGCGATGTCGACCAGTGTGTTTTCCATCAGATCGACATAAGCAGAGCGGTTTACCAGGGCCATGGTACGTCTCGCTCCGAGTCGTTTAGCAAGCATGGCAGAGAGAATGTTGGCCTCGTCATCGTTAGTCAGCGAACAGAATATATCGATACTGTCGATATTCTCCTGATGCATTAATTCCTCATCTGCAGCGTCACCGTGCAGGACAATGGTACGGTCGAGTTGCTCGGAAACCTGTTTTGCCCGGACTGCATTGTGCTCAACCAGTTTGACGTGGTAATGGGACTTTTCGAGGGTTTGCGCCAGGCGCAACCCGATATTACCTGCGCCAGTGAGCATAACGCGGCGGCCGGGTTTTTTTACTGCGCAAAGCTCGCTCATGACAGACTGTATATTTTCGCGGGCAGCCAGAAAAAATACCTCGTCACCTGGCTCAATAACAGTGTTACCTTCAGGGGGGATCGCCCGATCCTGACGGTAGATTGCAGCAACGCGGGTGTCCACGTTGGGCAGGTCTTCGCGNNNTCTGGCAGGCCGCCATATTGACTTCATCCTGGTTGGTTACCGCGAGCACCAGATCAGCGTCTCGCCCGCCAGCTTGTTCCAGTATGCTTGGGTGAGAGGCAGCCCCGTGCAGGGTACGAATATCGAGTCGATCCTGAAGTCCGTCGAGTTTTTCATTGTCGATATCGACCAGAGTCACATCGTTGTCTTCGCGCGAGAGAATCTCCGCCATGGAAGTGCCGACTTGTCCTGCGCCCAGGATGATTATTTTCACGGGTACTGTTCCCTGCGGTTAACGAGTTTCATTGGCGATACTTTTCAGCCTTGGGGTTGATGCCCAGGCCTTTTAGTTTGCGGTAGAGATGCGTGCGCTCGAGTTCGGCCCGTCGCGCCAGTTCACTGATATTTCCACCGGTTTGGTGCAGATGGAATTCTAGGTAGTCACGTTCAAAACCTTCTCGCGCAGATCTAAGCGGCCGACCGAAATCCCGCCAGGCATTTTTTTCCTCGACTTCGTCAAGCGGAGTCGCACTTTGGCTCATGACCTCACGAGTCTCTTCGGCCTCAATCTCCTGTGAGGTTGTGGTCAGCAGCATACGGTGAATAAAGTTGATCAACTCACGCACATTTCCTGGCCATGGACGGTTACGGAGGTAATTGATCGACGAGATGGAAAATCGACGAAAGGGTAGGCGTTGGTTCTCAGTAATTTGCTGAACGTAGTGATTGATCAGATCCGGAATATCCTCTCGATGTGCACGCAGGGGTGGAACCTGTATCGAAACCGTATTTATACGATAGAAAAGGTCTTCCCGTAGCAATTTGTCGGCCATTTTTTGTTCCAGAGCTTGGTTCGAAGTGGCCACGAGGCGGGTATTTAAGTCAAGTGGTGTTGTACCGCCCAAGCGAAAGAAACGGCCACCTTCAAGGGCGTTGAGCAGTTTGGCCTGGGCATCGAGATTTAGATCACCGATCTCGTCAAGTACCAACGTGCCGCCGTTGGCCTGCTCCAGTTGTCCAGGACGAGTGACACCTTCGCTTTCTGTTCCGAACAGGATAGCGCCGATGCTTTCAGCGGGCAGCGCGCCAAGATTCACTTCGATAAATGGTCCGCTGGAAAGTCTGCTGGCCTGATGCAATGCACGGGCCGCAACCCCTTTGCCTGAGCCTGCTTCCCCGCGAATCATAACTGGCTGGTCGGTGGTTCCCACCCGGCTGATCAGTTGCTTTAGTTCAGCTAGAGATTCACTGTGGCCGATTAAACCGGCGGCAGGTTCGAGGCGTGTTCTCAATTGCAGATTTTCAGTTTGCAGCCGCACGTTTTCAAGTGCTCGGGCTACGGTAACCAGTAGCTTGGCGGTGGACAGCGGTTTCTCCAAAAAATCATAGGCACCGACGCGAATGGCTTCGACCGCAGTTTCTACCGTGCCGTGGCCAGAGATCATGATGACTGGAGTTTGTAGTACGCCCGAATCCTTGCGCCATTCGCGAAGCAGGGCGATGCCGTCGGTGTCCGGCATCCAGATATCCAGCAGCACCAGGTCAGGGCGATCCTCGACATAGCACACGCGGGCCGTTGCCGCATCCTGGGCGGTTGTTACGGCGTACCCTTCGTCACTCAGGATATCGCTGACTACTTGCCGTATATCCGGCTCATCATCGACGACAAGAACAGTAAATGGGCTCATAGGGTTATTGTGCGTTTGAGGGCCCTGGGCATTACTGGCGTAGCGGGAGCGAAATTATAACGGTAGCCCCACCGTTGGGCAGATTGGTCGCGCGGATATTGCCACCGTGCTCTTCGACAATCCGACGACAGATCGCCAGTCCCAGTCCGCTGCCTTTTTCCTTTGATGTCACATAAGGCTCAAAGATTCGGTCAATGGTCTGCGGATCGAACCCCGGGCCATTATCATGGACCGTGAGGCTGATTCCTTGAGTGCTTTCGTTCAAGCGAGTACTGATGATGACTTCACCTGAATCACTCTCAAGGGCATCTTGTGCGTTGATAACGAGATTGTTCAGAACCTGACGCAAGGCGTTGGGGTCAGCCCGTGTCTGCCCCAGCGTGGTGTCCAGATCGGTCAGTAGTTTGATGGGTGTTGCTCCGGACCGGAAAAGCTCGACGATGTCAGTGACTAACTGGTTGATATCGATCAGGAGCAATTGCAACGGCGCCGGCTGAGCGTACTCGGCAAAGGCATTGACCATGGTTTTCATCGCTTCGACCTGCTGCACGATGGTTCTAGTTGATCGATCCAGTGTTTCGCGCTGTTCAGGATCGACGATCGACAGGTATTTGTTGCGGATACGTTCAGCTGAGAGTTGGATTGGGGTCAGGGGGTTCTTGATCTCATGGGCGAGTCGGCGCGCCACTTCACCCCAGGCGGCGTCTCGCTGCGCTTTGAGTAATTCGGTTGCATCTTCGAAAACCACCACATATCCTGGGTCGACGCTTTCGGCATCCAGTCGAGTACCGCTGCAGATCAGAATATGTCGGCCGTTGGCACCAGTGACACTGATTTCACGCTGCCATTCCTTGGTCTGCTGTCTCATGCCATTTTCTACCGCACCCAACAGAGTAGCGGCACCGGGCAGGGCATCGCGCAATGGGCTGATTCCGGTACCGATGAAGTTCTCCAGGTTCGCTTCAAGAATCCGCTCTGCTGCCGCGTTATAGGTGCGTAGGTGTTGTTGCCCATCAAACGAGAGCACTCCAGCCGAAAGATGTGTCAGTACGGTATTGAGGTAGGCATGCTCCGCTTCAGCTCTTTGCTGGCTTTCCAGGGCGACTTGCTGGGCGTTGCCAATTTCGCGGGTCATCCGGTTAAAGGAGTCAACGAGGACGCCGAGTTCGTCTCCGCTGTGGACCGGCAATTGTTTATTGTAATCGCCTCGGGCAACCGCCTGGGTGCCTTCGGCCAGGTCGCGAAGCGGCGCGACCAGTCTTTGGACAAGAACTATCGACGCCCATAGTGCGATCAGCAATGTCATGACGGTAATCAGTGTCAGCGTTAATACGAAGCTGACGGTCAGTGGGCCACGCAGGTATTTCAGTTTTTCATACTCTGTCGAAGCCGACTCTACGCTCTCTCCTAGGCGCGAATAACGCAGCGGCAATTGATGCAGTATCTGTAACACTCTTGCCGGCGTACTAACTCCAAGGCCAGGCACGGGTATCGCTACTCGGAGCATCAGTCCGCGGTCCTGGGTGGGCTCAAATTCAGCGAATATCTGGTCGCGACGGACTTTTCTCAGGACTTGCTTATCCGGCGCATCAGGCACCAGTGATATCGCCATCTTGCTGCTGGATGCCAGAATTCGGCCGCTGGCCGAATGTAGACTCATTTCCTCAAATGCTCCGGCTTCGCGAAGCCTGTCAAGCAGGTTGTACAGTTGAAACGACGAGGTAGTCGTTTCGATTAGCCGTGCGGTTTTATGTGCCTGCTGAATCACATCGAGTTTGGTTGCTTCCAGTGTGCTTCTTCCCAGGAGTAGTGCGTCGTCGAGAGCCTGTTCTATCTGGACATCAAACCACGAGTCGATGCTTCGACTCAGAAACTGGACTGCAAAATAATAGACCATCGCGAGCGGCACAACAGCGAGAATCACGAAGGTCCCGAGAAAGCGAAGCGTCAGTCTGGACCCCAGAGTCCGATTGCGGAACTGGATAACGAGCCTGCGGATCTGGAAGAAGGTTAGGATTGCCAGAATGACAATTCCCACAACATTTAAAACGATGAGCGCCACGTAGTGGTCACCAAAAAGGTCATCGTTCTTCGCGCTCTGGCTGAGCAGAATAGATGCCACCAGCAGAACGATTGACAGGGCTAGCGTGAGCGCAAACCCCAGGGATCGATTCACCGGGTCTTGACCTTCCAGCGTCCCCAACTGCTGCGCAGTTGCCAATCCTTAAAAATAAGGGCAACCAGTTTCAAAGGTCCGGGCAGACTTTTGCGATCTAGCGAAACCTGCAGACGCATCTGCAGGTCATCGTTCTCATGGGTTCCCGCGGGCAAGTCAACTGTGGTTGCAAAGTGGCCTATGGCGCTCAGCGTTTCAGTCAGAGTAGGGAAATCATCGGTCGTCCCCGTCGCGACCTGGGTCAGGGTGTAACGGTTGGACAATGCATGGTGCTCCACGCGGAAGCGTTGCTCCCAGTTTGCTACCTTAAAGTACCATGATGCCAGGCTGGCCCGGTAAAGTTGGGTCTGCACCACTATGGTAAGCCCAATACCTTTGGACAGCGCTTGAGCAGGATCACCCGTGATCTTTAGGGTCAATCGTGCCGAGGTGCTGAGTAAGCCCCCAGCCAGTGTCGATTGCCCCGAATTAACGGCGAATTGGGCGTGCGCGTGTATCGAAAAACCGGCAAGTAGCATTGCCAGCAGCAATGCTTGCAGCAGGCGGATTGGCCGGGCGGCGCCGGAATTTGGCTGAAAAAACATAGAAGATGATCTTCGGGCTGGGCCGAATTATACGGTCTTGCCGATGTTCGTAGCCTTAATCCTTGAATAACGATGCAAAGTACAGGCCATCATGCTCTTCGTTAGGCAGAAACTGATTTCCCAGTTCAGTTGTCAGGGCGCCTGATACGGTCGGTTTTTCGGGTTTTTCTCCAGAGTGTTTACGGTGTAACTCAAGCAAGGGGCCGTCATTCTCTTGTGGCAGGACCGAACAGGTAATGTAAAGCAATTGGCCACCCGGAGCGAGCAAAGGCCACAGCCGCGCTGCCATCTGTGCCTGGGTTCTTGCGTAGGTGATGATGTCAGAAGCTCGTCGATGGTGGCGGATATCAGGGTGTCGCCTCATGATTCCGGTCCCACTGCACGGTGCGTCCAATACGATTAGGTCAAATAATTGACCATCCCACCAGGTTTCGGGCTGTAGGACGTCGCCCGCGATGAGTTTCGCTGTCAAGCCGAGTCGAGTCAGATTGTCACTGATCGCTTCTGTACGGCCTGGTCGATCAAGCGCGGTGAGCGATTTAATCTGCGGATACACCTCGAGCAGATGGGTGCATTTTCCGCCGGGCGCTGCGCAGGCGTCGAGGACCCGAGTCCCTTGAGCAGGCTGGCAAAATATTGGCGTCATTTGCGCCGCAGCATCCTGTATTGACACCTTGCCGGCTGCAAAGCCAGGAAGTTCAGCCACGGACACAGGTTTATCTAAAATGACACCCCAGGGGCTAAGTGTTGAGGCCTGTGCACTGAATCCTTGTTGCCGCAGCCACTTAAGGTATTCATCACGTGGCATCTGCAAAGCGTTAACCCGTAATGTCATAGGAGGTTTACGGTTTGCTGTCTCCAACACTTGGCTCCACTGATCGGGCCAGGCTTTGCGTATCGCATTCAGTAACCAGCGGGGAGTCGCAAAGAGTTCTCTTAGCCCGTAAGTGAGAGCGTAATACGGCGTTTATCAGGCTGGTCGCTTTTGGAGCGCCGAGCAGTGCTGCGGCGTCGACAGTGCTGGCTGTCACCGCGTAATCGGGTTCGTCCAGGTGATCGTACTGGTAAAGCCCGCACACCAACAGCGATTCGAGTATTCGATCCCGGGCACGCAGTGGCCGATGTAATTGGCGCGACAAGACTCCTTGGTAGCGGTGCCACCAGCGCAGCGCACCCCAGGCGATTTCCCGTGTTTCGCTAATGCGGCGCGTCGGGATGGTGTTCAGATGCTTCTTGGCTGCCATCTCCAAAGAGCGACCCTGGGCGACAACATCATGGACTATACGAGCGGCGACGGCACAAACTTCAGCGCTGGGCATGATCTGCCCCCCGGGTTGTGAAAATCGAGCCGGGTTTGATAGGGTGACCATGGAGAAAGGCTCGGGTATCCAGCGCTTTACTGCCTGGACGCTGCAGTTCCAGTAGCTCAAGCGCTCCATCGCCGGTTTGCACCTGAATCAACCCATCTTGGGCGGCGAGAACCATGCCGGGATCTGCACTAGTGCAGGACGGTTTCGCGCGAGCCCGTCGGATCAGGTAATCCATGTCGCCCAGCCGCGAGCGGGCCAGCGGCCAGGGATTGAAGGCTCGGATGCGTCGTTCCAACACCTCGGCGGGTGACCGCCAGTCAAGCCAGGTTTCGGCTCGGGTGAGTTGTTGTGCGTAACAGGCTCCGGTGGCAGCCTGCGGTGTGCCGATGACGGGCGTTTGATGTAGTCGAGCCAACAGGCCTCGAAGCGCTTGTGCACCCAGCGTTGCGAGGCGATTGTGCAAAGATCCGCTGTTTTCACATTCATTGATTAATGTATCAGCGGTCGCTAAGACAGGCCCGGTATCGAGCCCTTCATCCATCTGCATCAGGGTTACGCCAGTGCGGGTGTCCCCGGCTTCAATGGCTCGCTGAATGGGTGCAGCGCCACGCCACCGGGGCAACAGTGAAGCGTGAACATTTATGCATCCCAGGCGTGGTGTCGTCAGCACAGCGCGCGGCAGAATCAGACCGTACGCGACAACTACCATGAGGTCGATGTTCAGTGTGGATAGGTACGGTGCCTCAGAATCCAGATCGGCCGGTTGTCGCAGTGTCAGCCCGCGACGCAGTGCGAGTTCTTTGACTGGGGACGCACGCAGTTTGCGGCCGCGTCCAGCCGGGCGATCTGGTTGGGTGTACACGGCACATACCTCCACATCGGAATCGAGCATGACCTCCAGTGAAGGTATTGCGAAATCAGGGGTACCAGCAAAAACTGCGCGTAGGGTCACTGTTGTCAGATAACTGGCGCGTTCTCTTTGTCGCAGCTAGTGGGGCGCTCCGAGTGGGATTCGCGAACGAGGCGTTTGCGAATACGGTCACGCTTAAGCTGAGATAAATAGTCTACGAATACCTTACCATCCAGGTGATCGACTTCGTGTTGGATACAGATTGCCAGTAGTCCCTCGGTATGCAACTCGATGGGCATTCCGTCGCTATCCAGCGCTGTGACATTGGCCTGTGAGAAGCGTGCGACAGGCTCGATGATTCCGGGAACCGACAAGCAGCCCTCCTCGGATTCAATGGTTTCGCCAAAACTGGAAATGACCGGGTTGATAAAGACCTGTAGTTGGTCGTGGGTCTCTGAAATATCAATCACCACGACACGTTTTGTAACGTTCACCTGGGTAGCTGCCAACCCAATGCCTGGTGCGGCGTACATGGTTTGAGCCATATCCTTCACAAGTTGTCTGACCGATTGATCTACGGTCTCAATAGGCCTAGCCTGTTTTCGCAGTCGGGGGTCGGGGTACACCAGAATATCGAGCAACGCCATGGTTTCAGTGCAAGGTCCGGGTTTGTGACTTGGTTCGCTTGGCTCGCACGGCAACTGTTGTCTACACTACAATAGATGCGGCGAGGAATGAATGCAATGATTGCGGATTCTAACGGAATTATCTGGCGAAAAGGTATGCTGAACGCTTTGAAACAGCGCTCTGCAGGGCGGCTCTTTGTGCAATGGTTTGTGTTTTGCATGCTTGTGCTCGGGTCAGTATGCGCTCCGGTCCAGGCAGAGCGACCTTTGCCAGCACTCTATACAGTCGAGAACGGTGATACTCTTTGGAGCATCGCTGCGCGGTTGTGGGGGGACCCATTGCGTTGGCCTGAACTACTGGTGCGAAATCCGCAATTGATCGAACGCGGTGAACTGGTGTCGGGCGAAACCCTTGTTATTTCGCCGCAAGATGAAGATGCTGCAGTGCAGTTTAAAGTGCTGGCTGTTGAGAAACGCAGTCCGGCGATACGCATCGAGGCACCAGCGCGAGTACCAGCCGTAATTCCTCCGGATGCGATTACACCGTTTCTTAGCTACCCGTTACTGATGGATGAGGTAGACCCCGCGGGTGCCGGTCGTGTCATCAGTGGTCTAGATGGCGACGTTTTGTTGGGCCAGTTCAGTGTTTTTTTTGCTCAGAATCTGCCGACATCAGCAACGGGGTTGTACACGATTTTTCGCCCAGACCGCGCATTGACGCATCCAGTCAGCGGGGAGGAATTGGGGGTGACGGCTCAATATCTGGGTACAGCTCGGTTGGATGAGCCTGGTGATGTCGCCCGATTGACCATTGTCAGCAGTGTTCAAGAGGTGAGCCCTGGTGATCGATTGATTTCCAGACAGGAAGTGATTGGTTTGCCGTATCTTTATCCAAAGGTACCGCAGGTTGCCGTGGACGCACATGTCGTTAGCACTTTTGGTGCGATTAGCGGAGTAGGGCTATTTTCGGTTGTCGTGGTATCTGCCGGGAGTCAGGACGGGTTGACTCCCGGAGATATCCTCATGGTGGTGCACCCGGATAGGACTTTACTGCTGACCCGAGATATTGTTCGGCCAGCGGTTAGCGCTGATCGTTGCGCTTTGCCCACGGTTGCCATGAACACGGTGCATACCCGTCTGCTGGGTTGTGCCGAACGCTTGCCGGGTAAGCGACGCCTGGCCAGCGGCGAGGCGGAATTGATTGCTCTGCCCGAGGGACGTTCCGGTGAGTTGCTGGTCTTTCGGGTTTTTGATCGAGTGAGTTATGCACTGGTCCGCGATGTTGAGCGCGCGATCCAGCCCAACGATAGGGTAGTGAACCCCGGTACCTGACATTTCCGCCGGGGCAAGGAAGCGCCCGGTAAGCATAAGCGGATGGGTTTTCGCTGTTGCTGATTACAAGGCCAAGGAGGGCCAATTATGGACGAAAGAAATTTAGCCTGGTTGCGTATTGGACGCGCAACTCTCCCTGAAAGTATCAAGCGGGTTGTGCTCCAGCATTTTCCTGACCCCCTCGAAGCGCTCAGCGCTGACTTATCGGTTTTGCCCAGACAGAACCGGTTGCGTTCTGGGGCAAGGTTGACACTTGGTGGCCGCAGTAGTGAGCGGTTGGTGGCACAGGACGCAAAATGGCTTGCCAGCCCAGGGCATTCGGTGATCGGCTTGACTGACCGGAAATTTCCTGCGCTGTTGCGCGAAATCTCTTGCCCGCCCGTGGTGTTGTATTGCAAGGGGGATGAATCCTTATTGCAAGGCCCGGCACTCGCGATTGTCGGCAGTCGTAATCCGACCCCGGCGGGGGTTGAAACCGCTCATGATTTTGCCAGTGAGCTTGCAACGATTGGGATTGTAGTTGTGAGCGGGCTTGCACTTGGGATTGATAGCGCTGCCCACCGCGGCGCTCTAAAGGTTCGCGGCCCAACGATTGCCGCGTGCGCCACGGGTCTGGATATCGTTTACCCCCGATGTCACCGTGACCTTGCCCATCAAATCTCGGAAGGGGGTCTGGTAGTTTCAGAATTTGTACTTGGCACCGGCGTCCGGCGACACCATTTTCCCCAGCGCAATCGACTTATTAGTGGGCTGAGCCTGGGCACGCTGATCGTTGAGGCGGCGCCAGGAAGCGGTAGCCTGATTACGGCGGGTTTTGCGGCTGATCAGGGTCGTGAGGTGTTTGCGGTTCCCGGTTCGATCAATTCACCGCTCTCCCGTGGGCCTCACCAGTTGATCCGTGACGGTGCCCAATTGGTGGAGTCGGCGAGGCAGATTGTTGAGCATCTGTCACTGTCGAAAGAGGTGCAAGAAATCGTGAAACCTGCAGGAAAACAACCATTCTGGTGCACCCTGGCCCTTGACGTTGTGGACTTTGCTCCCACCAGTGTCAACCAGGTTGCCCAGCGGTCAGGTTTGACGATCAGCGAGGTTTGCGCCATGCTGATAAGGATGGAGTTGGCGGGCCTGGTACGCAGTTGTGCAGGCGGGTATTTGCGTTTGCGTTAAGTGTGGCTTCGAAAAACCATCAGCGAGCACTGGCTCAGTGATCGCTACAAGACTGCCATGGGCGGGCTTAATCTTGGTTCGGTAATTCGGAGTTGAGAGCCGATATGCCATGATCTGATAGTTACGACAGGTCTAAGTGGTGAGTCGACTAAATGGGAATTCACGGTTTCAGTAAACGAGTTTGATATTTATGGGCAGGTCTTTAGTCATTGTCGAGTCGCCGGCCAAGGCGAAAACCATCAATAAATACTTAGGCAGCGAATACGTGGTCAGATCGAGTGTTGGTCACGTTCGTGATTTGCCAGTTAGTGGTTCGAAAAAAAAGGCAGACCCCAAAGCGCGTGCGCGCCAAGCGGCGAAAACGAGAAAAATGTCACCGGCTGTCAAGGCGCGTTACCGCAAGAAAAAGACCTACAGTAATCTGGTCAAGAGTATGGGGGTGGACCCGCAGAACAACTGGGAGGCGAACTACCAGATTTTGCCCGATAAGGTCAAGGTGGTCGCCGAGTTGCAAAAACTCGCCGCTGTTGCCGATTCAATCTATCTTGCCACTGACTTGGATCGCGAGGGTGAAGCGATCGCCTGGCATCTCAAAGAGGTGATTGGCGGTGATCCACAGCGTTATCGACGGGTCGTTTTTAATGAAATCACACGCCAGGCAATTCATGAGGCCTTTGAGCATCCAGGCACGCTCGACGATCACAAAGTCGAGGCGCAACAGACCCGTCGTTTCCTTGATCGCGTGGTTGGATTTATGCTTTCGCCGTTGCTTTGGGCGAAAATCGCCCGCGGGTTGTCTGCTGGCCGTGTGCAGTCGGTTACAGTCAGTCTGTTGGTTGAGCGTGAGCGCGAAATTCGTGCCTTTGTGCCAGAAGAATACTGGGAAGTATTTGCCGATACTGAATGCGCCGAAGGGCCACTTCGCTTGCAGGTCGTTAAGCAGGATGGCGAGAATTTCCGCCCTCAGAACCAAACCCAGACCCAGGCCGCACTGGCGTTTTTAACCCAGAACCCATACCAGGTATCAGATCGCACAGACAGGCCGACTCAGTCACGGCCCAATCCGCCGCTGATCACCTCTACTTTGCAGCAGGCGGCGAGCACCCGACTGGGTTTTTCTGTAAAGAAGACCATGATGCTGGCCCAACGATTGTACGAAGCTGGCTTAATCACCTACATGCGTACCGATTCCACCAACTTGAGCGCTGATGCGTTATCAAGGTGTCGGCAGCACATCCATGACCAATTCGGTGAGAAATATTTGCCTGCTTCGGCGAATGTTTATGCCAGTAAAGCTGGGGCGCAGGAGGCTCACGAAGCGATTCGACCGACTGATGTGCGCCAACGGGGGAGTAATCTTTCGCTGGAGACTGATCAGCAGCGTCTGTATGACCTGGTACGCAATTATTTTGTTGCCTGTCAGATGACCCATGCCCAGTACCTGAGTTCAACTCTAACGGTCACTTGCGGTGATTTCGAACTGCGGGCCCGGGGACGGATTCTGGTTTTTGACGGCCACACCCGTGCTTTACCACCGGCTGGCAAGCAGGAAAATATAGAACTGCCAGATATCCCCAAGGGCCGTCGGCTGACTCTGAAGCAGCTCGAGCCAGTGCAGAATTTCACCAAACCCCCGGCACGCTTTACCGAGGCCAGCCTGGTAAAGGAGCTCGAAAAACGTGGCATTGGTCGACCTTCAACCTATGCGTCGATTATCTCGACGATCCAGGACCGCGGCTATGCTCGGCTTGCCAACCGGCGTTTTTATGCGCAGAAGATGGGTGAGATTGTTACTGACCGCTTGCGTGAGAACTTCAGCGAACTGATGGATTACGGTTTTACAGCCGAAATGGAAGAGACCCTTGATGAGATCGCCACTGGCAAAAAAAACTGGAAGAACGTCCTGAATGGGTTTTTTGACCCAATGGCGAAGGCGAGGGAAAAACAGCCGTCGGAGGCATGCGGGCGAATCTACCCACAGAAACAGATATTCCGTGCCCGACTTGCGCTCGACATATGCAGATACGCAATGGGGCAACCGGTGTATTCCTGGGTTGCTCAGGCTACGGTTTGGCGCCCAAGGAGCGCTGTACCCAGACCTTAAACCTTGTTTCCGGAGATGATGTTGAGGATGCGAGTCTCGATGAAGATGCCGAAGTGCAACGACTGGTCCGCACGCGTCGCTGCAAGGTTTGTCATAGCGCCATGGAAGCTTACCTGATCGACAAAGACCGCAAGTTGCACATTTGCGGTAATAACCCTGACTGTTCTGGCTACGCGATAGAGGAGGGGGAATTTAAGCTGAAAGGTTACGATGGCCCGGTGCTTGAATGTGAGAAGTGCGGGGCTGAAATGCAACTGAAGACTGGCCGTTTTGGCAAGTATTT
>LWDU01044737.1_pt1 | contig 12807 bp, 11 predicted proteins | sample 727161 | NCBI WGS metagenome assembly LWDU01 (sample SAMN04566230, study PRJNA314399) | hydrothermal vent metagenome | isolation source: deep sea hydrothermal plume seawater | place: Mexico: Gulf of California, Guaymas Basin | collected 2004-07-11 | reverse complement strand
CTGCGAGTCCCATCAGCTAATAACTCCACACCGCGAGGTTCTCCAAAATAAATTCCACCTGTAAGTTCGCGTATAACCATAATATCTAAACCATCAACCAACTCTCGCTTTAAAGAAGATGCATCAACCAAAGCAGGAAAAATTTTTGCAGGGCGAAGATTAGCATAAAGCTTTAAATTGGAGCGTAATCCAAGAAGAGCCCTCTCTGGTCGCAAAGAAAAATCGATTTTCCCCCATTTCGGGCCACCTACAGCTCCAAGCAAAACTGCATCGGCCTCTTGCGCTGTGTTTAAGGTGTCTGAAGGCAAAGGATGCCCCTCAACTTCATAGGCTGCACCGCCAACAGGCACCTCATTTAATGTTAATTTAAGCTCAAGGCCTCTCTCTAACGACCCTAAAACCTTGACTGCCTCTTTGATTACTTCAGGTCCTATCCCGTCTCCAGGAAGCAACGCGATTGTATATTTTTGACTCATTTCAAAACTCTTTTAAATTATTAATAAATGATACTTATTATTTAATAAGTTAACGCCTTATAAAGCATCAGCAAAATGCTCAAATCGTAACTAATGATAACCATTCATGCAAGAAGAAAGAAAAAATCAATCCTAACTTTAGCCATACTTACAAAAAAATTAAATAAAGTTGAAAAAAAACAATAATGCCATATCATAGCCAATTTAGGAATTTTAGAAAAAGTAGGGGTACTCTTTAACGCTCTCAAAACCTAGGAATGGTTGATTGTATGGAAGCGATTAAACTTACAACCTTAAAAAAATTTACGCTACTTTCAAATTAACGATCCTCAAATCGTTCTTCTACCTACTAAACTTCACAAAAATTCGATTATGCTAAATGGAAAACGAGTTACAGTAGTTATGCCGGCATATAATGCCGAAAAGACTCTAAGAAAAACACATAGCGAAATTCCTCACGATATTGTTGATAAAATCATTCTCACAGATGACGCTAGTCAGGATCGTACTACAGACATTGCCCGACAACTAAATATTAAAACCTTTGTGCACATGAAAAACAAAGGCTATGGAGGAAATCAAAAAACCTGTTATCAAGAAGCATTACGAGCAGGATCCGATATCATCATCATGCTTCATCCGGACTACCAATATACGCCCAAACTCATTACCTCAATTGCCGCTATGATAGCTTACGACATTTTTGATGCAGTAATAGCATCGAGAATTTTAGGGAACAAAGCTCTTAAAGGAGGAATGCCCGTTTATAAATATATCGCAAACCGCTTTCTTACCGCAGTTGAAAATTTTATTATCCAGCAAAAACTATCTGAGTACCATACTGGTTATCGGGCTTTCAGCTCCAAAGTACTAGAAAACCTACCCCTGATGGAAAATTCTGATGATTTTGTTTTTGACAATGAGATGCTTTTACAAACAATGTATTTTGGTTTTAGAGTAGGAGAGGTTTCTTGCCCAGCGAAATACTTTGAGGAAGCATCATCGATAAGCTTCAGAAGGAGCGTGATCTATGGAGTTGGTGTATTAAAAACTGCTATGAAGTATTTCTACTCTAAACGTGGATATAAAGACTACTCAATCTTTAACCCTAATGGGAAAAAACTTGATTCACGATAAACCTATTCTGACTAATATAGGGGAAATCATGAAGTTTACTATTCCACTCTTGTCCTTCTCTCCTCTTCTTCCTTAAGGAAACGACTCCTTGGGTAGTCAACATTGACTAAACACAACCCTTGAGGCTCTGCTGTAGGACCGGCCTTCTGACGATCTTTTGATTTGAGAATAAACTTGACGTGGGAAGACTTAATCTGTCTTCGCCCAACTTGAACTAAGGTACCCACAATATTTCGCACCATATGCTTAAGAAACCCACCTCCTTCAAAAAAAAGAAAAATAAATTCTCTTTTTTTAATAAGTTCAATTTTGAATATTTCCCGAACAGGACTCCTAGCGCCACAATTTGACGCTCGAAATGATGTAAAATCATGTTTGCCTACCAAATAATTCTTAGCCCTTCTCATTGCGGAGATATCTAGAGGAAATGGAATAAAAAGGCATCTTCGATATAAAAGTGCCGATGGATAACTACGATTGAGTATTGTGTAACGATAGGTCTTTTTCCCGGCGGAGCGACGAGCATCAAATCCCATGGGCACAACTGAAACTTCTTTAACAACGATATCGTGAGGGAGAATACTATTAAGGGCTTTCATGAACTCATCTTTAGACATTTTTGAAACGGTAGTAAAGTGAGCCACCATACCTTCGGCATGAACCCCCGCGTCTGTTCGACCCGAGCTATGCAACGATGTCTTTTTTTTTACGATCTTTTGAATAGACTTTTCCAAAACCTCTTGAACAGAAAGTCCGTTGGTCTGAAACTGCCACCCATGATAAGCGCTACCCTCATACTCTATAAGCAGTTTAATCTTTCTCTCCACTCATAGCCTCTATATTTTAAAAAATTAAATTCTAAGGATTAAGATAACAACCAAACATCTACTCTATGAAAGCGATTTTGAAAAAGAGTCACGTCCTATCACAAGTAAATCTTCCTGAGCTCTGGTGACTCCAACGTAAATCATATTACGGCTTTCTATATTTTTACTTGGATAGAGCTCCTCTGAAGGATTGATTAAGGCTACAGCATCGAATTCGAGCCCTTTAATTTGGTGTATGTTCGAAATCATAACTCCCGGTTCAAAACTAAATTGATCGCGATAGCCAACCCTCACCTCACAAGAAATCATTTTTTCTAATTCGTCCTTCAACTCCATCGCCTGCTTTGGGTATCTGCAAATAAGAGCTATTAGTTTATAGGGATCTTTTTTTATGAGACTATTCACCCAACCTGACAGTGTTTCTAAAAAATCATTCTGATCAATCGCTCTATGCCAAACAACAGGATTACCAGGCCGACCAAAAGCAACAGTGTCTTTACGTCCTTCTATTTTCCGAGCTAAATTCATAATAGGCACTGTACATCGGAATGAAACTTCGAGCTCAATAAGCGTGTCTTTTTTAATATTTAAATTTTTTAAAATATTTTCCCATCCAATAAATTTCCGAGAAAATAAAATTTTCTGAGACACATCACCTACAATAGTTAAGTCACGCTTATCTCCAACGGAGTCCATCATAATTGAAAACTCAACCGGGCCAAAATCTTGAGCCTCGTCAACAACCAAATGGTCGAATTCGCTTATTCCACCGTTTTTATTTGGCAATCCCCCGTATTTAAGTTGGATTAACTTTAAAATAAGAGACATGTCATAGTAATCAAGCTGATTATTTTTTCTATTTTTATCTACCATCCGACTTAAATAGGATAGATGCTCTTTCAGCTTAGGTTCTGCTGAAAAAGATGACCCCAATAACTTTTCATCCGAAAGCAATTCATAAAGATCACCAATATAGTCTTCCTGAGCAGTCAAGAGATTTTGCACATAGTCTAGGACCACCTGTTTTTCCTTAATCGGCAAATCCGACTTGCTGACATCGTGTTTAAAATCTTTCAATCTAGGCTGAATTGCTTTCTTATAACTTTCCTTCCAAACAGAAAATAATTTTTCGTTTGTTAAGAACTCTCTCGAGATGGCGGTGTCAACGTCTCTTTCTTTCTGAATGACAAACTGCGAAAGAGCTCCAAGAATACCACTTGAAAACTTTATTTTTTCTATAAATTCAGGTAGTTCTCTGTTTTTAAAAAAAATCTTTTCTCTTGTAGCATTACGAATAATAGATAAAGCCCAACTATTAAAAGTAACTGCATCAACGCCATTGATACCCATTGATGGAAGTGTGGAAGACACATATATTTGAAGAGATTTATTCATTACAATCACCCGAGTATTTTCTGCTCTCGCATGCGAGTTCCCTTTGTGAAGTAACCAACCCAGCCGATGCAATGCTACTGTTGTTTTTCCTGAGCCTGCTGAACCTTGAATAATGACCGGTCTTTTCGGATCCGTAGTGATCATTTCAAATTGTTCGTTGGTTATCAATGAAAGGATATTCGGTAGCCGTTTCTCATTAGATTGTAGACCTCTAGAACGGTGTGCAGCAATCTCCTGTTCTGTTTCCAGTTTCACCCAACCGCTCTTTATTAGTCTAAAAACCCCATCAGGTGTGCTTATCTGTATCAAAACTCCTTTATCTGTTTTATAGGTCCTTCTAATTTTAATCCGGCCAGAGCGTTCCCGCTTATTAATCGTTTCGAAAAACTCCTCACCCTGTTTATAGTTAAAAAATAAACCGGAGATCGGGCCATTCCGCCAGTCAACAATCCCTGCTTCAATGTTGCTTTTCTTACCAATTTTAAAAGAGACCTCCTCGTCGTCTTCCTCCGCTGTAACCACACGACCAAAGTATGGTTCTTCAATCAGCTCTTCGAGAACACTATCCGACTCTTTACGTATGTCCGAAACTTTATGGGCAACCGCTTCATCAGAAACCAAAGGTTGACGTTCTTCAAACTTCCATTCATTTACAACCTGGCTAGTTAGTTCACGCGCAGCCAGATTGGAAAAAATTTTTTTTGACCGGACTTCCGGTAATTGCTCTGCCAGAGATTCGATGGTCTCGTAATAGAGTCGTTCTTCTTCATCTATAAGTTGCTGATCTTCTTCTGCAAGAGACATGAAAATTAATACCTACTAAAAATATTTCATAATAAAGGACTCACCTAAACCTTGTAATCTAATTTATCTTCTTGTCACTAGTCAATAAAAAATAAAAAGTAAGCCCTTCATTATTTAATAATTTAATCTTTATATAGTTTTAATTTTATATAAAATGTAGCAGAATATCTCTTCGTATTTCTTTTATCACAATATAGAGGACTTTTACTAAATGAAGACCTATGAGGATCTTGCTGGAGACGGCGGGTCGAACATCATCGAACAAGTTGAGGCTTTAGGAAATAAGCTACGATCTCGACTAGATCGAATCAAATATAAAGTAGCCCTTATGAGCGGTAAAGGAGGTGTGGGTAAAAGTTCCCTCACCGCAAATGTAGCTGCTTGTCTTGTAGACAAAGGTTACTCCGTAGGAATTCTTGATGCTGATTTAAACGGGCCAAGTATATGTCACTTGTTAGGCTTGAAAAATAGCCACAAGCTTATAATTGATGACCGAGGAGTCCAACCTGGAATCGGGATCCACGGCATCAAACTAATGTCCATGGATATGCTATTATCAAGTCCTGACTCGCCAGTAATGTGGACAGAAGAAGCAGATGCAACAGCTGTCTGGGTTAGCACAATGGAGTCTACAGCTCTTCGAGAATTGGTAGCTGATACTGACTGGGGAGATTTAGACTTCTTGCTAATTGACATGCCACCAGGCTCTGACCGAATTGACAACATTAGAAGTCTTATTCCAGAATTGGCTGGGGTGGTAGAAATAACCATTCCCTCATTACTTTCTCAGCACATCGTCTCAAAATCTATTTCCAAAAACAACAAAATGAATGTCCCTATTATTGGACTGATCGAAAATATGGCTGGGTATACATGTCCACACTGTGAAAAAGAGGGCCCATTGTTTGAAGGTGAGAATGTTGAAAGTTTAGCAAAACAAAAAAATATTTCCTATCTAGGAAAAATTCCTTTTGATACAAGAATAGGGCGCAAAACTGACTCAGGATCGTTATACTATATGGATAATAAGGATTCTGTCACCGGCAAAGCCATCAACTCGGTAGTTGAAAAAATCATAGAATCAACCACATAGCTAAAAATATTTTATTCGATAGCGAGTAGAATTTACTAATGTTGTAATTTTTTAAATCCAACACTCATTAGGAGGAGTGATGAAATTTCTTTGTATTCCCTGTGACGAAAAAATGGAAACACAAGTAGACGGTATCATGCCTGAGGAAAAAAAGAATCTCGCAATGAAATTTAAATGTAAAAAATGCGGTCATTCAATTGCCATGCTAACCAATAAATTTGAAACTGAATTTGTTAGCAAGCTTGGGGTCCAAATGGGAGGAACCGCAGCTGAAGCAACAGCTGCTCCTATGGGTGTTATGGCAGGAGCACTCGCTGGAGGAAAAGAAGAATTAAAAAAAGGAGCTCCTACCGAGGAAGATGTTGAGTGGACCGAAGAAGCTAAACAACGCATTCAAAAAGTGCCTTTCTTCGTACGTAATATGGCAAAGAAGACTGTGCTTACTTTCGCTAAAGAAAAAGGTGTTACTGTAATTGACGCTAAACTAATGGATGAAGTTCGAGAGAAAGTGGGAATGTAGTTTAGAAAATATAAGTTTTAAAAGATTTAGTAATATCTAAAGAAATGGTTTAAAAAATGTGGGGAGGGGATACGCTCTCAATATTTTTTAAAAACTTACTTGGAACTTTTTTAATTCTGTATAAAAAAATGTTTAGGTTTTAGTTGCATTCTTGTTTTTTCAGGTATTCTGGCAACGTCCATTCAATTTTGTCTATATCACCATTATAATGGCCCAATGCCCCACAAAATGGGCAGTGCTCTATCCCAATATCGTAGTCAAGGGTTACTGCATTATCATGACTGCAAAATTCTTCTTTGTATGAAAATTTGACCTGTGGGTTATACATTTTCAGCCCTCTTTGCTCTGAAGCATGCAATATATATTTAATTGATAATACAAAAATAAAAACGGTACTTGATATCTATTGACACACCACACACTGACACAGTTTTCTCATTAAGTCATGTGAATAAAGACCAGTATCATGCCCATCCGTCCAAGAAAACTGTATTGCGTAAAGCCCTACAGAATGCAATTTAGTAGGGCGAATATTATCAGGTATTGAATTGGGGTCTAGTCTTTTTTCACCTGTCCACTCGTCAATACAATTCGCACAAGGACAGCTCTCACGTAGGTGCCTGACACTATAGACTGACTCGTGTCCGTCAGTCCAAGTGATCCCTAGATTGGTCGGATCAATCTGCTTTATATTTTTTGGCGCGAGGTTATTACTCCCAGAGGGTTTTTCATCAGTCATAGACTCAACCCTCCCAAGCAAGTTCAAAAGATGATGCTGGCTTGCCCTTATTAGCATGTAGAATACTCAATTGTGCTGCAACCTGCCCTGCTAATTCCTTATAGGCTTTTGAAGCTGGAGAGGTAGGGTCTGACATAATAACAGGAACACCTTTGTCTCCACCGTCCACAACCCCACCCATCAATGGTATTTCGGTCAAAAAAGGAATTTTGAATTTTTCTGCCAATGCATTTCCACCACCAGATTTAAAAATATAGTGTTTTTTATCACAGCCATCACAGATAAAATGGCTCATGTTTTCAACAATTCCTAAAAGAGGAACTTTCACAGTTTCAAACATTTTTACTCCCTTTGCAGCGTCAATCAAACTAACTTCCTGTGGTGTTGTTACAACCACAGCACCAGAAATCGGAGCTCTCTGAGTGAGTGTAAGCTGAACATCTCCTGTTCCGGGAGGAAGATCAATCACCAAATAATCAAGTTCGCCCCACTCAACATTCTGCAGGAATTGTTGGATAATTCCTCCCAACATCGGTCCTCTTAGCATAAGAGGCACACCCTCTTTCTGAAGAAACGCCGCAGAGACTACTTTAAGTCCATATTGCTCGTGAGGATAAAATTTATTATCAGCACCGCCTTTAGGTGGTGTAATAGGAATTCCTAGCATCTGAGGTATACTAGGGCCGTAAATATCAGCATCCATCAGCCCTACCTTCGCTCCACTCATCTGTAAAGCCATAGCTAAGTTAGTGCTGACTGTAGACTTACCAACTCCTCCTTTACCGCTAGCCACTGCAATAATATTTTTTACATCTGTTAAAATTGGCTGGCTATGCTCTGCAGCTCGAACAACTGCGGTCATTTCCACATCAGCACTCTTTACCCCTTTTATTGCACTAACCTTTGTTTCGCATTCGGTTTTTAACTGTTCTTTAACAGGGCATGCTGGGGTGGTCAGTTCGACTTGAAATTTAACTTTACCATCCTCAACATTCATATTTTTCACAAATCCTAGGGTTACAATATCCTTATGTAAATCTGGATCTATTACGGTTTTTAATTCAGCAATAACACTGACCTGCAAATCTTGATCTGACATAAGTATATGAAACTCCTTTATTATCTTAAGCTAGAAATCTTTTAGTAGAGAGTATGAATACACTAACACATTAATACTATATGTAATTAGAATACCTAATTAGCTAGCTAATAGATATTTTTTCGATGTGTTCCCCCCAAAAGTTTTAATACATACTCCATCATCCTGTTACTGCCTCGAATTAATTCCAGTGTAAAGCATGATGTTACATATTGTTTTTTCTTGTCTTAAAAATCTATATATTGTATAAACTGCAAAAAGAAACACTATATATTGATTATATAAACATGATAACAGCTCAATCTTAAAGGAGACACAGAAGACTCTAACCTATTTAATAGAGGTTTTAGAGCTTTATTATTTTTTCCTAAAAAACGAGATACAAGTAACTCTTCAATTAATTTTCTTCATTTATAGTTGTATAAAGACAACAAATAATTAAACCATGAATAACGAAAAAGAGTCCGATTTACAGTTGGAACTTGAGAGCCGATTTTTAACCTACGCTCTTTCAACCATTGTTTCTCGCTCGCTCCCAGATGTAAGAGATGGCCTCAAACCAATTCATAGGCGTATTCTTTTCGCAATGGAAAGTATAGGACTCAATGCTACAGCAAAACCTGTAAAATCTGCGAAGATAATAGGCGAAGTTCTTGGTAAATACCATCCTCATGGTGATGCATCAACTTATGAATCAATGGTGCGGATGGCGCAAGACTTCTCTATGCGCTACCCTCTGGTAGATGGCAAGGGAAACTTTGGGTCGGTCGATGGAGATGCACCTGCAGCTTATCGCTATACAGAAGGTAAGTTGACTGCAATCACTAGAATTTCGAGCTAACTACGACAACACTTTGAAGGAACCTGTCGTACTTCCTTCTCGTGTACCTAATTTGCTTATCAATGGATCTTCTGGGATAGCAGTGGGTATGGCTTGTTCATTCCCCAGCCATAATCTAAGTGAAGTCATGGCTGCCTTAATTACCATGATTAAAGACCCCGATACCACTGTTGGTCAATTAATGAAACATATTAAAGGACCTGATTTTCCAGGTGGCGGAATTATTCTTACCTCGAAAGCAGAAATTAAAAATGCCTACGAACTGGGTTTAGGTGCAGTAAAAATACGTGGTGAATGGAAGGTTGATCAACTACCTCGCGGTAAACAGCAAATAATTATTCATTCTATACCTTACGGCGTGAATAAATCGCGTTTGATAGAAAAAATAGCTGAAATCATAATCTCTAAAAAACTTCCTCCACTTATCGACGTCCGAGATGAAAGTGATGAGAAAATGCGTGTTGTACTTGAATTAAAAGCAGGTGCTAATACTGAAAAAATAATGACCTACCTTCTTCGACACACGGAACTTGAAAACAACTTTCAGTTAAACTTTAATTGCCTTAAGCCAAATGGTGAACCGGCACGCCTGTCGATTAAGGAAATATGTCGATATTTTTTAGACTTCCGAAAAGAAGTGGTAATCCGCAGGCTAGAATACGAGCTTGCCATTTTAATCAAACGACTACATATTTTAGACGGATTTGTGGTTCTCTTTAGCGAGCTGGATAAGGCTCTTAAAATAATCCGTAGTTCTAAGTCAAAACAAGAGGCCCACGACAAGCTAAAAATAGGATTTAAGTTAGATGACGAACAAGTATTAGCAATTTTAGAAATCCCTCTATATAGACTAGTGTCAATGGAAGTAGAGAAAATGCTCGCAGAGCAGAAAGAAAAATCAAAAGAAAAAAAACAGATTCAAGGCACCTTAAGTTCTGATAAAAAAATATGGGCTGTTGTCCAAAATGAGTTACAAGAAGTTGATGAAAAATTTGGAGACAAAAGACGTACTAAAATAAAAACCATTGAGCTTGTCGAATATAATCCAGAGGATTTCATCGAGCATGAAGATGCCTACCTTGTTATAAGTAAAAATGGCTGGTTAAGAAAATTTAAAACCGTTGTAGAACCCAATACTTTAAAATACAAAGAAAATGACTCTCTGCTCGCAACTGTAAAAGCAAATACTCGGGAATTTGTTGCTTTTTTTACCTCACGAGGAATGGTTTACGTCTTCAAGTCATATAACTTATCTTATACTCGGACCGGATTTGGTGAACCTATTCAGAATTTATTTAATTTTTCTGATGGGGAAAAAGTAGTATCAGTACTCTCGCTTGATCCGGCTGAGCTTGCTGCTACTACTAAAATTCTGACTGGGAAACCTTCTAAAAAATCTAGTCGCCAAACCCGGCTCAGCTTTGCCGATGAAAAAAATAGTGGTCTAGAAGGCATGATAGTGGGAAGCTCTGGTTATGGCTTTCGTTTTACTTTAACCAGTCTTATAGAAACCACACGATCCGGACGAAAGTTAATGACATTAAAAAGCGATGATAAATTAGTTGGATTTTCTCTTGTAACAGGAGACCATTTATTTATGGCATCGATCAGCGGTAAGGGTATTGTTATTCCAGTCGAACAAGTGACACTTCTCACAGGAGCTGGCATGGGTTCCCGGCTTATGAAAATGACAAACAGTTTGCTAGCTGGTTTCAAAGTAGTTAACAAGAATGGTCACTCAACAATCACCCTTGAGGATGAAAAAACAAAAAGGATTAACATGAAGGATATTCGTGTAACTAATCGAGGTGGCCAGGGAGTCATCATATCCAAACGAAAAAAAATAACTGCAATAGAATAAATATAGGAACACCATGGAAACATATAGCGCCAAAGACTTACAAGTACTAGAGGGGCTTGAGCCCGTTCGCCGTCGTCCTGGAATGTATATTGGCTCTACGACATCTACAGGCCTCCATCATCTCGTTTGGGAAATTTTAGATAACTCTGTAGACGAAGCTCTTAACGGGCACTGTGACACAATTGAAATCATCCTTAATAAGGATGGTGGCATTACCATAAATGATAATGGACGCGGTATCCCAATTGACACATTTGCAAAGACCAAAAAAAGCGCTCTGGAAGTCCTATTTACTACGCTACATTCCGGTGGAAAGTTTAGTGAAGACAATTACAAAGTATCTGGTGGACTACACGGTGTTGGCATGGCAGTTGTCTGCGCTTTGAGTGAAAACTTAATTGCAACCTCCAAACGTGATGGATTTGAGTGGACTCAATCTTATTCCAAGGGAAAACCACTTACTAAGCTAAATAAAGGGAAAGCCATTAGGTCTTACGGTACCTCTATTTACTTTAAGCCTGATCCAACAATTTTTCCTAAAACAGACTTCAATATACAATCCATTGTAGAACAAGCTGAATCAAAAGCTTTTCTAAATAAAGGATTAAAAATAATAGTTAGCGGGATTAGTGGACAAAAAGAATTCCAATATCCCAATGGCATTAAAGATTATATTAAAAAAATTATTGGCAACCGCCCTACCCTTTCAGATACGCCATTCTATATAGAAAAAGACGATAAAAAAATTCGGCTTGAAACCGCTTTTCATTGGACGTCAGGCACTGAATCAATAGTTTACTCTTATGCTAATGCGATTAAAACGGTCGATGGAGGCAGTCATGAGATCGGATTCAAAAATGGAACTACAAAAGCATTACGTTCCTATATTGAACGGCGAAAACTATTACCTAAAGACATCACTAATATAACTGGGGATGATGTTCGCGAAGGTCTCATTGCTATCATCAACGTTTATCTTCAAGGTGATGTGGAATTTCAAGGTCAAACGAAAGGTCGATTAAATTCAGATATTACATCTCAAGTTGAATCAGTTGTCAAACACTCGCTAGAACACTATCTACTTGAAAATCAAACAATGGGTGACACAATTGCGAACCGTGTCATACTTTCAGCTCAAGCCAGAATAGCTAGTCGTCAGGCCAGAGATGCTGTCCAGCGCAAGACAAATATTTCTCATCGCCTAAACCTTCCAGGGAAACTGTCGGATTGCGCGACAACAGATAAAAATAAAGCAGAACTATTTATTTGTGAAGGAGAATCCGCAGGCGGTTCAGGTAAACAAGCTCGAGACCGAAAAACTCAAGCTATTCTACCTCTTCGTGGAAAAATTTTAAACGTACAAACTGCAACGATGGCAAAAATACTTGCTAACACCGAAATTCAAAATATTATCTCTGCAGTTGGTACCGGATTACCTCCAAAGTTTGATTACAGCAAGCTACGATACGGGAAAATTATCATCATGACAGACGCTGATGTAGATGGCGCACATATTTGCACTCTTCTTTTGACATTTTTTTACCGTTGCCTTCCAGAACTTATTACCAATGGCAATTTATTTATTGCTCAACCTCCCTTATATCGAATCGATTCTGGGAAAAAAATTTTCTATGCTATCGACGATAATGAAAAAGATCAAATCATAGAAAAAATAAATGGTCATAAATATGAAATCGGGAGGTTTAAAGGACTAGGAGAAATGCCCGCTGCCGATTTAAAAAAGACGACTATGAGTATACAAAATCGATCGCTTCTAAAGGTGGGAATAACCAACTCTGAAAATACTGAAAAAATATTTACTCAACTTATGGGAAAAGAAGCAGAATTTCGTTTCAATTTTATAAAAGAACACGCAGAATTTGTTCGCGATCTAGATGTTTAAACACACGAAAGAATAACTTAAAACAATATTGGTTATATTATTTAACTAGTTCTCCATCTATCGTATCCATCCATTTAGATAAACTGTTCAGCGCTTTTAATTCAATTTTTTT